>WBZP01003312.1_pt1 | contig 17580 bp, 11 predicted proteins | sample 5204301 | NCBI WGS metagenome assembly WBZP01 (sample SAMN12412401, study PRJNA552823) | activated sludge metagenome | isolation source: activated sludge from nitrification reactor of wastewater treatment plant... | place: USA: Pennsylvania | collected 2017 | reverse complement strand
GAAAAACGGCGGCGTCGTCATGGTGAGCTTCGTCCCCGGCTTCACTTCCACCGACGTCGCCACCTATGATCGCCGCGCCTCGGCCCAGCTCACCCTCTTCCGCACGCAGAACCCGCGCGACGAGGCCGCCGTCACCATGGCGATGGACGCGTGGCGCAAAGCCAATCCCGGTCCGCGCGCCACCGTGGCGCAGGTGGCCGACCACATCGACCACATACGCAAGGTGGCCGGCATCGACCACATCGGCCTGGGCGGCGACTTCGACGGCATCACGGAGGTCGTCCAGGGCCTCGAGGACGTGTCGACCTACCCGGCGCTCACCGCCGAACTGCTGAAGCGCGGTTATTCCGACGACGACGTGAAGAAGGTGATCGGCCTGAACGTGCTGCGTGCGTGGAAGCAGGCCGAGCGCGTCTCGGCCGACCTGCGGAAGCAGCGCGGTCCGTCGACCGCCACACTCAAGGGACTCGACGGGACGCCGTAGCGAGCGCCTGCAGCAACGACAAGGGATCGACGCGGGCGCCGTGCAGCCGCACGGCCCAGTGCAGGTGCGGCCCGGTCACGCGCCCGGTCGCCCCGACCTTGCCGAGCAATTCGCCCTGCGCCACGCGCTGCTGTTCCTTCACGTCGATGACCGAGAGATGGGCCATCGTCGAGAAGAGCCCCTGTCCGTGATCGAGGATCACGGTGTTGCCCGAGTAGTAGAACTCGCGCGCGAAGACGACCACGCCGGGCGTCGGTGCATAGACGGGCGTGCCGGTGCCGGCCGCGAGATCGAGGCCGTTGTGAGGCCCGCGCGGCTGGCCGTTGAGCACACTGCGCACGCCGAAGCCGCTCACCGCTACGCCCTCCACCGGCCGCACCGCGCCGTCGCGCCACAGCCGGTCCGGTGACGTCTCCGAGAAGGCCGCGTTGAGCAGCGCCGTTTCGCGCCGGATCCGCGGCAGCATCGCCCTGGGCGGATTCACGAACTTCGGGTTCACGCGCAGCCGCCGCGTGCGCACGGCCTTCGGCACGATGGTGATCGACGCGTCGAACGACGCCGCCACGCCGTGGATCGGCACGCTGGTGAGGCGAAGCACCTCGGTGCCGGGCGCGGCGTCGACGTCGATGCCGATGAGCGCCGTCCACACCGGCCCTTCAGCCACGAAGGGCACCGCGCGTGTCTGCCAGGTGCCGGCGACCGACGACGCGGTCGCCGGTGGCGTCACCTCGACGCGCAGGACATCGCCGGGCTGGATCGCGCCGTCGCGCACGCGGACCTGCCAGGCCTCCTGACGTGCCGCCAGCGGCGTCGCGAGCAGACTCGCCAGCACGGCCATCGCCACCAATCGCGGCATCCGGCGATTATGGCAGCACGTACTCCATTCAGGGCATCTCGTGCGTGCGGCGCACGTTTCACGCGGAGATCCCGTCTCTGGCGTCGGCACGTTCCTTGATGCGGCACACAGACAGGAGGAGGCAACCATGAGGCACATTCCTGGATGGATGGTGGGAGCCCTGAGCGTCAGCGCCCTCGTCAGCGCGTTCCATCTCGGCGCGCGCGTGAACGCAACGCCCCACGTGGCGGCGGCGGTGGCCGCCGAGCCGCCGCGTGTCGTCACACCGGCGCGCGACGACGCCGACATCATGTCGACGACGGCCGCACCCGCGGTCGTGTACGTGGCCGACGTCGCGACCCGTCCGGTGGTGCGGCCAGCCGTGCTGACGCAGCCGGTCGAGGTCTACCGGCCGCGGCCGCGCGTTGCGGCTGCCACCGCGCCGGCCGTCGAACGCCCGCGCTCGGTGAAGAAGAGCGTCGCCATCATCGGCGGCTCGACGGCGGCGGGCGCGGTCGTCGGCGGCCTCGTGAAGGGTCGGAAGGGCGCCGTCATCGGTGGCCTACTCGGCGGCGGCGCCGCTACGGTGTGGGATCAGGTGACGCGGCAACGCGACGACGGCATGCGCTGAGTGGCGCGCACCGGGCGCCGGCCGCGGACGACACGCCGGGACGGCATCCTCCCCGTCCCGGCGTCGTCGTGTACAGAGGTCGTTCAGGCCAGCGTGGCGCGCAGCGACGCCAGCACCGTGCGCACGGCCCGCGTGTCGATCCGCGCTGCGCGCACCGACGCCGACGCCTGCGCCGTCAGCGACCCGCCGGTCCGATGCGTGATCACGCCGACCAGCGTGGCGCCGGCCAGCACGGCGCCGCCGCTGTCGCCGGCGCGGACGCCGCCCGGTCCGGAGACGTCTGCCACGAACGCGGTCGCGGTCACCGCGCGGACCACGGCGCGGCGACGGGCGAAGCGCCGGCCGGTCCAGACGACGAGCGCCACGACCAGGCCGGGCCGCACGACGGGACGACGTGGCCACGACACGCCGCGGGTGCGTGCTGGCGGCGTCGCCGCCGTGAGCAGGGCGAGATCGCGCCCCCCCGGCGACCAGCGCCGCTCGACGCGCCATGCCGATCCGTCGGCCGCCGCGATCCACGTGCCGCGCCGGGCGTCGAGCGCCGCCACGCAATGGGCGGCCGTGCACGCGCGGCCGTCGGCGAGGGTCACGACCGTGCCCTCGCCGCCGAACCGGTGCGCGTAGCGCGTCAGCCTCACACCGTGATGAGCGCGGGCGGACAATTGGGGTTGTCGATCACCGGCGCCGGTCCCGGCAGTCCGCGATCGGCCGGCCGCGGCGGCGGCAGCGCCGCCACCGCGCGTCCCTGCAGCGCGTCGTAGAACGCCAGGTAGTGGGGCAGCGTCTCGTCTGGCGCCGCCGCGGCCGCACGTGTGGCCTGCAGGGCGGCGTCGTGCGGCGTCGCTTCGTGCACGATGGCCAGGCGCACGGTCTTGCCGGCCGCTCCCTTGATGCGCACCGACTGCGGACGCCTGCCGGCGAACCCCGTCGCCACCAGGTCGGCGCCCGGCAGCTCGCAGTGGAACTCGAAGCGGTCCGTGATCACCTGCGCGTAGGAGTCGCTGAAACGCCACGGCTTCGCGTTGCCGGCGACGTTCTTCGGCGCGGCGCCCCGGAGTTCGCCGCCGTGCACCCGCACCATGCCGAGCACGTTCGGCCCGATGGTCGCGAACCCCTTGCGCAGCGTCGCGCCGGGGGCGATGCGCGACAGGTTGGGGATGCGGCGCCAGTCGAGGAAGGCCTTGCCGTCACGCGTGCTGGCCGGGTCCGCGAGCAGCCCGGAGGCGTCGTCGGCCACCTGGTTCTCGAACAACGAGAGGCCGCGGCCGGCGCCCGCCGTGAGATCGAGTCCCGACAGGCTCCACGCGTAGTGGCGGCCGCGCACCAGCCGTTCGGTGTCGACGAGGGCCTCGGGCGTCGGCACCGGCGACCAGGTGCAGCGCGCCAGGTCGGCGTGCGCCGCAGGCACGAACAACAGCGGGTGGTGATATGGCAGCCGGGGACGCGCGACGGCGCGGGCGGCGGACCGCGGCGCGGCGGCGCCATTCAACAGCAGCACGGTGGCACGACGCGCCCGGCGGCCCTGCTGTCCCTCGAGCACGCACAGACACATTCCATAGAACGACACGACGAGCTTCATTGAGGTCTCCGTTCGAGGGGGCACCACCGGTGAGCGGGCCGGCGATGTCGCGATTGTAGTGGCGGGCGAACCCGTGGCTAGCGCGCCGGCGATGTGTAGGCGACGTAGCCCGCCCAGTCCTGCGGCGGAACGCCGGAGGCGCGCAGCCGCTGCTGCGCCGCGCGCACGGCCGTCCAGGCGGGCGCCCCGGCGGCCAGCGCTTCGTGCACCGCGTCCATCGCCTCGGCGGCGAGATCGTCGCGCACGTCCCACTGCGTCGCGATGACCTGCGTGACACCGGCGCGCAGGAACTCGCCGGCGACACCGGCGCCGCCGTCGCCGCGGCGGGCCTCGGCGCGGCTGGTCCGGCAGGCCGAGAGCACCACCAGGCGGGTGCGCACCGGCCCGGCGAGTACACGGCCGAGCGGCACGCGTACGCCCGCGCCCGCGTCGGACGCCAGCAGCAGTTGCGAACGGCCCGGATAACGTTCATCGGCGACGGCGTGCCCGGAGAAGTGGACCAGGTCGTCACCGGCCAGCGCGCGCGCGATGGCGCGTTCGCTGGCGATGTCGACCGTGGCACCGGCATAGCGCCGGCCGATCCGTTCGGCCTCGGCACGCGCCTCGGGCAACGGCGCCAGGCCTTCGCCACCCTGGCCGGCGTGCAACGCCGCGACGCGGCCGGTGGGTCCGGCCGTGGCGGCGCCAGCGCAGGCGCTGATCGATGGGCAGAGCACGACGGCCGTGCGGTCGACGAGGCGCTCGGGCCGGCCAGCCTCCCACGGCAGCAGGGCGAACGGCACCCGCTGCAACACCGGGTCGAGTACCAGCGCGATTCGCGACGCCGCCTCGTCGGAACCAGCCGCGGCCGGCGCGATGGGCCACCACACGTCGCGGGCGATCGCCGCGACGGCCGCGTCGAGGGCCGCCGGCGCGGCGGTCAGCGTGAGCACGTGGGCGAGCCGCGCCACCTCGCGCGCGAGCACGTCGCGCGGCACGGCGAGACGACGTTGCGTCACCCGGCCGTCGCGCACCATCCACATCCACAACGCGTCGGGCCTGGCGAGATACGCCACCACGGGTCCGGCCTGCGACACCGCGGCCAGTGACCACGGCGTGTCGCGCCGCCAGCGGCGGCGCACGTCGTAGCCGCGATCGAGCCAGTCGAGCGCCGCCTCGGGCCGGCCGGCGGTGGCTTCGAGATCGACGAGCTCGGCAAAGACATCCCAGCTCGCGTCGACGAACGAGGGCAGGAAATCGGCTCGCGCGATCTGCCCCGCCTGGGCCTCGACGATCGCGACGCCGCGCATGAGCGCGGCACGCGCGCCGTCGATGTCGCCCAGCACACGGTGCGCCTTTGCCTCGGTGACCGCGAGCGCGAGCAGCCGGTGCCGGGTGCGGACGTCGACGAAGCGCGCCTGCGACTCGCGCGCCAATCGAATCGCGTCGGCCGGCGCCGACGCCAACAGCACCTCCGCTTCCGCCTGGGTGATATCGGCCAGGTAGCGGTCGCGGATTCCCGCATCGGCGAGACGGCCGAATACCTCGCGGCAGCGGGACATCGTGTCGCGCGCTTCGTCTGCGGCGCCCAGATGGACGAGCGCGCGGGCCTGCAGGTACAGCGCGGTCGTGAGCAACCCGGGATGTCCGAGGCCTTCGGCGTGGCGCACCGCCTCGCGCGAAAACGCCAGCGCGGTGGCGGGCATGGCGGCGGTCAGGCTCGCGTTGGTCGGGTTGACCAGTCGCGCGTGGTCGAGCACCGCGTCGTCGAGGCGGCCCACGGCGAGATTCGCGACGTACTGCTCCCACGCCTCGGGATCGCGTCCCAGCATCCGCAGGCTGTCGCCCAGCGCAAGACGCGACGAGACTTCCCCACCGCGGTTGCCGACGGCGCGGCGCAGCGCCATCGCCGACTCGAAGCCGTCGACGGCCTGGTCGTAGGCGCCCGCGACGAAATCGAGGCCGGCGAGGCGATGCCGCGCATCGGCCTCGAGCGCGCGGAAGCCGAGACCGGCCGCATCGACGGCCAGCCGCTCGGCGCGGGCCCGCACGTCCACGCCGCGCCCCGTGTTGAAGCCGACCGTGAGGCGGATGCGCTCCGCCCAGAGCCGCACAGGCGCGGCGTCCGGCCAGGCCTGCCTTGCTACGCTCTCGGCCAGGCGATCAGCGGCGCCGTAGTCGGGCGTCGCCAGCGCGGCATCCGCCGCCAGCAGCGCCTGCACCGCCGCCGCCAGGTCGCGGCGCCCCTCACCGGTGCGAGCGGCCGCCAGGTCGCGCAGCGCGGGAAACAACCCGTCGGCGGATGACACCACGGGCAGCGCCACGTCCGGCGTGATGGCCGCGGCCGCCGCCCAGTCGCGCATCGCGCCGACATCGGAGGCCATGATGTCGCGCCCGTCGACGCCATGACCGATCGACGCGAGGTGCTGGCGCGCTTCGTCGGCCCACGGCGATCCCACCGGCTCCAGCGCGATCACGGCGTCCCAGGCCTGTGCCGCCTGCGTGTCGAGGTGCAGGTGTTCGAGCGCGAGCGCGCGGTTGAACAACGCCGCCGGCGCGTGCGGATTGAGACGGCGGGCACGCTCCGCGGCTTCGAAGGCACGCGCGAGGTCGAAAGCGTGCCCGGGCGTGCCGCCTCGCGCGAGATACGCCGCGGCGAGATCGGCCAGGATGGCGGCGCCGTCCGCATCGGCCACCGCGGCGTCTTCGAGGGCCTGTACGGCGGCATCGAGCTGGCCGGCGGCGAGCGCGGCGGCGCCGAGCCGCTGCAGCGCGCTCGCCGTGGGCGACGAGGCCACCTCGTCCTGCGCGCGGGCGGCCGCCGCCAGCACCTGCCACGGCACCGGCGACACCCTGTCGTTCCGCCGCGGTGGCCGCACGCGCCGCCACGGCATCGACGCGACGCGTCCCTCGAACGGGCGCTGCTCGAGGGCGCCCCAGAGCTCGGCCGGCGCCGCGATCTCGCGCGGCAAAGTCGCCACGAGGCCCGCCGTCACCGCGGCACACGCGAGCCACCAGGCAGCGACGATCGCCGGGGGCACGCGGCGGGCTGGCGAGGGAACGGCCACGGCAGTCGATGTCGGCGACGGAGCGTGACGGCTACGGCGACAGGCGCGTCAGATGGCGCGCGGCCTCGTCACGCCACGCCGGGTCGTCGCTGGCGTCGGCGGCCACCACCTGCCACGCCGTGCGTGCGTCGGCGGCGCGTCCGAGCCCCTCGAGCGCGAGCGCGCGGTTGAAGCGCGCCGGCGGGAACGCGGGCGCGAGCCGCAGGGCCGCATCGGCGGCGTCGAGCGCGGCGGCCCAGTGCATCCGTGACTCGACCACGGCGAGCGCGAGATGCGCAGCGGCAAGGTCGCTGAGGCGCATCGGCGTGGGTGCGGCGTCTGCGACGAGGCGATCCAGTCGGGCGACGGCGTCGGCCGGCCGCCCGGCGATGAGCGCGGCCACGGCCGCGGCGTGCTCGGCGTCGACGCGCGCGGTGGCATCGGCCGCCGCCACCGCCTCGGCCAGGCGGACGGCCACGGCTTCGGCCCCGAACGACATCGCGGGCGAGGCACCGGCGCGGGTGGGCCCCACGAACGGCCGGTGGCGGGTGACGAGGGCGAGCCGCGCTTCGTTGAGGCGAGAACGTCCCTGGGCCGCGTCGATGGCCTGCCAGGCGTCGACCGGCGGAGTCCCGTCGCCCGGCGTGTCCCGCCGCACGTACACCGCGAACACGAGGGTGGCGGCTACGGCGAGCGCGGCCATCGCCCGCCAGCCGATGCCGGGCCGGTGTGCGGCCGGCGCGGCAGCCATCGCTGCCGCAGTCGACGCCGGTACTGGAGCCGGCATCTCCGCGGCCATGACGACGATGTCGCGGCAGTCGTCGCAGGAGGCCAGGTGGAGCACGAGGCGATCACGGGCTTCGGCGGCGAGGACGCCGTCGACGAAACGAGCCAGCTCTTCAGGCGCCGGGCAGGGCGCCACGCCACCACGGGGTGGCACGGCCCGGGGGCCGATAGGGGTGTCGGCGTGGGTCACGGGTTGCGAGTCCTCGGAGGCGGCGACGGAGGCGAGCCCCCCTCCAGCAGATTGGACGGCCCCATCCGACCGCTTTTCGGCGCGCCGAGCGCTCCCTCCGCCGTGGACGCGTCGGCTGCGGTCAGGCGCCGAACGTCGTCCTGCCCCACCCCCTGCTCCGCCAGGGCCGCGCGCAGCTGCTCGAGCAGGCGCAGGAACCGCGGGTAGAGCCGCTGCTGGTCGAGGTGCAGCACGCGGGCGATGCCAGCGCGCGTCATGCCGTCGCAGAAGAAGAGCTTCAGGATGAGCTGGTCTTCCGCGGCCAGCCCCCTCAGGGCGCTGCCGAGCGCTCGGTCGACCCGGTCGGCCAGCGTCTGCAGGTCGCGCTGTTGCACGAGCACGTCGGCGTCACCGCCAGGCTGCTCGCGGTTGGCCAGCTCGTTGACGTCGACGAAATAGCGGCCGCGGGTCGGCGGGAACTGCTGGTAGAGCGCCCACAGGTCGTCGCGCGTCGCCGAGACCTCGTATTGCGTGAGCATCAGGCTCACGGCTTCGTCGAACGACAGCCGCTTGCGATGGGTGAGCCGCCACAGCAGCATCGCCAGGGGGCCCTCGCGCCGCGCCACGGCCGGCGGCTTGGCTTTCCCCCATTCCTTGTTCCGCAGATCGAGATAGACGTTGCCGACGACGGTCACCAGGTACGTCTGCAGGCTGCTGTCGCCGCGCCAGCGGCGCAGCGCGCCGTAGTCGTTCGACGCCAGGTGCACCATCACGCGGCTGCGCAGTTCGTCGGCGGTGTCGCGAGAGAGCCGGTTGCGGGCGGCGACGTAGCGCACGGTCTCGACGATCTGGTCGTGCGCGTCCTCGAGCAACTGACGCGCGGCGGCCACCGCCGCGTCGTGCGGCAGCTCCGCGAGCGTCGACCGCGTCGGCCCGTCGGAGCCGGCGGCAGGGAGGGGCGGACGGCGTGGCATACGGGCGGGACGTGCAGCCGAGTCGGGCATTATCGGAGACCGGCCCCGGAAAAACAAGACGGGTGGCGCCGGCTGGCGGGCAGCGGGAAGGGCGAGCATGGACACGGCAACCTCCGGGACACGCCGTCGCCGGCTGGGGAGCTCTGCCCGGGCGTGTCCGTGAGGTGTAGCGGCAGACCGCCGGATCCGCCCTCGCGCCGTACGCGCGACGGGCCGAGGCGCACGCGCCCCGGCCCGCCGTGTCGTTCGTGACGTGACGCCTCAGAACGTCAGCTTGAACCCGAGCTGCGCCTGGAATGGATCGAAGGCCTGGCGGGCCTGGCCGAAGCCGGTCGGGCGCCCGTTGGCGGTGACACCCGCCGCGGCGGCCTGGTTGCCGTTGAAGTTGTTCAGGTTCACGGTGTTGAACACGTTGAACATCTCCCACAGGATCTCGCCCGAGAACCGGCCGACGGTGATCCGCTTCGACGCGCGCAGATCCATCTGGAAGAAAGCGTCGCCGCGGCCCTCGTTGTAGCCCACGCCGGCCGGACGGTCGTTGTTGTCGCCGTCGCGGTTCACGTCGCTGCCGGTGGTGATGTTGTATGGCGGCGCCGAGTTGGCGGTGACGATGGTGCCGAGCTGGATCTGGAACGGCAGCTGATAGATGACGTTGCCGACGAAGCGGTGGCGCACGTCGTTGGCCGTCGGGCCCCAGTCGGCCATCAGGTCGTATTTGTCCGAGGGCGTGCCGTTGTCGGCGATCGACTTGGCGCTGCCGAGCGTGTAGCCGAGCAGGAAGCCGAGCTTGTTGGCGAACCGCTTCTGGATGCGGAACTGCGCCTGGTGGATGCGGATCGGCGCGCTGTCGTCGTAGAGCAGCAGGCGCAGGCCGTTGGCCAGGATCGGGAAGGTGCCGTCGGCCCGGCGCGCGTTCACGTTGCGCGTCAGCGGGAAGTGCTCACCGCGCATGTAGACGTAGTCGAACGACGCCGCGTAGTCGCCGCCGAGCTGACGCGTCGAGCCGGCCGTCATCTGGTGCGTGTAGGGCGACTCGGCCGTAGGGCTGGCGATACGGAACGCCGACCCGACCGACTCGGGGAAGGTGATGGTCGGGATGTTCGGGAAGAAGTCGTTCAGGATTCGGGCGCCCGACCGCGAGTCGTTGGCGATCTGCGTGGTGATGAAGCCGGGGTAGCCGGCGACGATGCCGCGCATGGTCGTGGTGTTGATCTGGTCGTAGTAGATGCCGTAGCCGCCGCGCACGACCGTCCGACCGTCGCTCTTCGGATCCCAGGTCAGGCCCAGGCGAGGCGCGATGTTGTTCATGTCATTCGGCGCGGCCTTGAAGTTCTGCCCGCGCAGGTCGCCGGTGACGTGGCGGATCCAGAACTGCTCGAGCGGCACGTCGCCCGGGATGTCCTGCCCGTTCAGGTCACCGCGCCAGTACTGCCAGTCGTAGCGCACGCCGAGGTTGATCGTGACGTTGCTGCGCGGCTGCCACTGGTTGTTGACGAAGGCCGAGAAGATGTTCACGTCGCGGTTCATGGCCGCGAGCTCGCCGCGCAGTTCGATGCCCTGCGTGTAGCGGAAGGGCAGCGTCGCCGTGTTGCCGGGGATCACCGGCTGGTCGGCCAGGAACTCGAACAGGCCGTTGAACGACTGGTTGATCGTGCTGGTGGTCGGCACCAGGTTCATCTCGAAGCCGAACTTCAGGTCGTGCGTGCCCTTGGCCACGAAGTTGATCGACGTGGCGTTGGTCAGGATCTTGTTGTCCTGTGAACGCGCCTGCGGCACGTTGCTGGCGCGGCCGAACTGCACCGTCGGGAAGCGGATCTCCGGCTTGCTGGTCGACCCGGCCGGCAGCACGCGGTCGAGCGCCTGGTGCGAATAGCTGACGCGCAGCTCGTTGACGATGTTCGAGCGCAGCACCGAGGTGAGGTTGCCGACCACGAACCAGGCGCGGCGCTGGTCGTCGTAGCCGTGGTCGCCGGCGCTGTCGCCGCCGACCTGCTGGTTGAACAGGTCGCGATGGTCGTACATGTAAGTGACGTTCACCGTGTTCTTCTGTGAGGCGAGGTAGGTGGCCTTGCCGAACACGTTGTTCTCGCTGGTCGTCACCGGCACTTCCGTGCGGGTGTCGTAGCCGAGACTCTGCACGAAGGTCGCGATCGAGGTCGGGATGTTGACGAACGCGGCGCGGTTGTTGGCCCGCTTCTCCCACGAGGCGAAGTAGAAGAGCCGGTTCTGCTTCACCGGCCCGCCCACCGTCAGGCCGTACTGCTCGATCTTGAACTCGGGCACGGTGACGGCGAAGTAGTTCGGCTTGTCGAAGGCGTCGTCGCGGCGGAAGTAGAACCCGGTGCCGCGCACCTGGTTGCCGCCCGACTTGGTCAGGATGTTCACGGCGCCGGACGCCGAGCGGCCGAACTCGGACGAGTACGAGTTGGCCATCACCTGGAACTCCTGGATGGCCTCCTGGGCGAGCGCGATGCGGGTCGCCGACGACAGCGAGCTGCCGCCGCCGGTCACTTCGTCGTTGAAATCGACGCCTTCCAGCCAGATCGACTTGTAGTTCTCGCTCATGCCGCCGAACGAAATCGAGTCGGTCTGACCGCCAGACGCGGAGCCCTGGTCCTGCACGACGCCCGGCGCGAGCAGCGTGAGGTCGAGGAAGTCGCGCGACTTCAGGGGCAGGTTGGCGATCTGCTGGGTGTCGACCAGGGTGCGGACGACGTTCTCGGTGGTGTTCACGAGCGGCGCCTGTTCCGTGACCGTGATGGTCTCTTCGAGGCCGCCGACTTCGAGCACGAAGGGCGCCGCGACCTGCGAGTTGATCGCCAGGCGGAGGTTGCTGCGGGTGGCTTCCTTGAAGCCGGTCAGCGTGGCCTTGACGGTGTAGTCGCCGGCCGGCATCGCCGCGAAGCGGTAGTTGCCGCGTTCGTCGGTCACGGTTTCGCGGGTCAGGCCGTTGGCCTGGTTGACGGCGGTGACCGTGACGCCGGGCATGGCGCCGCCCGACGAATCCTTCACCTCCCCCAGGATGGTGCCAGTGGTCGTCTGGGCGACCGCGGCGCCTGGCCGCAGACAGGCAACCAGGGCCAGCAACGCGAGGGCCAGTCGTAAGTGCTTCATATGGGTCCTCCAAACCGCCTCGTGGCCCACGTTCTCGGGGACAACGGCGCTAGAGCCGCGAAGGGCCCGGCGATTGTAGTGGGAACCTCATGCGTGTCAGCCGTGAGACTCATGAATGCAATCCATGCACAAAACGCACGAAAACGACGTGGCGTGACACGTCGAGACAACTCACACACGGCGGGAATGGACGACATCTCGCCATCGTGTCTTGCGGCATAATGACCGGCACTGTCGCCGCCAGGGCTGTGCGGCTGACCTATTACTCGTGGCCCGCGGGGGCCGAGCGAGGGAACCATGAAACGCGTGTTCTTGGCGTCAGCCGGCGTGGCGCTGCTCGGGTTGGGACTCTCGGCGCGTGCGCCGCAGTCCACGCCGCCGCCTCGCGCGGCCGCGCCACGTACCACCACCGCGGCACCGGCCGCACCGGCGCCGCGCATCGCCCGCGCGTCGACCGCCACGCCCACCGTGCCGGCGATGGTCGCCGCCGAGCAGACGCGGCTGGTCACGACCTACTGCGCGACGTGCCACAGCGAACGCGGCAAGGCCGGCGGCCTCTCGCTCGCCGGCTGGGACGCGATGAAGGCGCAGGAGAATCCCGCGATCGTCGAGAAGATGATCCGCAAGCTGCGCGCCGGCATGATGCCGCCGCCGGGCGCGAAGAAGCCGGAGGCCGCGGCGATCAGCGGACTCACGCAGGCGCTCGAAGCGCGCATGGACGAATTCGCGGCCAGCAACCCGAATCCGGGCTGGCGTCCGTTCCAGCGCCTCACGCGCGCCGAATACACGGCCGCGGTGCGCGACCTGCTCGATGTCGACGTCGACGTCACGCCCTACCTGCCGGCCGACACGCAGGCCCACGGCTTCGACAACATCGCCGAGGCGCAGGCCTTCTCGCCGGCGCTGCTCGACGGGTATCTCCGCGCCGCCTCGCAGGTCAGCCGCCTGGCGCTGGGCGACAAGCAGGCGTCGGCGTCGTCGACGACCTACCGCGTGCTGCAGACGGAATCGCAGATGGCCAACGTCGAGGGCACGCCTTTCGGCGCCCGTGGCGGCCTGGCCGTGACCCACGTGTTCCCCGCCGACGGCGACTACGAGTTCAAGGTGATGCTGCAGCACACGATCAGCGGCGAGCTGTTCGGCAACACCAGCATCTTTATGGCCGGCAGCAACGAGCTCATCGAGATCACGATCAACGGCGAACGCGCCGCCGTGCTCGAAGTGCCGGCGACGATGAGCGATGCCGGCGAAAACGCGTTCATCGTCGAGACGCCGCCCATCCACGTGAAGGCCGGCCCGCAGAAGATCGCGGCGTCGTTCGTGCCGCGCATGGTGGGCCCGGTCGACGACCTGATGGCCCCGATCGATCACACGCTGGTCGACCTGCGCATCGGCACGGGCTTCGGCATCACCTCGCTGCCCCACCTGCAGGACCTGGTGGTCGCCGGGCCGATGAAGACCACCGGCGTCAGCGAGACGCCCAGCCGCCGCCGCGTGTTCCAGTGCCGGCCGACGGAACCGTCGGAAGAGCGGCCGTGCGCCACCGAGACGGTGCGCCGGCTCGCCACCCAGGCGTTCCGCGGGCCGGTGCCGGCGGCCGACATGGCCGACCTGATGAAGTTCTACGAACAGGGCCGCGCCAGCGGCGACTTCGAGAACGGCATCCGGATGGCCGTGCAGGGCATCCTGGCCAACCCGCGCTTCCTGTTCCGCGTCGAGAACCAGCCCGCCAACGCCACCGGCATCTACCGCGTCGGCGACCTCGAGCTGGCCTCGCGCCTCTCGTTCTTCCTCTGGGGCACGATGCCCGACGAGGCCCTCATCAAGGCCGCCACGTCGGGGGCGCTGCGCACGCCGGCCGGGCTCGACAAGCAGGTCGCGCGCATGATGGCAGACCCGAAGGCCGAGGCCCTGGCCACCCGCTTCGGCGCGCAGTGGCTGCGCCTGCAGGACGTCGACAAGGTGCGCCCCGACGGCATCCTCTATCCGCAGTGGGATCAGTCGCTCACCGAGTCGATGAAGAAGGAGTCGGAGCTGTTCTTCGCCAGCCTGGTGCGCGAGAACCGCAGCGTGCTCGACCTGCTCAACGCCGACTACACCTACGTCGACGAGCGGCTGGCCCGCCACTACGGCATCCCCAACGTGAAGGGGCCGGCGTTCCGTCGTGTCACCCTGCCGCCGACGCGCCGCGGTGTGCTCACCCAGGGCAGCGTGCTGATGATGACGTCGGTGGCCGACCGCACGTCGCCGGTGCAGCGCGGCAAGTGGATCATGCAGGTGATGCTCGGCTCGCCGCCGCCGCCACCCCCGCCCAACGTGCCGACGCTCGACGCGACCGCCGCCGCGCAGGACGGCAAGGTGCTGTCGGTGCGCGAGCGCATGGAACAGCATCGCGCCAACCCCGCCTGCATGTCGTGCCATCGCGTGATCGATCCGCTGGGCCTGGCGCTCGAGCACTTCGACGTCACCGGTCAGTACCGCATCAAGGACAACGGCGTGCCGGTCGACGCCAACGGCGAGATGTACGACGGCACGAAGATGCAGGGCGCCGAAGGCCTGCGCCAGGCGCTGCTGGGCAAGAAGGAGGCGATGCTCACGAGCTTCACCGAAAGCCTCATGACCTATGCGCTCGGCCGCCGCGTCGAGTCGTTCGACATGCCCGCATTGCGCGCCATCGTGCGTGACGCGGCGAAGCAGGACTACCGGATCTCGGCGCTGGTCCAGGGCGTGGTGCGCAGCCAGCCCTTCCGGATGAGCAAGCCGCAGCCCTCAACCGCCACCACCAACGAAGTGGCCGCCCGCTAGCCGAAGGAAGACACGGAGACGCCATGCTGATCACCAAGCGACACCTCTCGCGCCGCACCGTCCTGAAGGGCATCGGTGCCACCGCGGCCCTGCCGCTGCTCGATGCGATGATTCCGGCCGTCACGGCGCAGGCGAAGACGGCGGCCAGCGGCAAGGTGCGCCTTGCCGCCATCGAGATGGTCCACGGCGCCGCGGGCAGTTCGACCTACGGCCTCAAGGCCAACCTGTGGTCGCCCGCCGCCACCGGCAGGAACTTCGACCTGACGCCGAGCGCGCTGCAGCCGCTCGAGTCGGTGCGGCAGCACATCACCATCGTGAGCAACACCGACCTGCGCATGGCGGAAGCGTTCACGACGCCGGAAATCGGCGGCGACCACTTCCGCGCCAGCGCGGTGTTCCTCACGCAGGCCCATCCGAAGCAGACGATGGGTTCCGACGTCCGCGCCGGCATCTCGCTCGATCAGCTCTACGCGTCGCGCGTCGGACAGGACACCCCGATTCCATCGATGCAGCTGTGCATCGAGCCGGTCGACCAGGCTGGCGGCTGTGAATACGGATACTCCTGCGTCTACACCGACTCGGTGAGCTGGGCCAACGCCGAGACGCCGCTGCCGATGATCCGCGACCCGCGCACGGTGTTCGACCAGCTCTTCGGCGTCGGCGCCACCAAGGAAGAGCGGGCACAGCGGCGGAAGGAAGACAAGAGCATCCTCGACGGCCTCACCGACTCGGTGTCACGCCTGAAGACCCAGCTGGGCGCCGCCGACAAGAAGCGCCTCGACGACTACCTCGACGACGTCCGCGAGATCGAGCGCCGCATCCAGAAGGTCGAGGCGTTCAACTCGAGCGGCCAGGAACGCGAGCTGCCGGGCGCCCCGATCGGCGTGCCCGACTCCTACGTCGAGCACGTCCGGCTGATGTTCGACCTGCAGGCGCTGGCCTTCGGCAACGACATCACGCGGGTGTTCGCGTTCAAGATGTCGCGCGACGTGTCGGGCCGCGTGTGGCCCGAAACCGGGGTCAGCACCGGCTTCCACAACGCCAGCCACCACAACGCCCGCGAAGACCGCATCCGCGACTTCGGGAAGATCAACAAGTTCCACGTCAGCCTGCTGCCCTACTTCATCGAGCGCCTGAAGCGGATGCCCGAGGGCGACGGCAACGTGCTCGACAACACGCTCATCATCTACGGCTCGCCGATGGGCGACCCGAACGTGCACAACCACAAGCGCTGCCCGCTGCTCTTCGCCGGCCACGCCGGCGGCCAGCTCAAGGGCGGCCTCCACATCAAGGCGGCCGACGGCACGCCGATGGCCAACGCGTTCCTCGACGTGCTGCACAAGCTCGGCGGCGACGACACGGCCTTCGGCGACAGCAACGGCGCCATCGACCTGAACGCCGTGCAGGACACGACGGCTGCGGCCGCCGAGTAGGAGACCGACGATGCGACGACTGAACTGGATTCTTCCGGCCGCCGCGTTCACCGCGTGGGCCTTCACCGTGGCGCTCGGCGCGTCGGGCGGCACCGTGCCCGACGCGGCGATGACCGGCGACGTGGCGGCCGTGCGGGCGCTGCTCAAGTCGGGCGCCGACGTCAACGCCGCGCAGGGCGACGGCGTGACCGGCCTGCACTGGGCGGCCCGCCAGGGCCACGAGGAACTGGCGAACACGCTGATCCTCGCCGGCGCCAACGTGAGGGCCATGACGCGCTTCGGCGCCATCACCCCGCTGCACCTCGCCGCCGAGCGCGGCGCCGGCCCGATCGTGGCGGCACTGGTCAAGGCAGGCGCCGACGTCAACGCGACGACCAGTACTGGCGCCACGGCGCTGATGTTCGCGGCCGGCGCGGGCGACGTGGCGTCGATCACGGCGCTCGTCGACGCCGGGGCCAACGTCAACGCGAAGGAGCGGGATCGTGAACACACGCCGCTCATCTTCGCAGCCGCGGCCAACCGCCTCGAGGCGGTGAAGCTGCTCATCGCGAAGGGCGCCGACAAGAACGCCGCCACGAAGGTCACCGACCTCATGGCCCTCAGCGCCAACGGCGAGAACCCCGATGGCCGCAACCTCGCGGTGAAGCCGGAGACGGCGGGCCGCACGGCCCGTCCCGCCGGCAAGCCCCGCGCGCCGGGACTCGAGCGCGGCTACCTCATCAACGAGCAGGTGCACACGCAGGGCGGCATGACGCCGCTGCTCTTCGCGGCGCGCCAGGGCTACGTGGAGGTCGCCACCGCGCTGGTCGACGCGGGCGTCGACGTGAACCAGCGGAAGAAGGGCGACAACGTGTCGGCGATGCTCACCGCCACGATCAACGGCCACTTCGACCTGGCGAAGATGCTGCTCGACCGCGGCGCCGACCCCAACGCCTTCGCCGAGAACGGCGTGGCGCCGCTCTACGCGGCGATCAACCTGCAGTGGGCGCCGCGCGCCGGCTACCCTCAGCCGCGGGCGCACCTGAACCAGAAGATCGGCTACCTGGAGTTCATGAAGGCGCTGCTCGACAAGGGCGCCGACCCGAACCAGCGCGTCAACAAGAAGGTGTGGTACTCGAACTACAACTTCGACCAGTCGGGCGTCGAAGAGACGGGGTCCACGGCGTTCTGGCGCGCCGCCTACGCGGCCGACGTCGACGCCATGAAGATGCTGGTGTCGTACGGCGCCGACCCGCACATCCCGACGGTGAAGCCGCCCGAGCGCGGTGAGTTCGGCGACGCCGGACGCCGCGTCATCACCGACGTGTCCGGGGTGCCCTCGGTGCCGGTGGCCGGTCCCGGCATCCCGCCGCTGCTGGCCGCGGCCGGTTACGGCTACGGCGAAGGCTTCGCCGGCAACTCCCACCGCTTCGCGCCCGGCGGCATGCTGGCCGGCGTGAAGTACCTCATCGAGGTGGCCGGGGCGGATCCGAACGGCCGCGACCACGAGGGCAACAACGCGCTGCACCAGGCGGCGGCGCGTGGCGACCTCGAGATGGTGAAGTACCTGGTGTCGAAGGGCACCGACCCCAAGGCCGTGAACCGCGAAGGACAGACCACGGCGGACATGGCCAATGGCCCCGTGCAGCGCGTGCAGCCGTGGCCGGAGGTGCTGAAGTACCTCGAGGACCTGGGCGCGAAGAACAACCACAAGTGCCTCTCGTGCTGACCGGCGGCCGGCGCTAGCCGGCCCGCCGCAGCCGTC
>WBZP01003311.1_pt1 | contig 17584 bp, 13 predicted proteins | sample 5204301 | NCBI WGS metagenome assembly WBZP01 (sample SAMN12412401, study PRJNA552823) | activated sludge metagenome | isolation source: activated sludge from nitrification reactor of wastewater treatment plant... | place: USA: Pennsylvania | collected 2017 | reverse complement strand
AAGAAATTTCCTGATTATACAGCAGTTCTTCATACAGTTTTTCGCCGGGTCTGAGCCCAATAATCGAAAGAGGGATATTTTTGCCGGATTCCAGCTCTGCAATATCCACCATTTTCACAGCAAGGTCATATATCTGTACCGGTTTTCCCATATCAAAGAGAAAAACTTCTCCTCCTTTTCCCATCACGCCCGCTTCCAGTACGAGCTGACACGCTTCAGCGATGCTCATAAAATAACGGGTAACCTCTTTGTGAGTAACCGTAATCGGGCTTTCCTCTGCGATTTGTTTTTGAAACAATAAAAAGACAGAGCCATCCGACCCTAAGACATTGCCAAACCGGGTGGTAATAAAGCGGGTTTTATCCTGAGCGGTATTCAGAGACTGAACGTACATTTCGGCAAGACGTTTCGTCGCACCCATAATGCTTGTGGGGTTTACGGCCTTGTCCGTACTGATAAAGATAAACTTTTCTGCTCCGTATTTTACCGACAAATCTGCAAGGGTCTGAGTACCCAAAACATTCGTTTCTATGGATTCGAGTGGGTTTTTTTCCATGAGCGGAACATGCTTATAGGCAGCAGTATGATAGATAATATCCGGACAATGTGTTTCAAAAAGGATTTCCATCCGGGATTCATTCCGGATATCTGCAATGACAATTTCGACTTGCGTATCGGGATGCTTTCGCTGTAATGCCATCTCTATATCATAAAGCGCGCTTTCTGCCTGATCGCATAAAATCAATTTACGAATCGGATAAAATGCCAGCATGCGACACAAAACCCTTCCAATAGACCCTCCTGCTCCGGTTACGAGCACCGTTTTTCCGCTTAACTGATGAGCAAGTGCCTTATTTTCCAATACGATGGGGGTTCTGCCCAAAAGAGAATCCGCCTTTTCCTCCCAAAATTCAGCACTAAGCGTAATTTTTTTCAACAGGGTATTCGGATACAAATACTGATAGGTACTCCTGAATACAATTCTGCTGCAAATAATAAAAAAAATCGTGGTAAAATGTCCGATAATCAGAATAGAATGAGGCACTAACCGCTGATAATTTGGACTGATTCCATATTTATAAACAAAGTTAATCACCGAAATGAAAAAAATTCCCGCAATCAGTGCCTTTATGAATTTTTGTATGTCTTCAAACTCTACCAGAATCAGGGGCGAACGATAAGTCCTGAAAATCAGAAAAAAAAGCGTCTGATTCAGGGTCATCCAAAAAATAATCGGATACATTTTGGGAGTCCAGGGGGTAGGAACGGTAAAACTGAAGCGAAGTTGAAAGGCAATCCAGCCGGATAGTACTGTCAGCAATACATCCGTAATAAAAACCAGCCAACGTATATTACTCGTTTCGTTTGACATAAATAAAATCTTTCCTTTCATAAATGAACCACAAAACAAACAAATAAAAAGCGAAAATCAAAAAGCGGATGCTTTCAATACAATCCAATCCGATAGAAACCGGAATCGGTTTGTACAAAATACGCTTCCGGCAATTCCGGATTTACTCGTCTTTTAGTTGAAGAAGGGTTAATAATTCATCCAGTTTATTCCGGACAATCGGGATTGCTTGTCCCTGATTCATAATAATGAACCCGCCGTCCTGACGCTGATAGCTTTTGATTTTTTTGATATGGACAAGGTAAGAGCGGTGCGGTTTGAAAAAGCTACTTTTAGGAAGTACCGCTTCAAAATACCCAAGATTTTTGGTTGCTACTATTTTTTCTTTGTTGTTCAGGATAATCGTGGAGTAGGTTCCTTCCGCTTTTATGAAAGCAATATCATCCCAATCCACAAAAGTATAGCCTTCTGTATTAGGAATGACCAGTCTTGAAAAAACATCCTGAGGCGTTGATTCGTTGTCGTTAGGCATCATTTTCCCCTTTCGGATAACCCCTGCTCTGTTGATTGCACTTTTCAGCCTTTCGGGGTCAATAGGCTTCAGCAAATAGTCAACCGCTGAAAGTTCGAAGGCATTCATGGCAAACTCTTTATTTCCGGTAATAAAAATAATCTCAAAATCCTGGGTTTCGAAAAAGCCCGGTAAATGAAGTCCGTTGATGCCGGGCAGAGAAATATCAAGTAAAACAATATCCGGATTTTCCTTATTAATCAGCTTCACAGCCTCTTGCACATTTCCGGCCACTCCCTTTAACGTTACCTCAGGATTGTATTCTGCCAGAAAAGCAGCAATTAATTTCTGAGATTTAGGCTCGTCTTCTACGATAATGACGCTTAACATAAAGTAAAAATTTGGACAAATATACAGTATTTTCTCGATTTGAGGGTTTTTGTTTTTTTCAGTGTGGGACAAACGTATAAAAAATAATTGCGTTAGCAGCCTCCACACGAAAAAAAGGAATGATTGGATGCGATGTGTGTTTTTTGCCGATACTCTATCCCTAATGAGACAGAAGAAAAGAATTTGCGCCAATGCCGGTAAATTTGATGCGTTTGCCTTGTGTATTTGTGTCTGATTATTTTCACACACCAAAGATTTTTTGTACTTTTGTGCCCTCAAAACAGAAATTATGGCAAACGCAATTACGAAAAGAAGTGAAAATTATTCTGAATGGTATAATGATTTAGTGGCAAAGGCAGAACTCGCCGAAAACTCAGAGGTAAGAGGCTGTATGGTAATACGTCCGTACGGGTATTCTATATGGGAAAGAATGCAGCGGATTCTGGATGATAGATTTAAGGAAACCGGACATGTAAATGCATACTTTCCGCTTTTTATCCCCAAGTCATTTTTAAGTAAAGAGGCTGAACACGTTGAGGGGTTTGCGAAAGAATGTGCCGTCGTGACGCACTATCGCCTCAAGGCCAATCCGGACGGAAAAGGACTGATTGTGGATCCTGAAGCAAAATTGGAAGAAGAATTGGTCATCCGACCTACTTCTGAAACCATCATCTGGAATACTTACCGCAACTGGATTCAGTCTTACCGGGATTTGCCGCTTTTGATTAATCAGTGGGCAAATGTAGTAAGATGGGAACTCCGTACAAGAATGTTTTTACGTACTGCGGAATTTCTTTGGCAGGAAGGACATACAGCGCATGCATCCGCAGAAGAAGCAGTCGCCGAAACCAAACAAATGTTGGATGTCTATACAGAATTTGCAGAGAAAACGCTGGGGATTCCGGTTATTAAAGGAGTGAAAACCCCCAACGAGCGTTTTGCGGGGGCACTTGATACGTATTGTATCGAGGCAATGATGCAAGATGGAAAAGCATTACAAGCAGGAACGTCTCACTTTCTGGGACAAAACTTTGCGAAAGCATTTGATGTAAAATTTGCAAACAAGGAAAATCAACTGGAATATGTATGGGCAACTTCCTGGGGCGTCAGTACCCGACTCATCGGTGCATTGATTATGGCGCATTCGGATGATGACGGGCTTAGGCTTCCTCCGGTTCTAGCTCCGATACAGGTTGTGTTTGTTCCGATTTATAAAACAGAAGAGGAGAAAAATGCAGTTTTGGACAAATGCTATGAACTTGCCGGACAATTAAAAAATGCAGGAATAAGAATCAAAGTAGATGCTGACGAGACGAAACGCTCCGGATGGAAATTTGCTGAATGGGAAATGAAAGGAGTGCCTGTTCGTTTGGCAATGGGGCCAAGAGATTTGGCAAATAATCAGATTGAAGCGGCAAGAAGAGATACAAAAGAGAAATCCGCTATCGCTTTAGGGGATAATTTTGTGGATAGTATCAGTGGGCTCCTCTCGGATATTCAGGATACCCTCTTTAATCAGGCAAAAGCCCTCAGAGAATCCCGCACCTATTATGTGGATTCCATGGACGAGTTCAAACAAATTCTGGAAGGAAAAAATCCCGGGTTTATTTATGCGCATTGGGACGGAACGACAGAGACCGAACTCAAAATCAAGGAAGAAACAGGCGCAACGATTCGTTGTATTCCTATGGATAATCCTTTGGAAGAAGGAGTTTGTATTTACTCCGGCAAGCCTTCCACTCAAAGGGTGATTTTTGCTAAAGCATATTAATAATGCCAATGATTTCAAGATACTCCTGCTTTACCCTGTCTGACCACTGATTGAACTGTTCCTTTTCTACGAGGGCTATTGCACACCCCCCAAAACCGGCTCCTGTCATCCTCGCGCCGATACAGCCGGCGGTGCCTCTTGCCGAGGCAAAAAGTACATTGAGTTCCTCTCCAGATACTTCGTAATCGTTCATCAGAGAATGGTGGGAATCTATCATTAGAAGCCCAAATTGAATAAGATTCCCCCCTTTTAATACTTCCGAAGCCTGCTTTACCCTAAGTTGTTCGGTGATAACGTGCGTCGCTCTTTTACTTAATACAGAATCTTTGACGCATTCGGATACTTGGGCCTCCGTAGCACTCGCCAGATTGGGGATAGCATACTTTTTTTGAATCAGGCGAAGTGCCTCTTCGCATTCGCTTCGTCTTTCGTTGTATTTGGACTCAATGAGTTTACGGGGTTTACGGGAATCCATTACTACCAATTCGTATTGCCCTGTATTGATAGGGATTTCCTGGTGGGTAACGCTATGACAATCTAGCAGCAACGCATGATTTTTCTTCCCATTCGCTACCGCATACTGATCCATAATTCCGCAGTTTACCCCGATAAACCGATTTTCTACCGCCTGGCAACGAAGCGCAAGTTCTCGTTGCGTTATCTGTTCCCCTGTAAGGTCATACAGAATAAACATCGTAAGCACTTCTATTGCTGCCGAGGAGGATAATCCGCTGCCTTCCGGTAAAGTACTACTATAATGTATGTCTAACCCGAAAGGAATTTCAAAGGATTTCAGAAAGTCTGAGAGGACTCCTTTGGGATAATTGGCCCATCCCTCTTTTTCTTCAAAACGCATTTCAGCGTCTAAATCAATGATTTTTTCCGGATGTCCTTCCGAGCGAATGCGGACAAATCGGCTCTTTTCCCGTTGTACAGAAGCCGTTATCCCTAGAGAAATAGCTGCAGGTAATACATTTCCACCATTATAATCCAAATGTTCTCCCATCAAGTTTACCCTTCCCGGAGCAAAATATTTTTTCATTTTTTAAAACAATTTAGCATGGATATCGTTTCAATTGCACAAATATAGATACTTGGAAGGGAACTTTTACAAAATCCGGGTACTTTTTTTTAAAGGGTCGATTTTTAATCAATTTATTATGAAATATATTATCATTATTATGTTAACAGGCATATTAGGTTATTTTGGATTCATGAAATCAGGACATAAAACGGTTACTGAAATCAACAGCAAACCGATTGAGAATGTAACGGTTTACGATTTCACGATGAAAAGCATCGAAGGGAAGGATGTTCCGTTGTCTGATTACAAAGGAAAAGTATTAATATTCCTAAATGTAGCCAGCAAATGCGGACTTACGCCTCAGTATGAGGAAATTGAGGCTTTCTACAAGAAATATAAAGAGAAAGGCGTAGAAGTATTGGGTTTTCCTGCCAATAACTTTATGGGACAGGAACCCGGAAGTGATGAACAAATTCAGAGTTTCTGTTCTAAAAATTATGGAGTAACCTTTCCAATGTTTTCTAAAATATCGGTAAAAGGGGAAGACATTCACCCGCTTTATCAATACCTTACTTCGGTAGATAAGGAATCGGTAAAATGGAATTTTCAAAAATACTTAGTCGGTAAAGACGGAAAAGTAGTTACTACTTTTTCTCCTAAGACTCATATCAATGAAGCAGAAGTAATTAAAGCAATAGAAGCAGAGTTAGTGAAGTAAGGTTAATTTATATTGTGAACGGGATAAATTTGCTAGATTTATCCCGTTTTTATTTTTATAAGCGATTGAAGCGGGGACTGTCTATTGAACAGTTCCCGCTTTTTTATTGCTTTGGGTTGTGCTAATGTTATTTTCAGAATTATCTATTGAATGGAAAAAGCTTGCTTATGAAAAAAAATAATGGGGAAGAAATGAATTTATTTATATTTGCGGTTTATCACTGTGTTTAAACTAATTTCATTACATTTAAATTATCCTGATATGAAAAAAAAACATGTTTTAACTTTGCTGATTCAGTTAATTCTTCTTTCTGGTTTTAGTCAAACAGTCCTGACAGGCAGCTTGAAAGATAAGGAGGGAAGTCCGGTAGTTGGCGCTACTGTCTTGGAAAAAGGCACAAATAACGGGGCGTTTTCAGATGAAAATGGAGGATTTACCTTGTCTTATTCCAATGAAAATGCTGTTCTCGTTATTCAAATGTTGGGTTATACAACGAAAGAAATTAAAACGGAAGGACGAACGAGTATGGAGATTGTATTGGAAGACGAGAACTACAAAATTTCCGGAGTAGAAATAGTAGGAACCCGTAACCTGAACCGAACCTCCACCGAAACCCCTGTTGCTGTGGAAATTATCCCAATAGCTCAGGTAACTAATTCAGTAGGTCAGTTGGATATGAATCAGGTGTTACAGTTTGTCGCACCTTCCTTCAACTCCAACAGACAATCGGGTGCAGATGGAGCAGATCATATTGATCCGGCAACGCTAAGGGGATTAGGGCCAGACCAAACGCTTGTACTTATCAATGGTAAGCGTCGTCATCAGTCTTCTTTGGTAAATCTATACGGAACGAGGGGAAGGGGAAATACCGGAACCGACCTCAATACAATTCCTGCTGCGGCAATCGAAAGAATAGAAATCCTTCGGGACGGGGCTGCTGCTCAGTACGGCTCGGATGCGATTGCAGGAGTAATCAACGTAGTACTGAAAAAAACCACCGAGGAGTTCAATGGAAATCTTAACGGGGGAATCACTCAAAAAGGAGACGGAGAAAATCTAAATGTAAACGGCAACTACGGGTTTCGTTTGGGGGAAGAAGGCTATGTCAATGTAACGGCAGATTTTTTGAAAAGGGGGGGTACACTCAGAGATGCGGCGAATCCGGACGGCTCTTATTACCGCCGTAAGTTTGGGGACGCACAAGTAGATAATTTTTCTTCGTTTTTTAATGCGGCATTTCCCCTCAGTAATGGGGCAGAAGTGTATGCTTTCGGTGGGTATAATTTCCGTTCCGGCAATGCTTATGCCTGGACAAGGGATTCTGCCGATGACAGAAATGTACCTTCTATTTATCCTAATGGTTTTGACCCTGAAATCATTTCAAATATAGCAGATAAATCCCTATCCGCAGGGATAAGAGGGAAAATTGGAGAGTGGAGCGTGGATTTTAATAATACTACGGGAGATAATATGTTTCATTATTATGTCAACAATACTTTGAACTCTTCTTTGGGAGCAAAATCCCCTACAAGGTTTGATGCCGGAGGTTTCGGACAAACCCAAAATACCACGGGATTAAGTTTTTCCCGCTATTATGATAAAGTGCTGTCCGGTTTAAATATAGCCTTGGGTTCTGAGTTCCGGGTGGACAATTACCGGATTTTTGCAGGCGAAGAAACTTCATGGAAAAACTATGGAGTAATTGATACGGTAATCAATGGAGTACTTACTCCTTATGATGTTTTAGGCAAAGCAGCGGGCTCTCAGGGCTTTCCCGGTTTTCAGCCTGCAAATGAGGTCAATGCATACCGTACAAATTTGGGTACTTATTTAGATATGGAAGCAGACCTTACCAAAAAATGGACGTTGACTGCTGCTGCCCGTTTTGAGCGATACAGCGACTTTGGAAATTCTCTCACCGGAAAAGTAGCAACCCGTTATGAAATTTTACCTCAGTTAGCTATCAGGGGTTCTTTTAATACCGGTTTCAGAGCTCCCTCGCTAGCGCAGATTAACTTCAACTCGGTCTATACCAATGTAGTAGGAGGGGTCATTCAGGATCAGTTTCTTGCCAAAAACAACTCTAATGTAACAAGGGCACTCGGAATCCCTGCATTAAAACAAGAGCGTTCTAGTAGCTTCAGTATTGGGTTTACAGCGAAACCCGCTCAATCTTTGACCGTTACAGTAGATGGATATTCCGTAAATGTTTTTGATAGGGTAGTTTTAACCGGAACTTTCGAGCCGGATTCGGTGGATACAGAATGGGAGCAGGAACTTCAGAAGCTTAATGTAGCGGGTGCTCAGTTTTTTGCCAATGCTTTGGATACACGTACTATCGGACTTGACGCTATTGTGACTTATACTAAAGTATTGGGACCCGGAAGACTACAGGCTAGTTTTGCCGGAAATTTCAATAAAATGACGCTTAGTAAAATCAAGACGAGTGAAAAACTACAGGGATTAGAAGACACTTATTTCGGGCTAAGAGAAAAAGCATTTTTACTTGCATCCGCTCCTCCTTCAAAGCTAAACCTTACCCTTGATTATAAAATCAAACGTTTCAACGTAAATGTAAGAGTAGTAAGATTTGGGAAAATGGTATTGGTAGATTGGGGTGATACTGAGGATATTTATAAATCAAGAATCACAACAGACCTTGCATTGGGGTACGATATTACAGAAAAAGCGTCTCTCGTAATCGGTGGAAATAATATATTCAACGTGTATCCTACTCGTCAGGACATCGAAACAGAGTCCGGAGGGGTTTGGGATCCGGTACAGATGGGATATGGAGGCGCTTTATGGTTTACACGCCTGAGATGGAAGTTCTGAAGTGTTCAGCATGAATAATTTATACAAAACCGCCTCGGGAATTTTCTGCCGGGGCGGTTTTGTTTTCTGCTGGGAGAATGAAATTATTTTGTGTCCATTTGTTCAGACAGGAATACGATAAATACCTTGGGGAGGCATTTCCGGTAAAGTAGATTTGGCTCTGTACTCTGAGCCAAATCCTTCTCTGTGAGATTCAGGAAATTTACTTCCGTTGATTTTCCCCTGCAAAGATTAAGTGCTTGCAACCCACTACATGCGTATTTTCTTCCGTTCTGAGTCCGCAGAAGCATCCGGCATCGTCATCAAAGGCGCAGCGGGTACAATCCACATTTGCACATTCTTCCCCAATTACCTGAGTCGGGAGATAAATGTAGCCGTCTTCGCCAGGCATAAGATATATCCTCATCACCTTAGAACCTTGATCTTCTTCACCCATTCTACTTTCCGCAACCAAAAATAAAACGCCTTTCAAATCGATTTTACCGGTGCTTTCTTTGATTGCGATATTCGTCGGGTCTATCTGAATTCCATCAGTAGAGAAAAGATTTACAAACACTTTTCTTAGCACCCTTGATTCAATGACGAATTCATATCCGGAGCCGTCTGGTTTAATTCTCGCTATTTTCGTTTGCGCATTGATTTCTGACGTAAAGAATGCAAAGAACATTAATACTGATATAAAGTACTTCATTTGTTTATTATTTTTTGAATTGGTCGCCAAAATAAATGATTTCTTTTTTAAATACCAAAGAATTTCAGCATTACACAAAGGACTTTCTGAATATTCGTGAGAATACAACAACAAGAGTATAGTATTAAGTGTGAATAACTTTGAAATTATGAAAAACAGGCCCTTTCCCTTTCCCTGTTTTTATGTTTTTTCCTGCTTCTATCGCACCGTGTAGAAAAGTAATTGCTAAACGGACAGCAGAAAGCAAAGTATTTCCCATACCAAGATACACCGCAATAGCAGAAGAGAGCGTACAACCGGTTCCATGCGTATTGATTGTTGCTATTTTAGGGTTAGAAAACTCAAAAATCTGATATGCGTCTGGAATATAAAGTAAATCTGTACAAATTTCCCCTTCCAAATGCCCTCCCTTTAGTAATACTGCCGCACTTCCCCATTGCGCTAATCGGGTGATATGCAATTCCATATCGGAGAGGCTTTTAATTTTTTTATTCAGAAGGATTCCTGCCTCAGGAATATTGGGAGTGATAAGGGAAGCGATTGGAAATAGTTCTGATTTAATCGCATCTATCGCTTCCGTTTTCAATAAACTGTCACCACTTGTCGCTACCATTACAGGATCTAAGACAATTTTTTTCACTTTGTATTCTTTCAGTTTTTGTGCTACCGCAAAAATTACTTCCGGGGAAAACAACATTCCTATTTTCACCGCATCAGCACCAATATCAGAAAGTACGGCATCCAACTGATTTTTAATTCCGGTAATTGGGACGGGATAGATTGCGGATACGCCAGTAGTATTTTGAGCAGTAATGGCGGTAATGACACTCATGCCATATCCACCGAGCACAGTAATCGTTTTCAGGTCTGCCTGAATGCCGGCCCCCCCTCCACTATCGGAGCCGGCAATCGTCAGAATCTTATGATAGGACTTTTCAGTATTAAGCATTGGAAACGAAGGTTATAGATTGCAGTGATTAAGTCGAACGTAAATAGGAAGTCCTTTTTATTTATCCTAGCATTACTTTTTGATGATTTTCTTTACAATATCCCCTTCAGGGAAATGGAGTTTAAGGAAATATATTCCGGCAGCGGCTCCCTCAAGATTAAGGGAAACATTAGACCCTGTGAGTTTTTCTGATGGGAGAATCTCCTTGCCCGTTAAGTCTATTACTTCTACATAAGCATCCATATCAGAAACGTCCGGGAGAGAAAGATTTAAAATATCCTTACCCGGATTGGGATAAACGAGCACTTGTTTTTCCAGTTCACGGATATCAATATTAACCGAGTTGATGAAAATGGAAAAGTCTTTATCATTGATGTCAAAAAACACATTGTCAACGCCTTCAATCATAATTCTTGCTTTGGAAGTACCTACATTTGGGATATACAGCAACTCTGAGCCATCGTTAGGAGTACCTTGAGCCAATGTATAAGGGAAGGTAAGCCCTCCGTCTGTGGATAAGTAAATATTCACAAGCGGTGTATTGACTGGCGGTTGATTCGTACCAACAACATCCCAGGTAACGGTTTTCATTGTAGCGCCTATCCATTGCAAACCGGAGACATTCGCTGTATTTACCCTAAAAGGATTAGCTGAAGCGACCACAGTGAGGGTAATTGGCGTATCATTATAGGTCACTCCTCCTCCCCCTGCTTTATTGTCCCTCACAGTACAACGGAATTTCATATTGCGGGCGTATGACGGCAGAATTTCCCCCAGGCTTAACTGATTTCCCAATAAAATAGTAGCCAATTTTGGAAACATACGCTGCGGGTTTGAAGTACCCTCGTAACTTCTAAATAAAGGTGCGTTTCCGGAAGGAGTATTCCAAGCACCTGCGGGGCCAGTATCTGCCTGTTCCCAGCAATAGGTAACGGGGTCATTTTCGGGGTCTGTTGCAGAAGCAGAAAGTTTGAAGGGGGTTTTGGCGGGAATAGTATAAGTCGTAACCGAAGGAAGGGTTAAAATTGGTGCCTGATTATTCGTAGGCGTGGTAACCGGACAATTATTGCCTCCCATTGTAGTGATAAAAGTCACGATTTCATCGAAAGAACGGGTATTAAAATAGTCATCGCTGTTGTTTTGTATATCGTTTGCGTCACAAATTCCGGCATAGGCCATAATTGTGGTACCGCTACCGTTTTCAAATGCAGAAGACCCCACTCTGTTTCCACTACAAGACCCGGTTTCTGCATTGAAGGTATGATTCCCCCCAAACTGATGTCCCATTTCATGGGCTACGTAATCTACATCGAAGGGGTCACCCATAGGATTAGGGCTTCCGGTTACGCCCTGAGCTTTCAATCCGTTCGTACATACACAACCCAACATTGCCACACCGCCCCCTCCGGTACTGAATACATGCCCAATATCATAATTCGCCTGCCCCACTATATTGTCCACATTAATTTGATTCTGAGAGAGCATGGCACCCCCACTATTATTATTATAAGGATCAGAAACAGCATCCGTATAGATAAGCGGCAAATTATTTGCGATGAGGGTAAGATGGACATTCACTTCTTTTTCATAAATGCCATTGACTCTGTTCATAGAAACCACAATTCCGCCCATTGCTCCGTTTACCGTTCCTCCAAACTTAGCGGTATATTCTCCGGTGCAGGCTACCGCAAGGCGATACGTTCTCAGAGTTCCGGAAAAACTTCTTTGGGTAGAGAATGTCGTTTCGTCAAGAGAGAGGTCATTATTGAGTTGTGGAAGCGTATTTTCGGTATGAAAAGCGGGGTCATTTCCATTCAGCGATTGCTGAAGGCATTGCATAGCAGACGCTTTTAAAGGTACAGATTTTTTAAAATAGGTGAGGTAATTTTCAGTGGTTTGAGGAGAAAAAGGATCAATATAAATCGTACCGGAAGGAGAAAGAATCATCGCATGAAACCCCCAAACTGTAAAACTGCAACGCATATAGGCAGATTTATCCGGAAGGCTGTATCCTGCATAGGTTTTGATGTCAGGAAGTTGAGCGGCAAGCCCAGGCTCCATGATGGGAGATTCGGCAAGGATAAAATCCTGAAAGCTACCGTCAGGCAAAGGAAGGGAGACTTTCGCCCCTGTTTCTCCATGCCAAAGCGCAATATTCGCTTCGGGAGCAGAAGAGAGATGGTTTTTTAACGCTGCAATGTCCAACTGATGTGTTTGATAACTTTCTGGGAGCCATTGTCTTTCTGACCTATACAAGGATAAATCTACTGATTTCCAAAAATTGAGCGTCTGAGCGCAAATCGTTTGAATGAAAAATAGCACCAAAAATCCAAACAGTATTTGTTTTTTAATCATCATAATCCTCTTTAATGTTTTTTTGCAATAAAATAAAAAAGTGAGCGTATTGATTCCTTTTTTTGTGCTTACTCCGGCTTATACAAACGAAATTTAGCCCAAAAACGTTTTCCCGTGCAAAAATGCACTTTTCTTTTATTGATTCCCAAAAAAGAAAAAAATAAAGGGAAGGAAGCGGTTTGAGGAAAGGGACACTGGAGGGCGACAACGATTTTCTAGAAATTCTCACCGGTTAACGAATTTTTTTCCATTAATAAAACCAATCCCAAAGGTTACAAAGGAGGCTTGATTGGGGGAGGAGTACATGATTGGAACTTTTCGGGAAAACACCTGAAGCCGGCAGGTCAGGTCAATGCCTCGTATAATCCCGGAGTAACGATTCAGATTAATAGTGGCAAAAGTTTTAAGGCTAAATCCTGGTATTAGTTGAGTCGGGCTCAGGTATTTCCAGGGAACGGTTTCTCCGACGATTTCCGGATAGGAGTACTTGTCAGGCTCGGCAATTGTTTCGGTTATAATATTCAGTCCGGGTCGGGACGGGTCAGGCATAGCCACAAATAAGTAGTAAGGGCGCAGCAATCCAAAGGACAATCCCGCCTGAAATCCTCCTATTAATTCCACTTTATTGTAATAGCTTTTGGGCAACAGCGTTTTGGATACCCCAAACTCCGGTGTAATGACCAAAAACCGGTTCGTTTTATCGAAAACAAATCTGCTACCATCCTGAACATCCATGTATAAAGAGCGGATTCTGATTTCCTTATTTCCTTTCATGGTTGAAATATTGATTCCTGAACACCACCTGAAATCCCCTTTGCCAAAGGTATAACGTCCTTCTGTACTAAATCCCCTTGTATGAAAAGCCAATAATAAATCGTAATAATTTCCATTCAGCACAGGTGGGGTTGTCTGTGAAATTCCTTGAAGAAAAAACCCTAAAAACAGTAAACAAATGATTGCCTTTTTCATAATACACAAATTGAGAACGAAAATAGTATATTTTTTTGGTATAAAAAAATAAAATCCCCCTTTCATTCATTAAAAACTATTTGTTTTGTATCGGATTATCCGAAGTAGCGTTTGGAGAAACCTTCTGTCAGAAAAAGAATCTATTAATAATCACAAATCATGATGAATACACTTCGTTCTCAATTTTTAATCAATAAGGAAGTTGCCTTTCTCAACTTTGGCTCGTTTGGGGCTTGCCCGAAACCTATATTTGAGGATTATCAGCGATGGCAAATGGAACTGGAGCAGCAGCCGGTTCAATTCATTACCGTAAACGGGGTTCGTTATCTTAAAGAATCTCGCGAAGCGCTTGCGGAATATATTCATTGTGAGCCGGATGATTTGGTTTATGTAATGAATCCTTCCTATGCGGTAAATATCATTGCGAAAAGTTTGGATTTAAAGCAGGGAGACGAAATACTGACGACCAATTTAGAGTATGGAGCATGCGATAAGGCCTGGAATTATTATTGTAAAAAAAGCGGGGCAAAATATGTAAGACAACCCATTACGCTTCCGGTTGTTTCTCAGGAGCAAATCATAGAAGAAGTAAAAAAAGGAGTTACGCCGAACACAAAAATGTTGTTTATCAGCCATATAACGAGTTCAACGGGGATGATTCTGCCAGTAAAAGCACTTTGCGATTGGGCAAAATCTCAGGGCTTGCTTACGTTTGTAGATGGGGCTCATGCGCCGGGTCAGATTCCGCTGGATTTGAGTGAACTCAATGCCGATATTTATACCGGAGCCTGCCATAAATGGATGATGGCCCCTAAAGGGTGCTCTTTTTTGTATGTAAAAAAAGAATATCAGGGGATGTTTGACCCGCTGATTATTAGTTGGGGATATGACAGCCCGATTAGTTCCGGTTCTTTATTTCAGGATTATCATCAGGTACAGGGCACACGGGATTTTTCAGCATTTCTTACCGTTCCCAAGGCGATAGAATTTATGAAGTCCAATCAATGGGATACGGTTTCAGCAAGCTGCCGTGCTTTGGTGCGTGATAATGCGCAACGTTTTTTTGATTTACTAAACACAAAACCAATTTGCCCTGTAAATGAGGAGTTTATCGCTCAAATGTTGAGCATCCGGATACAGACCTCTCAGCCTGACAAGCTTAAATCTCATTTATTTGATAAATACAAGGTTGAAATCCCCGTAATGGTCCATGAAGACAAAGTCTTTTTAAGGTATTCTATTCAGGCTTTTAATACACAACAAGACCTGGACAGACTTTATGAAGCATTGTCCGAAATTTTGAAAGAAGGGGAATTACTGAAGGCTTTTTGATTGCTTGAGTACTCTATAAGTTAAAAAAAACAAGAAGAGGAAGCCCTTCGTTATCAAAAGGTTTCCTCTTCTATTTGGGTTAAATAAAAAAATTAATCGGTACTTTTCTTAATTAGCCTCTCTGTTCCGTGCTGAGTACCTGACTGCCACTGAAAAAAATACAATCCGTCAGGATACTGCGATAAATCTACTTGGTTTTCTCCGGGTTCTAACTGTTTTTCTTGTACAATCTGCCCCATTGAACTGATAATTCTGAATTGATATAGCTTTTCTTCTTCTTTTTCTATCTGATATATTCCTGTATTATTAGGATTTGGGTAAAGTTGAACGGTACTGAATACATCAACCGAGGGATATTCACCTGAACGAGACGCTGGTGTTGCAAAATTTGTATAAGCGGTCCAACTTCCGGTTACACCGTTGCAGATTGCACGCACTTTAAATTTGTAATTCAGGCCTGGCAACAAATTGGCAACTACTTTATATGCAGTAGTTATTGAGTAATTAATATTCATTACATTAGGGTTACCGGAGCCATTTTGTACGTTTACAGTATAGGAAGTAGCACCCGGAACCGCAGCCCAAGTAAGTTTTGCGCCGGTAGTAGTGAGATTAATGGCACTCAGACCAGTAGGTGCTCCGCAAGTGCCTGTTCCTCCGGAAGAAGAACCAAAGGCAAAGACAGCAGACCAGTTAGAATGTTTTGTACCACAATTGGTTCTCACTTTGAACTTATAGTTTTTGTTTGCAGTAAGCCCTGTTACTACTTTTGAGGTTGCTGAAATGGTTTGGGTAAAGAAAAACGGAGTAAGGTTCCCTGCTCCGTTTTGTACTTCAATTAGATAAGAAGTAGCACCTGCGACGGCATTCCATTTAATCGTGGCACTTGTACCCGTTTGATTCATTACTCCAAGGCCAACGGGAACATCACAAGCAAGACATTGAATGGGAGCAGCAGTTTCGTCAGCAGCAAACAGATTGACAGAGCCGACCGAAGACACAAAAAACACTGTTAAAAAACTAAAAAACATTTTTTTCATGATACTAAAATTTAAGGTTGAAAATATGAATAAAAAAAAATAACATATTAAAAAACTCACGAAGGATAAACCCCTCAATTTTCCGGTTTTGATTAACCCAGAAAATAGCTATCCATTAGCCCCCCAAGAGGGAAAGCAAGATTTTATACTTTAACCCGCTCTTTTTATGAAATAATTGTGGGTTAAAAGATGATTTTGATTGTCAAAAAAGTAGCGAAAAGTTATATTCAAGCGTATAAATACTCCGAATACTTCTCTCCTTAAATTCTCTTTTCATAATAGTCTCTACATTGTTGTTTTTTTGAGAAAAATAGCAGGATTTTGTAAAAGAGAAGCGATTGCTTAAATTTATTTACAGTAAAGTAAGCCAACCCCTGTTTACCAATTGCCTTTCCAGTTATAGACATTGAAGACACGAGAGATATTGAACCCAAAACGGATGCCTCCTTCCAGCCAACTGCTGTTCGTTTCGGGAATAAATCCTTGCTCTATCATCTGACGGGAATTGGTAAACTGAAGCTGAAAAACATGGCCACCGGTTTCTATATCAAACCCGAGTGCAAAAGAATTATAGAAATCGTTTGCGGTTTTTCCGGGGAAAAGATAAAAATACTCCGCATTTAAAGAGAGCCTTTTGGTCAGTTTCTGACGAAACCCTATACCCATTGCCCATACGTCGTTTTGGTCTGCGGTCGTAGGTACGAGGTTTCTGTGAACCAAAGTAGGAGTAATCTGTATTGAAAGACTTTCCGAAAACTTACGGGCAATCATTATCTGAGTGCAATAGGATAAACGGGAAGAAAAGTAATTTTCCCGAGCGGGATACTGCCATTTCAGAGAACTAATGGCCATACTTTGAAGTGCAGTAACCGTAACCGGAAACCCTTTTTCTTTTTGCTGAAGAATTTTCACCTTCACAAATCCATCATATACTTTACCGAAGGAACTTCTACCGCCCCCAATGGAAATTCTATTGGTAATTCCCATATCACCCCCTATTCTAATATTGGACTGGTCTAATCCAAAAAGTTCATAAAATCCTCCGTTAAGCGTTCCGAAGCGATGCTGAATTTTCATATCAAATACCCCTCCGTGATCCAACTCAACAGAATGCCCCGTTACAAGCCTTGTCGTCTTGAAGGTCGCAGTAACCGGTTCTTTTTTGGGGTTTTTATCCTCAATCAACCCGAGCAAATCATCCTGAGCGAAAATCCGGATAGATAAGAATAAAAATAATGCACCTGAAAGTAGCTTTTTTTTCATGATTAAGAATTTGTCTCCTGACTGCTCTTTTTCAAGAACAGTCAGGAAGATTTATGATTTAGTTCATCGGGGAAAGTTCTACGTTTACCTTGATATCAATCGTTTCGGAGATTTTATCCTTTACAGCTCCCGGAATTTTGATATTGTAATCTGCGAGCAGTAATTTAAACGTACTAACTGCGGTTACCTTGCCTGCTTTTACTGAAATTGTGCCAGGAGCAGAAACCTTATTGGTTCGGTCTTTGATTGTCATATCTCCAGAAACAGTAACCGAATAGGTTCCGTCTTTTTTCCAGTTTACGGCTTCGGGATTACTGATTGCGCCCTTAAATGTAGCTTTTGGAAATTTACTACTTTCTACATAGTTTTCGTTAAAATGCTCTTG
>WBZP01003310.1_pt1 | contig 17592 bp, 17 predicted proteins | sample 5204301 | NCBI WGS metagenome assembly WBZP01 (sample SAMN12412401, study PRJNA552823) | activated sludge metagenome | isolation source: activated sludge from nitrification reactor of wastewater treatment plant... | place: USA: Pennsylvania | collected 2017 | reverse complement strand
TCAGCAATTGGTGAAAGCAGGCCAGTTTCGCGAAGACCTGCTCTATCGCCTGAATACAGTCATGATCATCCTCCCGCCTCTTCGCGAACGGCCCGAAGACATTCCGGTCTTGGCGGAGTTCTTTCTTTCTCGGTATGGCGCCGACAAAGACGTGCGTATAACCTCCTTCGCTCCCACGGCCATGCAGGCCCTTGTAAAATATGCCTGGCCCGGCAATGTGCGGGAGTTGGAGCATGTGATTGAACGAGCGGTTGCGCTCGCCTCGCACTCCATTCTTTCGCTCGACGATCTGTCGGATGAGGTCAAGGGCAAGAAATCAGAAGGAGGGGCGACGGTACAGGATCTTCCCGGCACGCTCAGTGCGCTTCAGCGCGATCGCGTTCTCGCTGTTCTCGAATCGACGCAGGGCAATAAGGAGCGAGCCGCACGCCTTCTCGGGATCAGCCGGAGAACGCTCTACCGTCTTCTTGACCGCTACGCCGTCCACCACTCATCTCCTGGCAGTGATTCTTCGGAATTGCTCTCGCCCTAACGCGGCAGCTCCTGCTTCCCTCATCGTTATCTCACGGTTGTGTCAGCCTGGCATCTCTTGTCACCGTGACACAGCCCAAGTCGATCAATCGTTCGCTACTCTCCTTTTCTCGCAGTGACTTTCCCGCGTCAGCGGTGAGCTTCCCATGTCTTGCCGAACTGGAATCTCCCTGGCACCGGCCTTGCTGTTCTATCGGGTGGAGTTGGTACACAGTGGCAGGTAGGGAGCTGCTGATTCAGACGTACGACTGCCAAGGAGGAGTTGTGATGCGATGCCGACGGTGTTGGGGATTGGTCATCGTGGAATCGTCGCCATGTTCCGATGCGAGAGCTGAAGACTGTCTGACAGTGCGTTGTGTGAACTGTGGGTGGATCGAAGATCCGGTGATGCGGGCCAATCGACTGGCGAATAGCGATCAACGCGGCATCATTCTGACCGTGTCCCGGAGTCCCAGGTTGCCGGGACGACGATCTGCGGAGATGCCGGTGTGCTAACGGCCGCAGCGAAGAAGGAGGTCGTCATGGAACGGAACAAGCCGGTGCTATGGGGCATAGTGTTGGCAGGCGGCGAGGGGGAACGGTTGAGAGACTTTGTCCAGGCCTCGTTCGGCACGGATGCGCCTAAGCAGTTCTGTTCGTTCTGCGGCCGTCGCACCATGGTTGCACGGACACTGATGCGGGCACAGCGCATCATTCCAAGAGAGCGGTTGTTTCTCAGTGCGACGGCTCATCATCGGCGGCATGTGTTGGATAGTGTGTCCTCACCGGCTCCCGGTACGGTGTTGTTTCAACCGCTCAACCGGGATACGGCTCCCGGCATTCTCCTCCCGCTCGTCCATGTGCTGCATCGTGACCCGGAGGCGCTGGTCGCGATCCTTCCGTCTGATCATTTTGTTCTTCCCGGAAGACGGTTTATGTCGTCGGTAACCGCAGCGGCAGACTACCTGGTCGAGTCCCGCGACGACTCGCTCATTCTCCTAGGGGTCGAGCCGACCGAGGCAGAGTCCGACTACGGGTGGATCAATCCCGGGATCTCAACCACGGAACAGGAACGTTCGTCGATTCATCCCATCAGCCGGTTTGTCGAAAAGCCCTCACGAGATCTGGCTCGGGCACTTATGGAGAGTGGCTGGCTGTGGAATACGATGGTTATCGTCGCCCGCGCGCAGACGCTCTGGGAAAGGGTTCAAGAGCTTGCTCCAGAACTGGCCGCCTTCTTTTCGATGATCCGGCACACGATCGGCACGCCGTGGGAAGCTCGCGAGCTTGAGGAAGTCTATTGCACGATACCATCGGTCAATTTTTCCACTGCGATTCTGAGTCGGCGGCCAGAGCGCTTGCTGGTCCTTCCGGTCAGGAATGTCTATTGGAGCGACTGGGGGCGAGGTGAACGTATTCTGGAATCACTCGACCGATTCAAGTTGGTTCTGAGCGCGCAACGCGCTCCGGCAGCAACCATGCATTAACGGAGGCGTCACATGGATGGCTATGGAAAGCGAGTGTTGGTTGTGGAGGATGACGATACAGTCAGAAATATGCTGACGGTTCTGCTGTTCCAAGAGGGATACAACGTACATGCCGTGAGTGATGGGCAAGAGGCTTTGAACGAAATGAAGCGACGGCACTTCGATGTCGTCATCACGGACAATTGCATGCCACGACTGGACGGCATGCAATTCCTCTCATTGAGTCGAATCGTATGGCCGGACACCCCGGTGGTTATGGTTTCGGGAGGCCACCCTGATCTCTCGGCCACTGCTGTCGAACGAGGTGCCTATGCCTGGCTGCATAAGCCGTACGAGCCTTCGATGCTCCTCGAGATCGTCCTGGACGCGGTACATGCGTCTCAGGAAAGACGTTCGTGCAAATTCAGCGCACCAGCTGTGAGTTAGGATCGCACTCACCGCGATGCTTGGTTTGGTCTCTGGATGTATCCCGGTGCGGATAGACGCTCATCACGACAACTTCACAGACGGTAGCTGGGAAACCAAAAATGCAGGAGGTGCGCGATGAGCGGGAAGACGGGAGTGTGGGTTGTTCCACTGATTGCCATCGTGGCCGGCCTTGCGGGTGGATTTCTCGCCGTATGGTTGCTGCTCGGCGATCCGGTCGTGGCCGAAGAAACGGCCACTCAAAGCCCGGCGGTCGTGAGCGCGCAGGAATTTCGCCTGGTCGATCAACAGGGAAAAGTGCGTGCCGTCCTCGGGTTCTCAGCTGAGGAGGAGCCCTATCTCTCCCTGCGTCATCGCAGTGAGACGAGCATCATCTGGCTTGGTCTCTCGGAAGAGTCGGGTCTCGTCATCCATGACGTCGATGGAAAAACGAGATTGGTCCTGAGTCTAGACACAGCTGGTAAGCCTTCGTTGGTCCTGCGGGACCGTCAACACCAGACACGATCGATCACTCTGTAAATCCAACCGACCGGAGAGGTCATAGATGAGCCTGCATCATTCGAAGAAGGGGATCTGCCTGCTCAGCCTTGCATGCATCACGGTCTGGATGATCGATACGCCGGGCCTTGCCTTAACACGACCGGCGTCAGAGGATGAGCATACTGTCGAGCTGTATCAACGTTTGGCTCCGGCAACGGTCTTTCTGTCTTCTCTCTATACCTCGGACCATCCGCTGCTGGACCCGACGGCTACCGGCGTCGGCGCCGGTTTTATTCTCGATCAGGATGGGACCGTGTTGACGAATGCGCATGTTGTGGAGCGAGCCAGTGCCATCATGGCGACGTTGTTCGATGGCCGGCAAGTCCGTGTGGAGGTGATCGGCAGTGATCCGGACACGGACCTGGCGGTGTTACGGCTGCCGCGGGATAAGGGACCCTATGCCACGGTTCCCCTCGGAGACTCCGACCAGTTGCAGGTGGGCCAACGAGCCCTCGTGGTCGGCAGCCCGTTCGGGCTCGGATTTACGCTGACGTCGGGCATCATCAGCGGGCTGGGACCGTTGCCCGGGAAGCTCGGTCCTATCGACGGGCGTATTATCCGAACCACTGCGCCGATCAACCCGGGTAACAGCGGGGGGCCGCTCGTGGATGCACAGGGCCGCGTTCTCGGGATCTCGACTGCCATGCTGGCCGGTGCCCAGAACATCGGGTTTGCCATTCCGATTAACACGGCCAAGACTGTGCTGGCTGAACTCAAGCAACACGGGCGGGTGATACGACCATGGCTCGGGGTCAGCGGGAAATTTCCCACGGCGGAGTTCATCAAGTTATTTGCCCTACCGCTTGCAGAAGGGTTTCTGATCGAAGATGTGGAGGACGGGAGTCCCGCGGCCGATGCAGGGCTGTGTGCCGGCACGCTCGATGTCATGGTGCACGGAGTGCCATGGATCCTGAACGGAGACATCATCCTGTCGCTTGCCGGCCACTCTATCAGTACAGCCGAGGATTTTGTGGGAACGATGAAAGGAATGCAGGTTGGGCGGACAATCGAGGTCGAGTACCTTCGGGAAGGGATAAAGCACCGTACTGCTTTGGTGATTCGTGAGCGCCCGCGCAGGGTTCCGAAAGGATCCCCTTCATCGGGGGTTCCAACGGCAGTGGAAGGACCATTGGGATTTCCCCTGACCGAGCGTGGAAGGGTATTTCAGTATTGAACCGGTCTCAGCTGAGGTGGTGACAATATCGAGTCACTTTTGGGGGGGGCTGAACTGGGCGAACTACAGACTCCGAGGAATCTTGGTTTGGAACGGAGTTGATTTATATGTCGGTAGCGTATGAGTTTGATTTGGTCTGTATCGGTAGTGGGCCGGCTGGCCAGCGGGCGGCCGTCCAGGCGGCGAAATTAGGCAAGCGCGTCGCTGTCGTGGAAAAGCGCCGGATCATCGGAGGTGTGTGCCTGGGCACCGGCACGATCCCCAGCAAGACCTTTCGTGAAGCGGTCTTGTCGTCCGTCGAGCACAACCATGTCGCCGGCCGGAATTCGACGCCGCACATCTCGGCTCGACCCACCGCGGACCAACTTCTCAGCCGGGTCGAGCAGGTGGTCCGGCGCGAAGTCGAGGTGCTTGAAGATCAGCTGTGGCGGAACGACATTGAGCTGATGCAGGGGGAGGCGTCTTTTACCGATCCTCATACGCTTGTTGTGGCTTCCGAGGCAGGCTCACGTACGCTTACATCGGCAGCCATCTTGATTGCAGTCGGGACGGTGCCGACTGCGCCGCCGGGTGTCGCAGTGGACGGTGAGGTGGTGCTATCGAGCGACGACCTTCTCCAACTCAAACGGCTGCCCCGGACTATGGCGGTGGTAGGCGCCGGCGTCATCGGCATCGAATATGCTTCGATGTTTGCTGCGCTGGGATTGGACGTGACGTTGATTGATAAGCGCACGCGTCTGCTGGATTTCTTGGACTGCGAGATCGTGGATGAGTTGCTGCATCAAATGCGGGCTCACCACGTGACTTTCCGACTGGGCGAAGCGGTCGAGCGCATCGAACTCGTGGAAGGCCCGCCACGACAAGCCATTCTGCATCTGGAATCAGGCAAACGAATTGTGTCGGACCTGGTGCTGTTTTCTGCGGGGCGCGTCGGTGCGACTGACCGGCTGAATCTTCAGGCCGCCGGACTTACCGCCGATGAGCGGGGGCGGCTCAAGGTGGACCGCCAGTTCCGCACCAGCGTGTCCCACGTCTTTGCAGCAGGCGATGTAATCGGGTATCCCAGCCTGGCTGCGACATCCGCGGAACAGGGGCGATTAGCGGCCTGCCAGATGTTCGATGTGCAGACAGATCCCATGGCTGATCATTTTCCAATCGGTATCTACGCTATCCCGGAAGTGTCGATGGTCGGCGCTCCGGAACACGTGTTGACTGAACAGAAGATCCCCTATGAGACCGGTGTGGCCCGTTACCGGGAGATCGCCCGTGGCCAGATCTTCGGCGATAATAGCGGGCTTGTGAAGTTGCTCTTTCATCGCGAAGACCGCCGGTTGCTGGGCGTCCATGCCATCGGCACCGGTGCCACCGAGCTGATTCATATCGGCCAGGCCGTGCTGGGCCTCAATGGCGGCCTCAAGTACTTTCTGGACACCGTATTCAATTATCCGACTCTGGCGGAGTGCTACAAAGTGGCGGCTCTCAATGCTTATAACAAGCTTTCGAAATAAGGCCTTGGTCGTGATCTGCAGGTCATTGTGTACCACGGCTCGCAGAGGAGGCCTGAGAATGTGAATATGGGGTGGAGATGGTCTTGGATGCTCCTACACTCGCTGTATCGGAAAGCGGAATGTGGATCTGTAGTAATGAACGTTGTCCGTCCTAATTCCATAAGGAAGTGCAGGACGGCATGGGACGGCTCCATACGAGGGAAGGGCTGATTGATGGAGTTCAAGGCGGGAATCCGCTGGGCGATCCTCCTTATCGGCAGTCTCCTGACCGCCTGCGTCTCGGTTCGTGTGGAGTCGCTGACGGATCAGATGTATCCGCCACGCGACGAGACCGCTTCGATTCAGTCGCTCTCCGTGGAGCCCGAACGTCCGCATATTGATCTCGCCATGATTACCGTCAGTAGCGCGAACGCCGGCGTAGATACCTTGCGGCAGAAGATCGCAGATCGGGCCCGAAAGCTGGGGGCCGATGCCGTGATCTTCGGGCCAATCGGGGTGCTCGCCACGATGCTGCCTAGTCCCTACTATGAGCCAGGGTTGTTCGGTCCATCAGGAGCGGCCTTCGGTCTCTATGGGTACGGGTGGTATACGCCATACGCCTCGAACCCGTATCTGTTCACCCAGGGGGCCGTGGATCAACCCAGGTTCGACCTATTCTTGTCGGGAGTCGCTATCCGATATGCTCAGCATACAGACTCTGAGCTGACGCCCTGAGTACTGGTGACAATCATGGATTACACCGGAACGAGCTATGCTCTGAGAGAATGGGACGAACAACGCCTCGGAGTCGAGTGGCCGGCACTATACTCCTTACTACGGCGGTCTTGGCTGGATGCACTCTAGGTATTCGGTCGGCTATCCCGAGCGTGTTTCTTCGAGAGGCGGAGCCGGGCGTCACACTGACAGATCTAATAACTAACCCTGATCGGTACGAAGGCAAGGTGATTATCCTCGGAGGGGTGCCGCTTGCGGATATTCAAGAAGGGCCGAGCCTCTGGCTCAAACTGACAAATCGGCTGTTGGACGTCGAATATCAGCCATATCGCTCTGTCTTAGCGACATGTGGAGCATTTCAATGATCTTCAGGCCATGTTGCCGGGTTCGATCATGCTCAAGTTTCCATTGAGTGACCACGATCTCCAGGATCTTACGAGCTTCATGTTAAGTCGAAGCGGTCGTGAGTGCGGGATCATAGCGAACTGTGTGCGTGGCCTATTAGCCGTCAGAGCATCGAGAGGTGCGCTTCGCCATGCGGTCTGTTGATCGAATCCCACGTGGCATTCAGATGCCGGATCACCCTGACGACGAGTCGGGCCGCCTGCCTGGCCGGGTGTTCCTTCGACTGCTGCTCTTTGTCACGGGGTTCTCAGGAGTCTTTTTTTGGCTTCGGACGTCCGAGACCTATCTCAACCAACTCCTCGCGGCGGATCTGCAGGACCTTGGCGGGATTCCCTGGCTCTATTCGATCGTCGGGTTGATATTCAGCATACTCGCAGCGTTCATTATCCAGACGGAGTGGGAACATTGGACCCAATTGGTCGGCGCTATGAAGGACGAAGTGAGTGCCCTGGATCAGCTGAGGCTCTGGTCTTACCATTGCCCAGTACCGGTGCGGAAGAAGTTGCGTGACGGGATCGAGGCGTATCTCGCGTTGACGATCCAGAACGGGTGGTCGAGCCAGGATAACGACCGCAGCGATGCCTTCGACACGGTCATGACGTCGTTGCGAAACGCCATTGTGGATGAATCGCGTCCATCGGACTTCATCCTCACAGCTTCCTCGATCTTGCGCGACCTGTCACGACATCAACGAGACCGGCTGAACTACGCGGCGCGACGCATGCCAGTGATTCTGCGGCAGACGTTTATGTTTGCCTGCAGCTTAGTGATTCTCTTGTCGCTGTTCATCGGGGTGCGGAACATGTGGCTGGATTACCTCTTTACGGTGAGCATTGCGCTCTTGGCGTTTCTTCTCTACCTGGTCGTGGACGATCTGGACAACCCCTTGCGGCCAGGGATCTGGCACGTGACTTTGAGCGATTATCGCCGACTGCTTCTCCGGTTTCAGTCGCGGATCTCATGAGGGAGAAGACGGCGGTGTGTGCGGGAGACATATCTATACGAGAGTTGGCTGGAGGAACCAGTGAAAAAGGAGTCGGCAGTGATGACGTTTTCCGAGTCACTGTCGGTGTTCCGACCGGAATGATCGCTGTGCTTGTCAGTCGAGCGGCCGCATGCCATTGATCTGTGTCATTCTGACATGCTGTGCCAGGCCGGATCAGCACACGGTAGCTCTCTAGTTGGCCTCTTCGCTCACCGAGAGGAGTAACCACTCGATAAATCAAATGCCGTTCCATTCTTCTGATCGTCACACGGAGTTATGGTGTTGGCACCCGCGTTGCACTTCAGATGGTACGCCTTAGAAGTGCGCCACGAACTAAGGCGCGCATAGCTGTTCGCTGACCGGGCACAGCAGGGAATTGGCATGCTGCACATGTGTCATCAACCCCCGCGACGGAATCCTGCGAGAGCCAAGTTGCTGACGAGGAGAAGAGACCATCGCATGAAGGTCATTCATGTCATGACCAACATGAAGCCATTCGTTAACCGGAAGGAGCGAGTATGAAACAACTAATCGCGCTGTTCGTGTTCACACTGATCTGCAGTGTCGGAGTCGTAACCCACTCATACGCCGCGGGCTCCAAGCTTGTAGAGGGGGACGTGTTGAAGATAGAGGGAGAGTTTTATACGGTGCATGACAAAGCTGGTCATGAAGTCCGTCTGCATGTCGACAAAGCGACGCATCTGGAGGGTGGCCCCTTCAAGACGGGGGACAAAATCGAGGCCCACGTGACAGATCAGGGCCATGCTCGGTCGATCATCCAGTTAACCGCGGCGGGCAAGATGGCTACGGCTGGATCCAAGATTGTGGAAGGGGACGTGTTGAAGATAGAGGGGGAGCATTACACGGTGCATGACTCGGCTGGCCATGAAGTGCGGCTGCATGTCAACAAAACTACTCATCGGGAAGGCACTTTCAAGGTGGGGGACAAGATCGAAGCCTATGTCACCGATCAGGGCCATGCTCGGGCTCTCTACCACATTACCAACCTGCAGCCGACTCCGTAGGTGTCACTGTCTTAGAGCGCTCGTGCGGAGAGCTGTTCGATCGCCATCACGCATGGTGAAATTGAAGGGAGCGTACCATGATCAATGAACAGAGTAAGGTGTCGGTGCAGAGATTGCCGGGAGTTCCGGCCGGAGGGATACGAACGGTGGGGCAGATCAGGGGCACCAATAACCTAATCTTTCATGCGGGCCAAAATGGGATGGCCGTGGCAATAGAATTACTCTCCAGCCATACCCCTGGCGCGCCGGTCCTCGATGATCGAAATGAGTTTATTGGATTCGTCAGCGAATTCGATGTGCTTCGTGCCTTGGAAGCCGGGAAGGAACTGTCTGAGATAACGGTGGATGAAATCATGGCCCAGGATCGTATCGCCGTCCTGTCTGAGACGACGATCGAAGAAGCTGTGAAGCTTATGGAGGAGAAGCGCTTGCTGAACCTTCCGGTGAAGAAGAATGGGAACGTGGCCTACTCCGTGACGAGACATGATCTCTTGCGCGCCTGGATTGGTCTTGGGACGTCGGGAGAAGATTAGGTGAGGGGTGCTTCGCTTCAAGAGAAATGGATACCGCACAAGCCTTCTGAACGTGCCACCGCCAACCATGTTGGGTGCGATGGATCGAAACATGATCCTGGGCTTCGCACATGCAGCCAATCGGCTCAAGATCGTGAGGCGTTTCGGGGCAGTCTTAAGGATTTCGTGTTGAAAAAGTCTACACAGGATTACGGTGACTCAGATGAGCGAGTTTCGCAATTGCTCAGTCCCGCTGTGTTTGTGATCCTGTGAGCTGATGACAGCAGAGGAATTGAACTTGCGTACTCATTGCTTAGGTCGTGGAGGAAGATGATGCAGGTCTCTGAGATGGAGCGTGTATCGTCTCAGCGCCGTTGGGTCTCAGAGGCGATAGAGGGAGGGGCTGCGATGAGCAACAAGTTGGTTGGGTCTGCCGTGCTGGTTGTTGGCGTGCTTTTCGTCACAGTTGTTCTCTTGGGCGCCTCCCGTCCACCCACTGAGGATCGAGTGCCCGAGGCGCATTCAGAAAAGGCTAAGGCTCTCCATGCGCCGTTTGGCGATACTCGAACTGCCCCTGCGGACGTCGTCGCGGCTGGTAAAGCCCTTTACGAAGGTAAAGGCCAATGTACGCTCTGTCATGGAGTGAGTGGAAAGGGGGATGGTCCCGCGAGCCATATGCAGGCCAATCATCCTCCACGCAACTTCACGGATTGCGCATTTCAGAAGGAGCGTGAAGATGGTGAGCTGTTCTGGATTATCAAGTACGGTAGCCCGGGGACCGGCATGCAGGCTCTTATCCCTCACATGCTGAATGAAGAAGAGGGATGGAAGCTGGTCGCATATCTGCGGACCTTCTGCAAGGCGGGAGGGTAAGCGGCCTGTGTGAGGTTCCGTAACACCCTATTCAGACAGGGGCCGTATTCACTACCTCACTGAAGGAGTGATGGATCATGCAGTACCTTCGAACGAAAAGCCTCATTCTGGTGACGCTCGGGTTGATCGCGCTGTTGAGTTATGAATGGAGCGGTCTCGTTCAGAATGCCAATGCGATTCCAGCCTTTGCCCGTAAGTACGGGTTTTCCTGCAACGTTTGTCACGTGCCGGGCTTCCCGAAGTTAAACGACTTCGGGAATATCTTTCGCGACCAAGGCTTTCAGTTAGGAGCAGATCAGGACCTGCCGACTCATGAGAGCATCAATATGGGCTACTGGCCCCTCTCACTCCGGACAACAGTCGGGTACCAAGGGGCGAGCGTGAGAACTGATGGCAAGGGCATCACGACGGGCGGGTTTGGCTTCACCGGCCTCGATATCTTGAGTTTCGGGACCCTCCATCGTGATATTGCGTTTGGGGTTGTGTTTACCCCTGGCTTGGGAAGTGCCGGATTCGGGACAGGTGCCAGTGACAGTGATCTGGAGTCAGCGTTTGTGCGGCTCATGCGGCTAGAACGGTTTGTGGGCGTCAAAAGCGAGCCCGGCACCTACCTGGTCAACCTGCGAGTCGGCAAATTCGAGCTGGATGTGCCCTTCAGCGAGAAACGCAGCCCGACCCTGAACTCGCAGTTTGCGATGTATCATTACCTGCCAGGCACACCCTACACCTCGGCCATTAGCGGGACCTCCACTAGTTCCTATCTTAACCCCAACTCCTTTGCGATCGGCGAAAACCAGCCCGGCGCTGAACTCTCAGGCATTAAGAAAACGGCCGCGACCGAAGGCTACTTCCGGTACAGCCTCGCGGCACTGTCTACAAACACGTTCTCAGGTCCACTCAGCGGATGCGCTGCAGGAACCACCTGTGGCACAGGAGGCCGCAATGTGAACTTCTATGGCCACATGACGCAGTCGTTTGGGGGCTATGGGATCGTCACCGGGCATCGGATCGGGCTGTTTGGCGCCTATGGGAATGCACCGACGATGGTGAATGCGACCTGTCCGACCTGCCAGGCGGTGGCGGGAAGCGGACAACCGTTTAGTCGCGTCGGGGTGGATCTGAGCACGACCTTTGACGGCCAGTGGAATCTCTTTGGTGCCGTGATGCATGGCAACGACAGCAAGAACCTGTTCGTTTCGCAAGGGATCGTCAATGCGCAGAACGCGTCCTGGAACGGGGCCTTCGTCGAGTTGGATTGGTACCCGACGCTGCTCCCGGTGTTCGACATGCCGGGCTGGTTGTTCTCCTATCGCTATGATCTGATCCGGAATGAGCGCCAGGGTGACCCGACCTTCGCCAAACACTACAATAATGTGGATGCGCATACGTTCCTGGCTCGCTATTACCTCCACCAGTCCAACCGGACCGATATTGCCCTGCATGCGGAATACAACACCTACCGGTCCCAAGGAGTTGGCGTAGGAGGTGGCGATTTGCTTGGTCAGACCGTGCTTGCTGGGTTGGATTTCGCGTACTAGTACAGGCTGAATCGTCGAGTGTTGATTTCGGCAACGAGGCAGCGCCAAGAGTTCGAGGAAGGGTGGGGGAAGATAATGCGGACGTCTCGGCGAAGTCAGGTCTCAATCAGTGCGTGCTTGGTCGTAGGGGCGTTGTTGCTGGCTGGCGGAGTACATGGAGCTGCCGCACCGGCAACCAGGATCGCCTGTGGACAGTGCAAAGAGGCTGATCGCTTTGTCCGGTTGCAAGCCAGCACTGCTGACGGTCGCCCAGGGAGTTCCCAGCGGTTTACACATCCATTCGCCTTGAGCCCTGAAGACTGGCGATCTATCCTCACAACCCTGCGTGTCCAGCGTCAAGCCGAAGGACTGTTGCTGCCCATACCGCAAGGACCGGTGATACCTGCCTTCACCGAAGAGGACATCACCTACCTCAGCGTGACGCTGAGTAAAGCGTTCGTCCAAGCGCAGCCCGGTGAATGGGTCGTGTTTGGGCTGAGTCGCGCGACCTCGCAGGGGCTCACGGAACTCACCACCGGGGGTTGGTATTTGGAGGGGCCCTCGTTGCACATCGTCCTCGCCAACTATCGGAAGGTCGTCACGATGCCTGGAATACGTCAGTTATTATGGGAGCGCCCGCTGCGTTCCGATGCGGGCCCTTCATACGACCTGGTCCCAGCCAACCATCAGGCGATCGTGCCAGATCCTGGTGCGAGTCTTCTCGCCAACGCTCCTTCCGAACTCACCATTGCCTATCAGGCGCTCCTCTTAGGAGAACCGGGTACGACGTCCGTCTCCCAGGAGCCCTCAGCCGTGACATCATCACCAGAGCGTTCTCCTAGGGCCGGCTCCCCATCCGTGTCCATCGAAGAACGGCTCCATGTGCTGCAACGGCTCCATGCACAAGGGCTGATCACGGAAGAAGAATATCGAGCCAAGAAGCAGCAGTTGCTCGATCAATTCTAGTTCGATGAGTCTCAGGAGCACAGGTTACGTGAAGCCACGTGTGCAGGAGCCTTGAGCTTTCGAGACGTTTCGTCTTTGCCATCTGTGGGCAGAAGATTCGCATTCGTATGGAGTGGGGCAACTGATCAGCCGGCTTGGTATCGTCCGAGTATTCCTGGAATGTGGCTTGGCAGATTCGTGAGAAGCGGAGGATCGTGACGTTGCTGAGGGGTATCAAGAAATCCAGAGAGGAGATGCCGCGTTCGTTGTCATCAACGGGGAACGCACCAGACATCGCAGTCGCGTCGGTACCCGATACACTCGCAGCGCTCCAGGTGAATCCCGACACCGGGCTCATGCATGCGGAGGTGGACGTCCGCCGGAAGGCGCATGGCTACAATGAAGTGGCCGAAACAAAGGGGCACCCGGTCCTCATGTTTCTCAGCAAGTTCTGGGGCGTGTCGGCCTGGATGCTTGAGCTGATCATTGTGTTGTCGGCCGTGCTCCGAAAATACTCAGACCTCGTGGTAGTGAGCGCTCTGCTGGTGGTCAATGCCCTGTTGAGTTTTATGCAGGAGCGTCTGGCCGCCGGTGTTGTCGAGACGTTGCGGCGGCGGTTGCAAGTCAGTGCGCGCGTGCGGCGCGAGGCGACCTGGCAGGTGATTCCCGCCCGGGAACTAGTCCCCGGCGACATTGTCCGCGTGCGCTCTGGCGACATCATCCCGGCCGACGTAAAGCTGCTGACCGGAGCCTTGAGTGTCGACCAGTCTGCCCTCACCGGCGAATCAACGGATGCCGACAAGGTTCCCGGCGGAGTGCTCTCATCGGGTTCGATCGTTCGCCGGGGGGAGGGCAATGGTGTGGTCATGCTGACCGGGGCGCAGACCTACTTTGGTCGCACCACGGAGCTTGTGCAGCAAGCGCGTCCAAAACTCCACATTGAAGCCGTGGTGGCCAAGCGTGGTGGCCAAGGTGGTCCGCTGGCTGTTCGTCATCGTCGGCGCGCTGCTGGGCCTGGTGATTGTCCTGTCGGTCATCCGCGGTGCGCCGCTCTTGGAGATGGATCCGCTCATGCTCGTCCTGTTGATGAGCGCGGTGCCGGTCGCTCTCCCGGTCATGTTCACAGTCAGCATGGCCGTGGGGTCGAAGGAGTTGGCCAAGCGCGGTGTATTGGTCACACGCCTCAGCGCCGCGGAGGATGCCGCGACGAGGGATGTGCTCTGCGTGGACAAAACAGGCACGATCACGATGAACCAACTGGCTGTCACCGGCGTGATTCCGCTGGAGCCGGCGACCGAATCCGATGTGCTGTTTGCCGGTGCGCTGGCGTCGCAAGAAGCCAACCAGAATCCGATCAACCTGGCCTTCCTTTCCGCGGCGAACGAGCGACACATCTTCGGCAGCCTTCCCAAAGTCACACCCGTCTCCTTCGCGCCGTTCGACGCGAAAACCAGGCGGACGGAAGCCGTGGTCGAACAGAACGGGCAGCGGCTGCGCATGATGAAGGGCGCGGTGCGAACCATTGCCGAAACCTGCGGACTTCACCCCCCCCCGGCAATCGAGGCGTTGGAGGCCCGCGTCCGCGAATCCGCATTGAAGGGATACCGAACGCTTGCGGTGGCGCGCGGCCCCGAGACGGACACCCCCGGATTGGTTGGATTGGTGACGTTGTATGACCCGCCTCGGCCGGATGCGAAGCAACTCATCGCCGAACTCCACGACCTCGGCATTTCCGTGAAGATGCTCACCGGCGACGCGCTAGCGATCGCGAGTGAAATCGCGCGGGGAGTCGGTTTACCCAATATCCGGCGCGTGGCGGACTTGAAAGCCGTGAGCGCGCAGGCCGGCAATGAGGCGGTCGATATGCTGGCGGGCGCTGACGGGTTTGCCGAAGTGTATCCGGAGGACAAATACATCGTCGTGCAGCACTTGCAGGCCGCGGGGCATGTCACCGGCATGACGGGCGACGGCGTCAACGATGCCCCTGCGCTCCGCCAGGCCGAAGTGGGCATTGCTGTCAGCACCGCGACCGACGTGGCCAAGGGGCCGCGAGCGTCGTCCTGACCGAACCGGGATTGACGAACATCGTGGCGTTAGTCGAGCAGGGGCGAACGATTTATCAGCGCATCCTGACGTGGATCATCAACAAGATCAGCCGGACGATCCTGAAGGCGGCCTTCGTGGCCATCGCGTTCGTGGTGACTGGCAAGTTCGTCGTCTCCGCCTTTGCGATGCTGCTGCTGGTCTTCATGACGGATTTCGCGAAGATCGCCCTGGCCACCGACCACGTTCGCTCATCCAAGGCACCGGAGACGTGGAACATCGGGGGCTTCATCGCCGTCTCCGTGGTGTTGGGCGTGGCGATGGTCGCAGAGGCCCTACTGCTTTTATGGGTCGGTTGGTCGCGTTTTGGTTTGTCGACTAACGACGACGCCCTCTATACTTTCAGTTTTCTGACGCTGCTCTACTTCGCCGTCTTCTCCATTGTCTCCGCGAGAGAACGACGGTGGTTCTGGGCGACGATGCCCAGTAAAACTCTCATGGTCGCCCTCACGTTTAACGTGCTGGCCGGCACGGGTCTCACGCTCGTGGGTTTGCCGAGCCTCAGGCCATTGCTCTGGGGGCAGACGCTCGCAATGTTTGGTTATGCGATGGTCGCATGTCTCGTTGTGAACGATGCCGTGAAGGTCGCGATGATCAGATGGCGTGTTTTTGCCGCGGGGCCTAAAATGCAATGAGGAGCGTAGAAGAGAACGGATGTGCCAGCCACGTTCCCTCGGCGACCATAAACAGGAAAATAGATCCCCCGCCATTAAGTTACGAGTCCGTTGTCCAATTGATCTGTAGCCAGTTGTTTTGGTTTAGGGTCTTCTGCCCAGCCCTTGCCTGGCTGAGGCGACGTCCTAAGTCCTTGACCGATTGGATTCCTCCGCCGCGCGGGTCCGCGCGGGTCCGCGCGGACAACCCATCCTGCCCGATCGCGGCGCCCAGCCGGGCCGTCGCGTCCACGATGTTCTGCCATTTGGCGTGGGTGTCGATCATATGAATCTCGGTGGACTGCTGATCGAGCAATTCCATGACTTCATAGTCTTTGGCACCCAGTTGGCGATTGTGGGTCGAATTACAGTGCCGCAGGATGTGATGCGTCATCCGCTTGGAGATGCCGGCCGCCTTGGTCAACGCCAGGATGGCTGTTCGGAGATTCCCGATGTGCGTGGTGAGTCCGCCGCAGCGCTGGCATGTATAGGTTCGCGTGTCCCCGCGGGGGAGGAGCCAGCGGGCGTGCGGGTTCTGGTGTTTCAAGGTCAGTAAGACGGTGCGCATCGGCTCGACGGGGGGATATCCCGATCCTCCTGAACTTTCGGCGACCAGCCTTGTTTGACACGGATGTGCAAGACGGTCTCTTTTGCATCCACATCGGACGGTTCCAGGTGCCGCGCCTCATCGATGCGGAGTCCACCTTGATAAATGGTCAAGAAGGACGAGTAGGAGTGGGGCGTGAGCAGGCCTGCGGCGTCCAAGTAGCGCCCGTCCTTCGGGGCGGGCGAGGATAAAACTTCTCTACCGTCATTGGCCTCAGCGCGGCCGAGTGTGTCAGACCTTCAGGATTCGACTCTCTTTCGAGAAGAGATTCTTCTGCGCCTCTTTCCCTTTCGTGCTGTATCTGACGAATCTCAAAACGTGCTAAAGCGCCTTTGTTAGATGTCCTTTCCGCTAACCGTGCGAGATTTTCTTGCGCTATTAAGTATTCACTACCCGGTCTGTTCCATTCTGTGTATGAGTCAGCCATGCGCCATGGCAGTGTGATCTTGGACAACCGTTTGGACTGCCAATCGGGCGAAACAGGCTGAAAAATGCTAAAAGACGGTTTTTTGAGTGGGCGGAAGGAAGTGGAATTTCAGTAATTTTTTGAAGGGGAAGTGGTGCCGAGGGACAGAATCGAACTGTCGACACCAGCCTTTTCAGGACAAGAAGAAAATGAACAATATCAAATAGATAAGGGAAATATACGATGCAAAGAGTGACATCTTATGTCATTGAAAATCAATGGGTTGCAGAGGTGGGTGCCACTAGTGGCACCTGAATGTATTGCGAAGGTGAGCTGCTCGTGGATTGCTGATGGCTCTCTCGGGACCGGAAAGATCGCTCCGCGCGAGAGCCGCTATTTCTTCTTCCGCCACTCCCAAGGCGGTACGGGATGCGGATCAGCCCACAAGCCCCTCTTCGCCTCTCGCGCTTCCGTCTCTAACCTTTCGAGCACCATATCCCCTGGCGCATACTTTCGATACCACCAGCACCAACCTTGCTTCACGAGTTCCTGATTCGCGTTCATCCCATCGGGTAGGATCACATCTCCAATTGTGCGCCCATACTTGTCCTTCCCGAAAGCGTGCAGCGTGACTTCTTTTCCAAAGACGAGATCTGAGGCAGCGTGCTTGGCGTTCTGCCCGTAGGCTTGCCCTTTCTCAGGGCAATCAATCCCATGTAGCCGGATGCGTTCAGGGTGTTGGTTGTGCAGGACTTCGATGGTGTCGCCGTCGAGGACTCGGACCACTTGGCCTGGTAAATCGGCTGCGAGACAAAGAGCATAGGCAAACGGTAATGCGAGTCCCAATACTAGGGATGCACTTTTCGCCATCGAAACAAATCCTTCAACCAGCGAGGTCTTTTTATTTTCCTACTCCCAGCCTGTTCATCGAGAAAAAACTTGTGATGTCTGGGATCCCATCGTTGGACTAAGTGCCTTTGCACACGATACAGCCGCCCAAATTCATCACAATAGTCTATCCAGATTATTGGATTCTCGACTTCGTTTTCCTGAACTATAGAGCTTAATTGGATAGGCACGTACTGATTTGCGTTGATGGTTAGACGTGATGTCTCCCAGAGATTGCCTTTTTGCCAATTTACGAAAATAGCTGGCTTATGAACAGGGATAGAACCAAGGTTTCTTATTTTGACACCAAAGAG
>WBZP01003309.1_pt1 | contig 17593 bp, 17 predicted proteins | sample 5204301 | NCBI WGS metagenome assembly WBZP01 (sample SAMN12412401, study PRJNA552823) | activated sludge metagenome | isolation source: activated sludge from nitrification reactor of wastewater treatment plant... | place: USA: Pennsylvania | collected 2017 | reverse complement strand
GTCCGGCTGGTGGCCGGTCTCGACGAGGGTTCGACCTCGGTGCTCGGGTTGTTCCGTGGCCTGGATGAGACGGGACTGCGACAGGCCGCCGTGGGGGTGTGGGAGTCCTACAACGTCCCGAACAACCGCGACCACATCGAACCGATGCGTGACGGTGCCGACATCGTGGTCGAGCTCGGTCCGTCCCATGAGATCCTGCGGTGGCACCATCCGCGTGGACCACAGGGCTAGATTCGTCACTGTGACGGAACTACGGGGCGGGGGACCGGGGGCGGGGGACGACGGCCGCTGCTCGTGGTGCGGACGCCGGCTGCCCGATCCGGCCGGAACCGGCCGTCCCAGGAGGTACTGCCGGCGGAGCTGTCGTCAGAGGGCCTTCGAGGCCCGCCGACGGCTGGACGAGATGTCCTGGGGTGAAGATCGCCTGAGGGACCTGCTCGGGCGCCTCGACGATCAGTACGTGGTTCTGGCCAGCGTGCGTGACGTCGTCGAGGAGATGGAGCGTGACGTCGAGGACGGCCGGGACTGGGACACCGACACCCGGGACGAGCTCGTGCGACGGCTCCGGGCGTTGCTGTAGCCGATCAGGCCTGACTCGTCGTGGCGTGCAGCTGGCGTGCTTCCCGCCGGGGTGCCCTCTCGCAAAACGCCGGAAATGCTGATTATGTCCGTAGGCCGGGAGGCGGTCACCCCTCTCTCCGAACTTGTAGCTGGCAGGTCGCAAGACGGTTGGTGGACTACAAGTTCGCCGGCGGGCGCCGAACTTGTAGCTGGCAGGTCGCAAGACGGTTGGTGGACTACAAGTTCGCCGGCGGGCGCCGAACCAGGCGGTGGGCTGTCAGGCGTCGTGGGTCTGGGTCACGACCACCGGGCACGAGGCGTTGTGCACCACGTGGCTGCTCACCGAGCCGAGCAGGGCGCGCTTGATCGCCCCTCTCCCCCGCGACCCGATGACGATCACGTCGGCACCGATCTCCTCCGCAGCGGCGACGATGGCGAGGCCGGGCTCGCCCGTCTCGACGCGCCGTTCGTAGGGAAGATCTCCCGGCAGTGCCTCGATGGTGCGGTCGATGCTGGCGTCGGCCTCCTCCTTGGCGCCCACCCACGCGGCATCGACCACCTCGGGCGTGGCCATGCCGCCGGCGAAGCCGGACTCCATGCCCGACGACACGACCGCGGGCGTGTGGACGACGCACAGCAGGGTGACCGACTCGGCCGCACCGAGGACGGCCAGCCCTCTGGCCGCGGCGTCGATGGCGTGCTGAGAGCCATCGGTGGCGACGAGGATCTTCACGGGTGGGTCCCCTTCCGGTCGGCCTGTCGTCAGGGCGACGATCGCTCTGACGACGTGAGGGTACCGGAGGGTCGGACCGGCCGTCGCGCCTCGGTCCGGGGGGGTCCGAACATCCCCGGAACCGGTCACCGCGGGCCGGGTTCCCTTCGGTTACAGTTCCGTGACGATGGGAAGGTTGGCCGAAGGCTCCCGGCGGTGGCGGCCCGGTTCGGGTCGGTCGCGTCTGATGTCACGGCGGGGTCATCCGTGGCCCCGCACCGTGCCCGCGTCGATGTTGGCCGGAGCGGAGCTGATCCACCTCGGCGGGGGCGAGTCGCTGCCGTGCCCGGACGTGGAGTCCCTCCCGCTGTCGGCCGAGGTCGCCCACAGCGGACTCGGCACCTCACGCCTGGCCCTTCCACCCGCCCGGCTCCACGTGCTTCCCGGGGCGCTGGTCATGCCCGGGAACGGCCTCGTAGCAACCTACGACGGTCGGGTGGTGGCCGAGAGCGTGACCACGTCGATGGTGGGAAGGGTCGCCCTCGACGGCGCCGAGCTGCGGGCGCGACCCGAGGAGATCGACGGCACCGTCGCCGTCCTGCGCTCCCCGCTTCGCTCGGACTACCACACGCTGATCGACGACCTGCCCCGCTGCGGTCTGCTGATCCATCCCGCCGTGGGTCGCCTCGGTCCCATAACGCTGTTGCACGACGGACCGTTGACGGCACTGGAGTCGGAGCTGCTCGTCCACCTCGGCAGCCGTCGGGTGAGACTTCGCGAGGTGGACCCCGGGCGACCGCTGCGCGCCGAACGGGTGGTCGTGCCGAACTTCGTCACCCGACCGGGAGCCGGCGCCGTGCCCAGCTGGTACCGCCGCTGGAGCGATCGGATCCCGCTGCCGGCGGTCAGCGGGGCCCCTCGCCGGGTCGCCCTCGGAGACGACGCGGCCGCCGGTGTGGGCGCGGATCCGGTCCACTCCGCCGTGCTCGACGTGCTGGCGGACCACGGGTTCGAGCGGTTGGAGTCGACGTCGCTTCCCGTCGCGGACCGCCTGGCGGTGCTGCGCGATGCGGAGGTGATCGTCGGCCGGGGCCGTGACGCCCTGGCGGGGTCGCTGTTCAGCCGGTCATCCCATGTGGTGGAGCTGCTCGACGGAGCGGTCCTGGATCCCGCGATCTACTACCTGGCCGCGTCCAAGGGGCTGCCGTACCACTACGTGGCGGCCGTGGGCACCGCCGACCGGTCGATCGCGACCCCAGCGGGACCTGGCGCCGCAGAACTGGACCGGTTGCTCGGGCGCGTCCTGGGTTGAGGACCGGAGCCCGTCGGGTTCAGACCGGTTCGTGGGCGATGAAGTTGCCCAGCGCCAGCAGCTGCTGGGTGGACCCGCCGAGCTGCAGCTCGAGCTCCTTGGCCTGCAGGAAGCAGCGGTGCAGCGGGTAGTCGCGGTCCACGCCCACGCCGCCGTGGAGGTGCTGGGCCGCGTGCACGACCCGCTGACCACCCCATGCGGCCCAGAACTTGGCGGTGGCGACCTCGGCGGTGGCCGGCTGGTCGTTGCCCAGGCGCCACAGCGCCTGGTGCGTGGTCAGCCGCACCGCCTCGGTGTCGATGTAGGCGTCCGCGGCCCGGTGCGCCACGGCCTGGAACGACGCGATCGGCACGTCGAACTGCTTGCGCTCCTTGGTGTAGTCAGCGGTCAGGCGCAACGCCTCGGCGCAGACTCCGGTGGCGACCGCGCACTGGGTGGCCACGGCGCGCTCGTAGGCCCAGCGCAGGGCCTCGGCCCCCTCGGCGACGAGCGTGGCCGGTGCCTCGGCGAACAGCAGGGCGGCCTGGGGATCGCCGAGAGTGGTGACGAGCGGCTCCATCCCCACGCCGTCGGCACGGCCCCGATCCGAGCGAACCAGGAACAGGCCGACCGACCCGGCGTCCTCGAGCGCCGCGGGAACCAGCACCGCGTCGGCGATCGCGCCGGCGGGGACGCAGACCTTGGTGCCCGTCACGGTCCAGCCGTCACCGGAGCGTGACGCGATCGTGGTCGGCACCAGCGGCTCGGCGCCGGTCTCGTGCCACGCCGCGGTCAACACCGTGGTGCCCGCGGCCACTGCAGCCAGTACCTCGGCGGCCAGCGAGGCCGGGGCGAAGCGGGCGATGGCGGGGACGCCGAGGCCGAGCGTCTCCCACAGCGGGACCGCGGCCGCGGTCCGTCCGGCGGCTTCGAGCACAGCGCCGAGGGCGACCAGGTCGAGCCCCGCTCCCCCGTGCTCCTCGGGCACGGTGGCGCCGAGAACGCCGAGCTCTGCGAGCTCGGCCCACAGGTCCGCGTCGAATCGCGGGCCGTCGGACCGTTCGAGCTCGCGCAGGCGCTCGTGGGTGGATCGGTCGCCGAGCACCTGACCGGCCAGGTCGCCGATCGCCTGCTGCTCCTCGCTGAAGGTGAAGTCCATGTCGTGTCGTCCTCTCGTCCCGTCCCGGATGCTCAGCTGCGGATCGCCCGCGGCAGGCCCATGCCGAACATGCCGATCAGGTCCCGTTGGATCTCGTTGGTGCCGCCGCCGAAGGTGAGGATCAGCAGGCTGCGGTAGTTGCCCTCCAGGCGGCCCTTGAGCACCGAGCCGACCGAGTGGCGCTCCAGGTAGGCCGACGGGCCGAGGATCTCCATCAGCAGGCGGAACGCCTCCAGGTAGAACTCGGTGCCGAAGGTCTTGATGACCGACGCGTCGGCCACGTCGAGGCGGCCCTCGGTGGCGGTCCAGGCGACCTTCCAGTTGATCAGGCGGAGGAACTCGAGCCCGGCGTGCACACGGGCCAGGTTGAGCTGCACCCACTCACGGTCGATCACCCGGGAGCCGTCGGCGTTGGTGGTGTTCTGCGCCCACTCCCGCACCTCCATGTAGGACTGCTCGAGCAGACCGGGCGAGCACAACGTCACGCGCTCGTGGTTGAGCTGGTTGACGATCAGGCTCCAGCCGTTGTTCTCGCCGCCGACCAGCCAGTCGGCCCGGGCCCGGACGTCGTCGAAGTAGGTGGCGTTGATGTCGTGGCTGGACAGCAGGTGCAGCGGGTCGACGGTGATGCCCGGCGAGCGCATGTCGACGATGATCATCGAGATGCCCTTGTGCTTGGGTGCGTCGGGGTCGGTGCGCACCGCCAGCCAGCAGTAGTCCGCGTCCGAGGCCAGTGACGTCCACATCTTCTGGCCGTTGATGATGAACTCGTCGCCGTCGCGGACGGCCTTGGTGCGCAGGGCGGCCAGGTCGGTGCCCGCACCCGGCTCGGAGTAGCCGATGCAGAAGTGCAGGTCCCCGGCCAGGATCTTGGGCAGGAAGAAGTCCTTCTGCTCATCGGTGCCGTACTGCATGATCGTCGGCCCGACCGTGTTGATGGTCAGCATCGGGACCGGGGCGCCCATGCGCATCGACTCGTCGAAGAAGATGAACTGCTCCATCTGGCTGCGGCCCTGGCCGCCGTACTCGGTGGGCCAGCCGATGCCGAGCCAGCCGTCGGTGGCCATCTGCTTGACGATGCGACGGTGGGTGGGGCCGACCCCCGCCTCCTGGTGCAGGAGCTCCTTGACCTCGTCGGTCAGCAGGTCGTCGTAGTAGGCGCGCAGCTCGTCGCGGAGGCGCTGCTGGTCCTCCGTGTAGGCGATGTGCATGGGATCTCCCCCGATGGGCCGGGTGTGCTCGACGTCGGTGGGTCGCGTGGTGTCGCGACCGGCCGGTTGGGAACTGTAACGCGTTGCAGTTCCGGTCCGGGTCGGCCCCGTCCCGGCCGTAGTCTCGGCCGATGCCCAACGAGTCGACCCACGTGGACCTGCTGATCGTCGGGACGGGGTCGGGCAACTCGATCCCCGCCGGGGTCTTCGATGGATGGTCGATCGGGATGGTCGAGCGCGGAGTGTTCGGCGGGACCTGCCTGAACCGGGGCTGCATCCCCTCCAAGATGCTGGTGCTGCCCGCCCATCGTGTCCGCGAGGCTGCCGATGCGGCCGCTCTCGGGGTGCACTTCGACCCTGCCCGGATCGACTGGCCCGCCATCCGGGACCGGACCTTCGGGCGCATCGATCCGATCTCGAGCGGCGGCGAGGGCTACCGACGATCCCAGTCGAACGTGCAGCTGTTCGCGGGTGACGGCCGCTTCACCGGTGAGCGGACGCTTCGGGTGACCGCTGCTGACGGCTCGGTCACCGACATCACCGCGGACCACGTGGTGCTGGCGGCGGGGGCGTCGCCGGTGATCCCCGACATCCCAGGTCTGGCCGGCACCCCGTTCCACACCTCCGACACGATCATGCGGGTCGAGGAGGTGCCTCGACGGTTGCTGATCCTGGGCGGCGGGTTCATCGCCGCGGAGCTCGGTCACGTCTTCTCCGCCTACGGCAGCGAGGTGACCGTGCTGCACCGCGGCGCTCTCATGTTGCGCCACGAGGACCCGGAGGTCTCGGAGCGCTTCACCGCCGAGTTCGGCCGCTACGTCGACCTGCGGGTCGGGGTCCGGGTCGACTCGGTCGAGCACCGGGCCGGCGAGTTCCGGTTGCACCTCTCCCCCGTCGACGGCTGCTCCCCTGACGATGGCGCTTGTGTCTCCGAGCCGACGGTCGTGGTCGGCGACACCCTCCTGGTGACCACCGGGCGGCGGCCCAACGGCGCGGAACTGGGCGTCGAGGCGGCCGGAGTCGCCCTCGACGATCGTGGGTACGTCGTCACCGACGGCACGCTGGCGACCACCGCCCCCGACGTGTGGGCGCTCGGCGACATCCGCAACCCGAACCAGCTCAAGCACCTGGCCAACCGCGAGGCCCGCGTGGTGTTCCACAACGTGGCGCACCCCGAGGACCCGATCCGACTCGACGAGCGCGTGGTGCCCCACGCGGTGTTCTCCCACCCGGAGATCGGCTCGGTCGGCGAGACCGAGGCGACGCTGGTCGAGGCCGGTCGCCGGTTTGTCGTCGGTCGCCGGGACTACAGCGACGTCGCGTACGGCTGGGCGCTCGAGGACCGCAACGGGTTCGCCAAGGTGCTGGTGGACCCCGAGAGCGGCCGGATCCTGGGCGGCCACGTGATCGGTCCGCAGGCCGCCACGCTCATGCAGCAGATCGCCCAGGCCATGACCTTCGGCCTGACCGCCGAACAGGTCGCCCGCGAGCAGATCTGGAACCACCCGGGCCTGCCCGAGGTGCTGGAGAACGCCCTCCTCGACGCCCTGGAGGCGGCCGGATCAGGGGGCTGAGTCGAGCACCAGGTCCACGGCCGCGGCGAACGAGTCGGCCTGTGCCGTCGGCGGCTCGAGACCATCGGGCCAGGTGCGGCCCCGACGGAGCCAGACGCTGCGGATCCCGGCGGCCCGGGCGGCCTGGACGTCGTTGAGCGGGTCGTCGCCGATCATCCACGCTCCATCGAGGGCGGCCCCGGCCCGCTCGGCGGCGATGCGCAGCAGCCCCGGATCGGGCTTGCGGACCCCGTCGATCGCCGACACCGCGACGGCGTCGACGTAGGCCGAGAGGCCGACCACGGCGATCTTGTCGAGCTGGGGCTGCTCGCCGTTGCTGGCGATGGCGATCGTCCAACCGGTGAGGCGGGCACGTCGAAGCGCCTCTGCGTTGTCGGGGTCCAGCGTGAAGCAGGCGACGTAGTCGCGCAGGTAGTCGAGGGTCAGCGGCGGGTCCAGCCCCAAGCGGCGGTTGACCGCATCGACGAACTCGGGGCGCGTCCGAGCCCCGCGGTGGTCCTCGTCGAGGATCGCCCGGACCGCACCGGAGGGCAGGCCGCGATCGCGGGCGAACCCGGTGGCCCAGCGCCCGAGTGCCTCTCGTCGTTCGAGGATCGTCTCGTCGAGGTCGCACAGCAGCAGGGGCACGCCCTGTTCTGTAGTGCGAGATCCAGGCGAACGGCTGGATCTCGCACTACAGAACGGCGGATCGGGCTTCGTGGGTCGCCGAGGCGTCCGTTAGCGTGGCCGCCATGTCCCGCCGACTCGAGATCGAGCTGACCTCCGAACGCCCCGATGGAACCTGGACCTGGCGCGCCGCCGGAGCCAAGCTGCCCAAGGGCGACCTGAGCGGCTCGTTGCTGCCGGGAGGCTCCAAGGTCGGCGACGTGCTGCGGGCCGAGGCCGAGTTCCTCATCGACGGCATCGACATCGTCGAGGTGCTGGCCCCCAAGGGGACGCGCAAGCAGCCGGAGCTGCTCGAGATCATGGGTTCGGGCCGCGAGGAGCCGCTGGTCACCACCCAGCTGGTGTCGCGCGGTCGCGGTGAGGGCCGGGGCCGTCGACGCGATCGCGACGGTGATGGACCCCGTCGGGAGCGCCGTGACCGCGGCGACCGGCCCGACCGGCCGCGGGGGCCGCGTCCCGAGGTCCCCGAACGACCCAAGCCCAAGCGGCTGCGGCCGGGTCGAGCGCACCGCAACGCGGTGATCGCCGCCGTTCCCGAGGAGCAGCGCGCCATCGCCGAGCAGGTGCTCCGTGGCGGGGTCCCCGCCGTGCGCGAGGCCGTGGTGGCCCAGAACGAGCAGGCCAGGACCGAGAACCGGCCCGAGCAGCCCGTCGATCAGGTCGTGGCCATGGCCGAGAGCCTGTACCCCCGGCTGCGCGACGCCGAGTGGAAGGACCGGGCCGCCGCCGCGATCGCGGATCTCGACGAGCTCGACCTGCGCGACCTCCGCTCGGTGGTGGTGGCCGGTGACGGGGCCTCCCACGACGACGAGGCCCGCGCCATGCTCGAGGAGCTGCGGACCGGTCTGACCCGCCGTGTCGACGAGGAGCACGCCAACTGGGTGGCCGACATCGCCGCCAACCTCGACGCGGGACGCTTCGTGCGGGCCCTCAGGCTCAGCTCCCGTCCACCCAAGGCCGGCACGCCGGTCCCGACCGAGCTGTCGGCCCGACTGGTCACAGCGGTGTCCGAGGGCCTGACCCCCGGTACCAACCAGGAGCTGTGGGCCGCGGCGCTCGACGCCCTGGCCTTCTCTCCCGTGCGCCAGCAGGTGACGCCGGCCGGGCGACCCGAGACCCCCACCGACGACCTGCTCGAAGCCGTTCGTCGGGTTGCGGACCGGGTCCCCGCCATCGCCGCGATGTTCGGCGTCGATCCCTCCGAGGCCGCGGCGGCCAAGCGCCGTCGTCCGCCCCGCGGCCGTTCCGGCGCCGGTCGGGGCGCGAAGCCCGGCGACAAGTCGTCGACCGGTTCGGACAAGGCAGCGGCCGACGCCGCATCGGACAACGCGGCATCGGACAACGCGGCATCGGACAACGCGGCATCGGACAACGCAGCATCTGCGGGGACCGCTGAGGCCGAAGCGGTCGTCGAGGTCGCAGAGGCGGAGACCGCCCCCACCGAGCCGGTTCCGTCCGAATCAGACCAGGCCGGATCGGCGAGCTCCGAGGACTGACGTCGGTCAGCCGTAGAGGTCGAGCAGCTGCTCGGGCCGATCGAGCACCCGCCCGTGGGGGCGGGCCGCCCGGACCCGGGGGTTCCACCCCGCCCACACGTACCGGCAGCCGACCGCCTCGGCGACCCGGACGTCTCCGGCGCTGTCACCGACCATCACCACCTGGTCGGGTGTGAGATCCAGTGCGTCGAGGACCGGGCCGAGCTCTTTGTGGGCCCAGTCGAAGCTGTCGGCGAACAGCGCAACCTCCGGCTTCCAGCCCAGGCGAGCCAACTCGGAGCGGGCCGGTCGGGGGTGCTTGTTCGAGCACAACGCCCACCGGCCGAGCTGTCCGATGACGTCGTCGACGCCGGGGAACGGCTGTGCGGCGGAGTCGTCGTAGAGGCCGACGTAGGACTCCATCGGGATCCCGAGTCGCTCGCACTCTTCGGCCACGGCGTGTCCGAAGGTGATCTCCTCGGTGGGTACGCCCAATGCCAGCAGCGGTCGGATCAGGGCGTCGTCGGAGTCGACAAGCGTCCCGTCGAAGTCGAACACGAGGGCGTCGATGGCGGTCATCAGCGGCGCACCCTAGCGATCACCCGCGCTGACCCGGAGACCCCCGGGCGGTTCCCGCTGCTCGGAGTAGACCGGTCGGTCAAGGGGGAGTCCGGCCGGGCGGTAACGTGGCGGACCATGACCATCGAGTACACCAAGCAGGGCAACGTCGGGATCATCACGATCAACCGGCCCGATGCCCGCAACGCCGTCAACAGCGACGTCGCCCAGGGCATCGAGGACGCCATCGACCAGATCGAGGCCGACGACGAGGTGTGGGTCGGCGTCCTGACCGGGGCCAAGACCGACAAGGGCTACATCTTCTGCGCTGGCGCCGACCTCAAGCAGATGGCGGTCGATCCGGGCGGCATGCAGACCGCCCGGGGCGGCTTCGCCGGCTTCGTCACCCGTGAACGCAACACCCCGATCATCGCCGCGGTCGACGGCCCGGCCCTGGCCGGCGGCACCGAGATCGTGCTCGCCGCCGACATGGTGGTGGCGTCGCGGACCGCCGTGTTCGGCATCCCCGAGGTGAAGCGCAACCTGGTCGCTGCCGCCGGCGGGCTCTTCCGCCTGCCCCGCAAGATCCCCCGCAACGTCGCCATGGAGCTGGCCCTGACCGGCCGCCTCGACTTCCCCGCCGAGCGCGCCTACGACTTCGGGATGGTCAACCGACTCTGCGACGAGGGTCAGGCGCTCGAGACGGCGCTGGGTCTGGCCGCGGAGATCACTGAGAACGCTCCGTTGGCGGTCGCCGAGAGCCGACGGATCATGATCGAGGCCACCGACCAGCCCGACGAGGTGGGTTGGAAGCTCTCCGGCGAGGGCATCATCAAGATGTTCGGCACCGAGGACTTCTCCGAGGGCCTCACCGCCTTCGCCGAGAAGCGCAAGCCCAACTGGAAGGGTCGCTGATCCCCGCCCGCTGAGCGCGGGTCGCCCCAGGGCCGTCGACGCCCAGGGGTGACCCGCTGCCCAGGCCAGAGTGTCGTTCAGGCCAGAGTGTCGATGAAGCCGTGCTCGGCCAGCAGTTCGGCCAGGCCGTCGGCCAGAGGCAACTCCGAGACGTCCCACGCCGCCAGCCACCGGGCCTCGAGCGCTCCCGAACCCGGGGTCGGCTCGTCGGGTTCGAGCGATACGGCCCGGAAGCACGCCACGACCTCGTGGGGGGTGCCCCGGCGGGTGGCACCCCGGTCCGACCCCGCGGGCACGACCTCGTACCAGCCGAGGAACGCGCCGCACAGCGCGTCGAGCCCCGTGAGGGAGCGGACGGCGCGCACCACCGCCTCGACCATGGTCTCGCCGCCCCGCACCGGGGCGCTCGGCACCGACCAGCCCCTCTCCGCTCCCCCATCGGCCGAGCGGACCATGAGCAGGTCGTTGCCGTGGGCGACCACGGCCGCGGCCCGCAGGACCGGTGGTGGTTCCTCAGCCACGGTCGTCGTCGGGGCTCCGCTCCCCCAACGACCGGTGCACGGTGATCTTGCGGGCGACCAGTCCGAATCCCTCGAAGAAGTTCTTGCTGGCGCGGTCGCCCGGTAGGACCTCGGCGTCGACGCCGTGGCACCCGGCGCCGGTGGCCCACTCGACGACCGCCTCCATCAGTGCCCGCCCGACGCCGACGCACCGGGCGTCGGGCTCGACGAACAGGTCCGAGACGACCGCCAGTCGGCCGTTCCCGGTCTCCTCCAGGCGGGCCACCGCGTAGCCGACCGCCACCGGTCCCAGGCTGCCGACGAGCACGAGGGTGGATCCCGCGTCGGCGGCGGTGAGGTCGACATCGAGGGACTCCCGGAGCGGTTCGGGGCGGCCATCCCGCTCTCGGTAGACGTCTCCTCCGCGGTGGAGTCCCAGGTGGGCTCGGGCGGCCTCGCCGAGGCGCATCAGCTCGGCGCGGTCCGGGGGGCCGGCCCGCCGGATGCCCGGTTCGAACGGGACGTCACCAGAGGGCTCTTCGCCCATCGGATCAGGAGCCGTTCGTCGCGGCCTGCAGCTGCCGCACCCGGTTCAGGATCGTCTGGCGGGAGCGGTGGCTCTGCTCGTAGGTGAGCACGAGGGCGAGCTCGGCGGGGTCGAGCGACGCCAGGCGGGGCACGACCTGTGATGCTGCCAGGCTGTCGTAGTCGGGGATGGCCAGGTCCTGCACGGCCACGGTCGGGATCTGGTCGTTGACGTCGGCCGGGACGGCGGTCGGAGCGGGATCGGGGTGATCCGCCCCGTCGGCACCCGCACGGTCGTCCGCGTCGGGGCCGTCAGGGGCGCGAGCGGATCGGTCCCCGGCTGTGGCGCCCTGTTGTCCAAACAGGTTGGACAGGCATGGGAGCTGTCCCACCAGCCGCTGGGTCAGCTCGACCTGGGCACGGGTGCGTTCGACGAGGGCCGGGACCGCCTCGGACACCTCTCGGGCCAGCAGCTCGGGGATCTGGAGGGGGTTCACAATGCGGCTTCAGCCCTTCTTGGCCCGGGCCGGAGCCTTGGTGCCTCGGGTGAGGATCTCGATGGCGCCGCACGGGTCGTAGCCCTCGGGACAGCTCAGCGCCCCGCTGCGACCGAACTGGCGGGGGTGCACGATGAGGAAGCAGGTGGGGCAGGTGAACTCGTCCGCGGTCTTGGCTGCCACCCGTTCGGTGGTCTCGGTGCCGGGCTCCTCGAGCTCGTCCTCGTCGTCCTCGTCGGCACCTGCCGCGATCCGGTCCTTGAGGATGGTGTCGAGGTCGGCCTCGACGTCGTCGGGATCCTCGTCCTCGTCGTCTTCGTCGTCGTCGTCGGCGGACGAGGGGCGCTTGGCCTTGGCGGCCGGGACGTCGTCTTCGTCGTCCTCGCCGTCGACTCCGGAATCGTCTGCGGTTGCGTCCTCTTCGCCGTCGAGGCCGACGTCGTCGATCTCGTCGTCGATCTCTTCGTCGAGGGCGTCCTCGTCCTCGAGGCCCTCCTCCTCGTCGAGTTCCTCTTCCAGGAGTTCGTCGTCGTCCATGTCGATCTGACCGTGTTCCTTCTGGCGGTGTCTCGTGTGGCCTGTTCTGCGTGGCCGTGTTCTGCCCGGTGGTTGCAGGCTTCTCTTGCGTGGATCCGGGGGTGGTGCCGGCGTGGCGGGTCCGCCTCCGTGCGGCCTCGTGGCGACTGTCGAGCCCGGTTCGGGTCGAGGTCGGGGCGCATCATAGACACGGCGCCCCGCTCAGGAGTACCGGATCGGCGGTTGGGCCGCCAGGAGCGTCGGATCAGGCCGATTCGCTGCGTCGTGCCTCGGCCCGACGTTCGGCTCCCAGGCGCTCCAGCTCGGCCTCGCCGGAGTGGTCCACGAACCGCATCATCTCCGCCACGGCCCGGTGCCCGGCCCGCTCCGCGATCAGGTGGTGCATGCGCTGGCCGATCGCCCGATAGCTCGGATGGCCCTGCACCGAGGTGCGCAGCTCGATCAGGTGCATGGCTTCGCGGGCGTTGAACTGCATGACGTAGCGGATCCGGTACGCGAGGGACACCGCGTAGGAGGCGCGCTCGGGGAACCGCTCGGCCAGCACCGTCCACAGGTCAGCGGAGCGCTCCATGGCCTCGTCGAAGCGAGCGGTCATCCCGGCCTCATCGATCGCGGCAGGACGGGTGAAGCCGTGAGCGGGCGTCAGGTCCTGCCACTCGATCGTCATCAGGCGGTGTCGTTGCAGGTCGCGGAACGCGCCGTAGTCCGACACCACGTCGAAGCGGTAGTCGGTGCGTTCGAGGGCACGGCCCGGTTTGTGGCGGCGATTGGTCCGGTCCCCGACGTAGGCGCGCATGACCGCGAGTCGATCTTCGGTCGACATGGTCCGGACGCGCTCGATCAGCGTGGATTCGGCCAGGCCGGTGTAGGGGTAGAGCATGGCGGCGACCACCTTGAGCTCGCCCTCGGGGTCGAAGTCGACGAGCTCGACGCCCGGATCGGTGGGACCGTCCACGCCGTCGCCTGACAGCATCTCGTAGGCGACCGCCTCCATTGCCTCGCGGTTGGAGCGCAGGTACTCGGAGCTGGTGACGCCCCGGTCGGGCAGATCCACTCGCTTGAGGAAGCTGGGGACCACCTTGCGCAGCTCGACCAGCATCAGGTCTGCGTACTGGCGGGCCTCGGGCAGGGGGTGGCTGCGCATGCGCAGCAGCAGTGCCTCGAAGGCCTGGCCCGAACCGTATATCCCGACGTTGGACAACGACGCAGCGGGCAGGATGCCGCGGACCGAGTCGAAGGCCTTGGCCCGGATGGCCTGGCGGTAGACGAAGTCCGAGTCGGTCTCGCTCTTGGGGTGGCGGTCCCGGAAGTGCTCCGACATGTCGGTGGCCAGCGCCGAGTACGAGTCGAACAGCTGGTCCATGTCACCGACGTAGCGGGCTCCGAGCGGCGAACCGAGGATCTCGGGGTCGCGGTGGTAGCGGTAGCGGCCGCCGAGTCGCTCGTCGTAGGGGATGTAGCGCGTCGACTGCTCCAGGTACGACATCAGCCGACCCCACTCGAGCACCTTGGTGAGGAGGTTGGACGCCTGCTCGCACGCGAGGTGCACCCCACCGAGCTGAGCGACGCTGTCGTCGCCGTACTCGAAGAAGACGCGGTCGTAGAGCGACTCGGCCCGCTCGAGGCCGATGGTCGCGTCGACGGACTCGTCGCCGGTGGTGTCGAGCTCGCCGACGAACTCGTCGAGGAACAGGCGCCGCAGGGACTTGGCCGAACGCGAGTAACGGGCGAAGAGGGCTCCCTTGACCACCTCGGGCAGGTTCACCAGGGCGAAGACGGGGCCGTCCAGGCTCGTGAAGTACCGGCGGAGGACCGCCGCTTCCTCAGGGGTGAACTGCTCAGCGACGTAGGTCGGGAGTGCGGTCATCGGACCGTGAGGATAGAGCCGCCGGGCGGCAGTCCCGGGGACCGGTCTCAGCGCCGCGAACCGGCAGGGGAACCGGCGGCCCAACGATCGAGGACGACCCCGGCCAGGGCCTTGGCCCCGTCGAGCACCGCGGCGTCACCTCCGGCGCCGCGGGCGTGGGTGGCGAACTCCGCGGTGTGGATCGCCACGCCGGGGGGCGCCACGGCGATCATCGGGTGGATCGACGGTACGACGTGGCTGACGTTGCCCATGTCGGTGCTCCCGACGACGGGGCCCACCGTGTCGGGATCCTGCGGCGGCCGGCCGACCGCGGTGCTGTGACGGACCCAGCTGTCCAGGAGCCAGCGATCGTCGACCAGGTCGTCGTAGGCGGGATCCAACCACTCGTGGTCCATCCGACAGCCGGCGGCCGACGCTCCTGCGGCCAGGCAGGCCAGCACCCGTTCCTTCAGCTCGGCCAGGCCCTCGACGCTCGGGGAGCGCACGTACCACGACGCAGCCGCGCGCCGGGGCACGACGTTGGCCTGCTCCCCCGCCTCGGTGAAGATGCCGTGGATCCGCTCGTCGGGCCGGATGTGCTGGCGGAGAGCGGCCACGTTGACGTAGCCGAGCACGGCGGCGTCGAGGGCGTTGACCCCGTTCCACGGCGCGGCGGCGGCGTGGCTGGCCCGACCGGTGTAGGTCACGTCCAGACGCTGGATGGCGATCGCCGACATGGTCGGCAGGTCGTGGTCGGCCGGGTGCACCATCACCGCGGCGTCGATGTCGTCGAAGGCGCCGTCGCGCAACATGAACACCTTGCCCCCGCCACCCTCTTCGGCCGGGGTGCCGATCACCCGCACCCGGCCGCCCAGCGCGTCGGCGAGCTCGGCGGCGGCGAGGCCCGCGCCCAGGCCGGCGGCCGCGATGACGTTGTGACCGCAGGCGTGGCCGACGCCGGGCAGGGCGTCGTACTCGCAGATCACCGCGACGGTCGGGCCCTCGGAGCCGGCCTCGGCGACGAACGCGGTGTCGAGGCCGTGGGCGTGGCGGGTGACGGAGAGCCCCTCGGCCTCGAGCGCGTCGCAGAGCAGGTCGTGGGCGTGGTGCTCGTCGAATGCGAGCTCGGGCCGGTCGAAGATGGCGTGGCTGATCGACAGGAGCCGGTCGGCCCGTCGGTCGACCGCGGCGAACGCGGCGTCCACGGCGTCGGGCGACGCCGTCGGGGTCGTGTCGGCCGCGGGGTCCTGAGCGGTGTGGTCGGGACGGGCCGTGTTCACCGCGCCACCCTACCGGCGGTCGATCACGGCTCGGGATGCTCGAGGACGATCTTGCCGAGCTGCTCGGCGCTGCGGAGCCGCTCCAGAGCCCGCGGGTACTCCGAGAGGGGGAGGATCTCGTCGACGACGACCGGCAGGCCGTCGCCCAGGAGATCGGTGACGTGGCGGAACTCGCTCTGGCTGCCGCAGCTCGCTCCGATGACGTCGATCTGCTTGAAGAACAACCGCGGGAGGTTGAGCTCGACCTTGGGGCCCGACGTGCCGCCGCAGACGCACATCCGTCCGCCGTGGCGCAGCGTGCGGAAGGCGAAGTCCCAGGTGGCGGGCCCGATGCTGTCGACGACGATGTCGGCGGTGATCGGGTACGGCTCGTCGGAGGGGAACGCGCCCTCGGCGCCGAGCTCGATCGCCCGATCCCGCTTGGCGGCGTCGCGGGAGGTGACGAAGACGCGGGCGCCGACGTGGCGGGCCAGCATCATCGCCGCGGTCGCGACTCCGCCGCCGATGCCGGTGACGAGCACGGTGTCCTCGGGTTGCAGCCGGGCCCGTCGCAGCAGTCGCCACGCGGTCGTGTAGCAGACCGGGTAGCTGGCGGACTCGGCCCAGCTGCGGCCTGCGGGACGCCGTTCGAGCTGGTGGCCGGGGACGACGCAGAACTCGCCGTGGCCACCCCAGCAGCTCTCTCCCAGCAGCATCATGGCCGGGTCGAGGACGCTGTCGTCGCCGCGTGCGAGGGCATCGGCGGGCACGACCGCGGTGTTGATGACGACCTCGTCGCCGGGCACCCAGTCGGTCACCATCTCCCCGACCGCGTCGACGACGCCGGCGACGTCGTTGCCGGGGACGTGGGGGAACCTCGGCGGCTTGGGCAGGCCGGTGGTCAGCCACAGGTCCATGTGGTTGAGGGCGGTCGCCCTGACCCGCACCCGGACGTCGGCGGGTCCGACCTCGGGGTCGGGGACCTCGCCCCACTGGTATCGACCGGGGGACTCGTCCAGGTACCACGCGCGCATCCTCACGAGGGTACCGGTCCCGATCGCGCCTTCAGACGACGATGACCAGGGCGTCGGGAAGGCAGCGCAGCTCGAAGTGGGTGGCGGCTCCGATGAGCCGACCGTCGACCCGGATCGGCAGCTCGCGCTCGTCGAGGACCTCGTAGCTGGCGGTGCGCCGCTCGAGGATCCCCGGATGCGGGACGTGGCTGCCGGTGCGCTCCCGTCGGCCGGCTGCCCGGACCTGGCTGGCGGGCACCCGCCCGTCGCTGATGTCGAGGAGTCCGTCGTTCGGATGGGCGCGGGGGCCGAGGTCCGCGCCGGCCAGGTGCGTTCCGTTCATGGCGACCACCGTGCGCGACGACCACCGTCGTCGACCCCGGCCGGCGATGGCATGGGCCACGAACACGTGCCGGGAGATCAGGCCGTCGCCGCGGTCGACGACCACCTCACCCAGGTCGATCGGCAGGCGCATCCCCGCCCCGGAGCGCAGGTCGGCTTCGGTGTGGCCCGGTGCGCCGAGCGCGGCGTGGAGGTCGCCTCCCAACAGGCCGACCTCGGTGATGGGGCGTCCGGCTGCCAGCCCGGCGGCGACCAGGTCGGCGAGCTCGCCGTCGCCGGCCGCGGCGGGCGCGTCGGCTGCCAGCGGCCCGGCTGCTCCCCACGGCTCCCCCCGGCGGATCGTCACGACCCGCCCCCCGGGGCCACGTCGGAACCGCCGGAGCTGACGGTGCTCCCGGCCTCGACCACACCGCGGAACAGGCTGTCGGCGGCCCGGCGGCACACCGCCGCGGTCCGCGGGTCGGCGGCGACCTCGCCGAGTTGCCGCATCAGGTCGATCAGCTGCTTGGTGTTGCGGACGAAGTCGCCTCCGGTCAGGTCGTCGTCGAGCACTGCGGCGAGGGGCCGTCCGGCGGCCCAACGGTGGGCGGTGGCCGCGAAGCCCGCGTCGGGGGCGCGGGTCTCGGGGACCCGGGCGGCCCGCTCCCAACCGTTGAGGCGCGAGTGGATCTGCTCGAGCCGCTTGAAGCGACGCCGCAGCTCCGGACTCGGGTGCGTCGGAGGCGGCGGGGCGTCGGGGCTGCGGTGCTCGTAGGTGAAGCAGCTGACCATGGCGGCCATCGCCGGGGCGTCGAGGTCGGCGAGCAGGCCGTCGTCGAGGGCGAGCGAGATGAGCAGGTCGCACTCGTGGTAGATCCGCCGCAGGCGCTCCCCGGAGTCGGTGAGCGACCATCCGCTCGTGCGACCCGAGCGCGCCAGCACCTCGAGCACGGCGTCGAATCGGTTGACGAGC
>WBZP01003308.1_pt1 | contig 17595 bp, 14 predicted proteins | sample 5204301 | NCBI WGS metagenome assembly WBZP01 (sample SAMN12412401, study PRJNA552823) | activated sludge metagenome | isolation source: activated sludge from nitrification reactor of wastewater treatment plant... | place: USA: Pennsylvania | collected 2017 | reverse complement strand
GGCTAACTTTTCTAAAAATAGAATCAGAAAAAGTACAAGTCGGGAAAAAGAATTCATTATCCAAACTGATAAACCATTTCTATCGGCAACAATCAACTTTGATACAATTCCAAACCTCGCTTATAGTTTCAAGCAGAACAATATAAATATTTACAAATTGGATGAAAAAATCCTGGACACTTTGAATTCCCAAATCATTTTGACTGATTCACTCTTAAGAAAAGATACGTTGTTTCAAAAAATCTATTTTTCAAAACCCACTAAAACTTCAAAATATAAAATTCAAAATCTTACTATTCAATCCAATATCAAAAACGGTGAAGAAAAAACAAGTAACCTGAAATATAAAATAGATTTTGACACACCAATTACAAAATATGATTCTTCAGGAATTGTATTTAAAACAGATACCATATCTTCAGAAATACCAAAAATCAAATGGTTGAATAAATTTTCTTTGGAAATTGAAATAAATACTAAAGCAAAAAAACAAACGGAACTGATATTTAAACCCAATACTTTTATCAATTTCCGTGGTGATACCAACACGTTGGTGTCAATAAAAAATCAAATATTACAGCAAAACGAAACCGCAAAACTTCAGGGAAAAACAGAAGAGACTAAAGGCACAAAAATTGCACAATTAGTTAATACAGATAATGGTAAAATCTTAGATCAAAAGATATTCACAGATAAATTCACATTTGTGGATATCATACCAGGTACATATATCATTAAAATAATTTTTGATGACAATAAAAATGGTATTTGGGATCCGGGAAACCTATTAGATAAAAAAATGCCGGAAAAAATAATAATTTCAAAAGAGCAAATAAAGATTAAAGCAAATTTTGAGATAAAAGACATGTTAATAAAATAAGATGTGGAAAACAATGTTAATAGGTATAGATAAGTGTGGAAAATCATATAAACAATTCACATAAAAAACCGTATAACATGAAACATTATACGCAAAAGAAATAGATTGGGCATAAGTAACACCTTAAAATTTATTATAAACAAAATCTATACACAGAAAAAATTAATTATAATTAAAAAATAAAGACTATATTAATTATAAACATTATTTATAAATAATTTAATATCAATAATTTATATGTTTATAAACTATATACTTATCCACAAATTTTGTTATTTTTCAACCTTAAATACCAAGGTAAAAAAGTATCAACATATTCACAGCACTAAATAATATTAATAATAAATTTAAAATAATATCTTATTTATATAATTATGAGATTCATTTTTAAAACAATAATCATTTTTTTTCTTGGGCTGTCCGCTGCCTTGGCTCAGGATATAGAAATGGCTAATTTGTATTTTAAACAAGGTGAATATGAAAAAGCGGCCGAATTATATAAAAAGATTTCTGCAAATAAGGATCAGGCCAGAATTATACACAGTAATTACCTCCTGACACTTACAAGACTACAAGATTATGATTCTGCTGAGAAGTTTCTCAAAAGTCAGATTAAGTACAACGAGAATAACATCGTTTACAGAGCAGAATTAATTAATGTAAACGAGTTAAAAGGAAAAGCTGAGCTCGCCACAAAAGATTTGGAAGAATTGATAGATATGGCCAGCAAAAATGACGGATGGGTATATGAACTCCAAACATACTTCTATAAGACCAATAAACTCGATCTGGCGGTCAAACTACTACTCAAAGGTAGAGAGAGAAGCAAGGACCCAAATAAGTTCGATACACAGCTCGCACGGGCTTATTTGTATTTTGATATGAAAGATAAAATGCTTGAAGAGGTGCTAAATTTTGGTTACAGAGCCAAAAATTTTGACTATGTACAGGCTACGATTCAGGATAATATCAAAACGGATAAGGAAATAGAAATGTTGGAAAATATTCTGTATGCAAGAATTCAGACCAACCCGGAAGAAACCTATTATTCAGAGATATTGATATGGCATTTTACTCAAAAATCAGATTTTGCCCGGGCATTTATTCAGGCCCGTGCCATTGACCAGCGTCAGAAACTTCAGGGATTTAAAATTTTCGAATTAGCAGGTAAAAGTTTTACTTCCGCTGATTACAAAAATGCAGTGAAAATGTATCAGTACATTATGACCGAATATCCCGAAGGAGAATTATATCCTTATGCCCGAAAATGGATGATTCAAAGTAAAGAAGAGTTAGTAAAAAATACTTTTCCTATTGATAATGAACAGATTAAAGAGCTAATCAATCAGTATAATCAACTCATTGCTGATATCGGTATTAATCCAAAGTCAGTTGAAGTTTTAAAAAACATGGCTCTTTTACATGCTTTTTATTTACACGATTACGATAAAGCCATCGAAATTTTGGAAACGGCCATTACCGCTTCCGGGAATAATCAAAAATTTAAAGATGAATGTAAACTAAATCTAGGAGATATATTTATTTTAAAAGAGGAACCCTGGGAATCAACTTTGCTTTATATGCAGGTCGAAAAATCGCAAAAAGAAGATCAACTAGCCGAAATAGCGAAACTTAAAAATGCCCGTTTGCAATATTATACAGGTCAGTTCGAGCTTTCTAAAGAAATTCTTGATGTACTTAAAAAAGCAACCACTAGAGAAATTGCTAACGATGCCATGCAACTGAGTCTATTGATTCAGGATAATACCGGTCTCGATACTTCTGAAGTCGCTATGAAAGAATTTGCAGCCATCGATTTATTAATTTTTCAAAATAAATATACTCAGTCAATACAAGCTTTGTCAGAATTGTTTATTAAATACAAATCACATAGTCTCGCAGATGAAATATTGTGGTTAAAAGCAAATACATTGTTGAAAATCAATAAAATAGACGAAGCAGTTAAAGATTTGAATACAATTATTGAAAATTATAAGTACGATATTCTTGCTGATGATGCACTTTTTACCCTTGCTAAAGTGACCGAAGAAAATCTTAAAGACAAAGAAAAAGCAATGAATCTGTACAGGTCATTATTAAAGGATTATCCAGGGAGTATTTATGCTTCACAAGCAAGGGTTCGTTTCCGTGAATTGCGGGGAGATTATGTTAATTAGTTGAAAATCAAAAACTTAAATGTTTATAATAGCTAAGTTTCATTATACTTTTAATAACTGTTATATTTGAAAAGTTTTTGAACTTTCAATATGAGAAAAAGGACTATTCATTTTTTATTCTTTCTGATTATAAAAATATCATTTGCACAGCAGACGATTCCTTGTCATCGTGTTGAAATGGTAACTATGAAAGATGGCAAAATTCAGAATAAAATAACTAATGAATATGATAAATTTGGAAACGAAATTTTGGTATCAACTTACACTTATTATACCTCTAATCCGGTAATTTATACCGTTAAAAATCAATATAATTCAAAAAATAATCTGGTTAAAACTTCTAATTTTTTAAATGATAAATTATTAAACGAAGTTAACCATCAATTAGATCAAAGTGGAAATCAGAACTCCTTTTTGAGCATTAACCAAAACGGAAAAACCACTCAGTCGTCAGTTTTTGAAAATGGTCAGAAAATTATTAATAATTTTGATGAAAATGGGAGTATTTTTTCAACGGAAAAAATAATTTATTTCGGAAAAAATAAGAGTTCAATTTCAAGGTTTAATGATAAAAATAACCTGGTATTCGAAGAAAAGTTTGTTTATAACGCTGAGGATATGTTGATAAGTGCCGAAAAGAGGGATTTTTTGGCGGATATCAAAATAAATACAAAAACAACTTATAATAACCTCAAATTACCTGTATTGGTAGAAGAAATAGTAAATGATAAATTGAATAGTTCGACTGTTTTTGAATACAATTTATCTGGAAAAACTCAAAAATTCACAAAGTTTAATTCTAAAAATGAGGAAGAATTCAGAGTAGAACTTGAATATACCAATGGACTGGAAACTGCCACAAAAAGTTATTACCTAAATGAACTGGTTTCAATAAAACAAAAGTCCTACGACGAAAAAAATAACCTCATAAAAGAGACTCAAATCAATAAAGTGGGTCAAATCATATCAGAAACATTTTATAAATATTCTTGTCAATAATTACATGGACTTCGTAGCAGAGATCAATCGTCTAAAAAAAGAAAAAAACGCCGTAATTCTGGCTCATTATTATCAAACAGCCGACATTCAGGATGTGGCCGATTATATAGGAGATAGTTTAGGACTTTCACAACAAGCAGCCAAAACCAAAGCCGACCTGATCGTCTTTGCTGGAGTAAGATTTATGGCCGAAACCGCCAAGATACTATCTCCGGGTAAAAAAGTAGTTTTGCCTGATATGAATGCCGGTTGCTCACTTGAAGAGTCGGCTCCCGCCGACAAATTTGCAGCATTCAAGGCACAGTATCCCGATGCTGTGGTAATTTCATATGTAAATTGTTCAGCAGAATTAAAAACCCTTACAGATATTGTTTGTACCAGCACCAACGCCATCAAGATTGTGGAAAGTGTTCCGGCTGATAAACAAATCATCTTTGCTCCGGACAAAAACCTGGGCGGATATATTAACAGGGTTACAGGCCGAAACATGATTCTTTGGGACGGAGCCTGCATGGTGCATGAAGCATTTTCTTCGAGATTATTGAAAGAAATGCGTGAGCAGTATCCCAACGCCACCGTAATTGCCCATCCGGAGTCAGAAAAGCCGGTTTTGGATCAGGCAGAATACATAGGGTCGACTACCGGATTATTAAAATATACCATCAATAGTCCTAAAAAAGAGTTTATAGTGGCTACCGAATCGGGCATTTTGCACCAAATGCAGAAAGCTTCACCGGATAAAGTGTTCCACGTGGCACCAACTTCCCAAAACGGTCGGGCTTGTCAGGCATGTCAGGACTGCCCTCACATGAAACTCAACACCATGGAGAAATTGTATAACTGCCTTAAGGATGAGACTCCGGAGATAATTTTACCAGAAAACACCATACGTGATGCCCGGGCAGCCATTGACCGTATGCTCGAAATATCCGAAAAACATGGATTATAGAATTAATATTAGTATATTTAAATTCAATAATATTTTATAAAAGTTTCAATAGAATTAAAAGTATTAATGATAACTTATTGAAAAAAAGATAATAAAATCAATTAAACCAATCTTCAGTGCTTAGAAAATTTTAAAATTAGAAATGTAATAATATGGGAGTATTATTCTAAATTTTCGTGGCACATTGAAGATTGTTCCCTTTCTTTGCCTACTTTCTTTGGGAAAGCAAAGAAAGTAGGTCCCCGCCGGAAAGGCGACGAAAGTATCATAAAGAAAAAGGTTAATAAGTGTTTAACATTAATAATTCTTTTTGGTTATAAATTTAGAAGGGTCTTATATTTAAAATATTACCCTTTTTATCCCAAACGATTTTTAAAAAAACAACAATATTATGTCTGAATCCCGTCTTTTACTCAAAAATATTCTGTTCATTGACCTCGAAACGGCTTCATTGACAGAGAGGTATGATCAATTACCCGAAAGACTGCAATATCATTGGAAAAGAAAAGCCTCAAAAATTAAAAATGAGGAAAATGTTACACCTGATGAATTGTATTTTGGCCGGGCGGCGATCTATGCCGAGTTTGGCAAAATCATTTGTATTGGGGTAGGGGGTTTCTACGATCAGGATACTAAATTCAGAGCAAAAACACTTGTCAATTCTGATGAGAAAAGTTTACTTCTTGAATTCAAAAAACTGGTGGAAGAACACCCAGCCAAAGAGCAATTGATACTTTGTGCACACAATGGCCGGGAGTTTGACTTTCCTTACCTTTGTCGCAGAATGCTCATAAATGGAATAAAACTTCCCGAAATATTAAATATTACTGCCAAAAAGCCGTGGGAAGTTATGCACATCGATACCCTGGAGTTCTGGAAATTTGGCGATTATAAGAACTATACCTCCCTTGATCTTCTTGCCTCCGTATTTGATATCCCGGGAAGCAAAAGCCAGATGGATGGTTCTGAGGTTAACACCACTTATTACCACCAGAAAGACATGAATAAAATCGCTGTGTATTGTCGGGAAGATGTAGTAGTACTTTCGCAGCTTTATCTTAAAATGAATGGCCGAGAAATTTTAGATGAAAGTAATATTTCGAGAGTTTAAATATTTCTGTTTTTCAGATAATAAAAATTACTATTTTTGAGAAATGGTTTTCTATTTAGAAAGGCCATTCTAAAAATTATTCAACCATTAAAATTTTCGATTCCTGAATAAAATTCAGGGAAAGAAACAATTTATTATCATGAAAAGAAATGAATTTTTAAGAGCCGGAGGTATTCTGGCGGCTTCTGCTTTTTTCTCTCCCAATACACTTCTGGCTGCTACAAGGACAAAAAAAGAAAAGCTTGGCATCGCTCTGGTCGGCTTGGGTTATTACAGCACCGATTTATTGGCACCCGCCTTAAAACTTACCAAGAATTGTGAGCTCAATGGGATTGTTACCGGTACGCCCTCAAAAATTGAAAAGTGGCAGCAAAAGTATGGCATTGCCGATAAAAACATTTACAACTATCAGAATTACGAACAGATTGCCAACAATCCCGATATTGACATTATCTATGTGGTTTTACCTCCTTCAATGCACCGCGAATTTACGGTTAGAGGAGCAGGTACCGGCAAGCATATTTTCTGTGAAAAACCCATGGCTCCTTCGGTGGCAGACTGCCAGGCTATGATTGATGCTTGTAATAAAAACAAGGTTTCCTTGGCCATTGGTTACCGTTGTCAGCATGACCCCAACATTCAACAAATGATGAAAATAGCTAAAGAAAGACCCTTCGGAAAACCCCGGATGATAAACTCTGCTGCGGGGTATTTTGACAATCGTACCACCCACTGGAAGCAAAACAAGGCTCTTGGAGGTGGAGTGATGGGAGATATGGGCGTATATGCCCTTCAAGGGGCAAGATTAGCCACCGGAGAAGAGCCAATATCAGTTATAGCTCAGGCTTCAACCACCCGTCCGGAAATTTATAAAGAGGTGGAAGAGACCATGATGTTTCAATTAGAGTTTCCTTCAGGAGCCAGGGCCGCCTGTCAGACGAGTTTTGGCATAAACATGAATCATCTGCAGGTAAATTATGAAAAAGGCTGGCTTAAAATGGAACCCCAGTCGGCTTACAATGGCATAAATGGCAGCACTTCCGATGGAAAAACTATCAAAATTCAGATTGAAAACCAACAAGCCAAACAATTGGATGAAGACTGCCTGGCAATTATGAATGGTACTTCTCTAATAGCTCCCGGCGAAGAAGGTATTCGTGACATCAAAGTGGTAGAAGCCATTTATAAATCAGTGGCTACGGGAAGAGAAGTAAAAATTTAAATTTTTTGGTAGGCTTGGGAGTTCTTTTTTTAAGAAACTTTCGAAGAGATAGATTAGACCTTAAAAATTCTTTTATTATAGTTTCATATTTCGTTAATATGGTCAAAGAAAAAGCCCGAAACTTTGCTCTTCGGGCTTTTTTTAATTTTCTCAATATTTTGGCATATGATAATCCAAAAACTTCGAAGTTGTTTTATTCCATTTTTCTGTTAATGAACTTCTTTTTTTGTTAAAATCATTGTTCAAAGCGTTAAAATCATTCATAGCTGCGTTAAGTTCATTGACCATTTTGTTGTAATTATCCACATCGGCCTGCGTTCGCGATTTGGTAGATTTTGCGTTAAATGCTTTACTCATTTTAGCAAAATTTTCCTCTTTCAAAATATAATCAGTTATCACTTTTGATTTCGACGCTTCATCCACATAAAATGCCAAAAGTTCTTTCAAAACAATTACCAAACTGCGGTCATTCATAAAAGCTTTGGTGGTATCCAGGACAACTAACGCCTGTTTTGCGTATTTTTCAAGTGCATTTTTGTTTTGCTCAATCCCACTTATGTTTTTTCTGTTTTGGGCTTCAATCATAAAATCTTCCTGCTTAAAGGACTTAAAAAACAATAAATAAAGGCTGTGGTAATATTTATCCACTTGTGATGATTTCAGCAATTTTTCTGAAAAAGCGGATTTTGATTCCAGAAGATTTATTTTATTATTTTTTGCAAAAAGATTATAGGATCCTGAAAATTTTTCGAATGCTTCATTTGCTTTTTTGCCTGCTAAATCCTGAGCCAAAAACAGAGCTTCCATGGCATCATACGATTGCTCTGCCACTTCTTCCAGATTTACAATCTTCCCGTAGTCTTCATTTAAAACATTATAAACTATGTCCAGATAGCTTTTTAAGGCATCTTTCAGGCTTAAATCGCCTTTAAAAGCATGCATATTTACAGCTTTAGCTTTCGAAATTTTAACGGTGTTGATTAGGTCTATTCTTTTATTTTCAACTTTTCGGGCACTTTTTCCATGCGAAACCGCACTTATATAGCTAAGATATTTTTTAGAGATATCATTTTGCAATTCTGAAACCTGATTGAGGTAATCTAAACTTTCCTGTCCGTACGAATTAAGAGAGAAAAAAAGAATGAGGAGGGAGAATAATTTTTTCATTGGAGTGATTTATTCATTTAAGTTATTTAAAATTTCAAGGGATTCATTTATATAAATATCTTTAGAGATTTGTTTGGTAAGTCTTTCATTTAAAGCATTCCAAAACTCATCCATTTGAGTACGGCTTTTGTCATGTGAAGGAATATTTACCTTAAACAAAGGCTCATTGACATTATATACGCTTTTTAGATCCTGAAAATTCTTATTTTCATCATTCTGAATGTTGCAAAAACTATTCCAATTAAGCTCGAGTGCATTTTTCTCATTTTCAGAATATTTGGTTAAAAAAGAACTCACTTTTTCAAAAGCCTTGAAACCCGGGCTATTTTCTATTCTGGTTTTACTTTTTTTTGACAGTGTCAAAATATCAGGTTTGTTCCCGGGCAAAATGTTAAGATTTCTATCAAGAGGTTCAGGCAATACGGAAAAGGCTTCATTTTTTTCGGATTCAACAATATTTTTCAAGATTGAAGGTAAGGCAATATCGGGAAGTACTCCCGCATGTTGAAGAGAGTTTCCTGAGGGTCGATAAATTCTGGAATGTGTAACTTTAGTATAAAATCTAGGTTCTTGAGAATTACTATCAAGGGCATATATTGATTGAGCAACTCCTTTACCGTAAGTAGCCGAGCCCGCAATAATCGCCCGGTTATAATCCTGAAGTATGGCAGCCAGAATTTCAGATGCAGAAGCACTGCCTTCATTGACCAATACCACCATGGGACCATCGTAAACAGAACCCCTGTTGGGGTCTTTCATTAATAAACTTTTGCCTTTATATGGTTTAGCAGCACCGAAGACTCCCTGATCAATAAATATTCCGGCAAGATCAAGAGCTTCTTTTACCGACCCTCCACCGTTAAATCTCAGATCTAATATTAGTCCCTTAATGCCATCAGCCTGCATTTTGATGAGTTCTTTTGCGACATCGTTGGAGCACCCCGAGGCATTGTCTGACTCTTCATCGCTGTAAAATGAGGGCAGGTTAATATATCCAAAATTCCCATTTTTATTGAGTATAAAACCTCTCACAGTTTCGTTTTCCTGTAGAACTAGTTCTTTTCTGAGGCTGACACTTACTATTTCTTTTGAAGACTTTCTTAAGGTTAGATTGATAATTTTACCTTTGTTCTCCTGCATTATCAGCTCAATTTCCTCAAGGTCTTCTCCCAGAGTATTAATTATTTTTCCGTCTTCAAACGAAAAGCTCATCAAAAGGTCTCCTTCATTTATTAGTCCACTTTTCCAAGCTGGACCACCCGGAAAAAGCCCCGTAATCAAAATTTCTCCTTTTTTGTTTTCGTCAAGACTAAACCCAAAAACTTCATTTTCGGGTGAAATAGAATTGAAAAAGCTTTTTACTTCTTCATTTTCAAAGTATTCAGTATGTGGATCATAAATTTGAGCGATTGTTTGAAGAAATAAATCTTCATAATTTTTTAAGAAAACATCAACGGGCAATTGTACAATTCTTGAAATCTCTTTTCTGTATTTTTCTAAAACCAGCTTTCTTACTTTTTTTTCTTCTAAAACTAAATTTTGAGGATCCTCATAATGCTTCGGAATGGTATAATTGCTTGTGTCTAATATTTTCAAATACAATTGATTAAAAATTCGGTATTTTAATTTTCTTTGAATTCTGACTCTAAGCTCGTTATTATCATTTGCAAGTGAATCATACTGTGAATATACGGAGAAAGTATTGTTTAAATTTATGGGTTTTTCAGAAAGACTAACCAGTAAGGAATCTATAAACAGTAGTCTTAACTTAATTATTTGAGATATTTTTGGAATAAAAACAATGTTTTTTGATTTTATCTGTTCATCCAGATTTACCCTATGATTTATTATCTGTTTTAAATCTCCATTAGTTAAAATATCTTTATCAGGATCAATGTTGAGGATATAGTTATCAAACAATACTTTGGAAAACTCATCATTAAGAATTTTTGGTTGACAATGGTGTTTGTTGATAACTTCTACCAATAAACCTGCTTTTTGACCAACAGAAAACTCAGTCTGGGCTTTTTGTGCGAGATTATTTTTTAAAAATGCTAATAAGAAAAAAGCGGTGAAAATTGTTCTCCACATAGTTTTTGCAGAATTATTTCCCAAATCTAAGTTTTTAGAGAATATCATGACTTAAGGGAATCCAATATTTTATAAATATTTTTTAAATGATGGTGCTTGTCCACAATTTACTATTCAGGTTCAGGCCCTTATCTTTGCAAAAAACATTATCAACAAATGGACGCTAAAAAAATTACCCTGTCAGACTTTCATGAATCCATCGGCGGCAAAATGGTGCCTTTTGCGGGGTTCTATATGCCGGTCAGATATTCATCTGATAACGAAGAGCATCGCTGCGTGCGTGAAGGCGTGGGCGTTTTTGACGTGTCGCACATGGGCGAGTTTCATCTTAAAGGCGAGAAAGCCCTCGATTTGATTCAACATGTAATCTCCAATGACGCCTCAGTACTTTTTGATGGAAAAATTCAATACGCCTATTTACCCAATACCGAGGGTGGGGTAGTAGATGACCTTCTGGTGTATAAAATACGTGACAATGAATACATGCTGGTTGTTAATGCCGGAAATATCGAAAAAGACTGGAACTGGATCAGCAGCCACAATACTTTTGGGGTTGAAATGACCAACCTTTCTGATGACACCAGTTTATTTGCCGTACAGGGCCCAAAAGCCGCCGCTACGTTGCAAAAGCTCACCGGAATAGACTTGGGCTCAATGGACTACTATACGTTTGTTACAGGCGAATTTGCAGGTCATCAGAACATCATCATTTCGGCTACCGGATATACCGGAGCAAGCGGATTTGAAATCTATCTTCCCAATGCCATAGCAGAGGAAGTTTGGAAGAAAATATTTGAAGCAGGAGCCGAATTTGATATCAAACCCATAGGTCTGGGAGCAAGAGATACGCTCAGACTCGAAATGGGCTATTGTTTGTACGGCAACGACATCACCGATACCACCTCACCCCTGGAGGCCGGACTCGGTTGGGTGACCAAATTCACCAAGAAATTTATCAATAGTGAAAATCTTTTGGCTGAAAAAACAGCCGGGCTCAAACGCAAACTGGTAGGATTGGAAATGATTGACCGCGGTATTCCCCGCAGCCATTACGAAATATGTGATGCTGAAGGAAACGTAATCGGCGAAATCACCTCTGGTACACAATCACCCACACTCGGGAAGGGCATTGCGATGGGATTTGTAAAAACCGAATTCTCAAAAACAGGTACCGAAATCTTTGTAAAAATCAGAGAAAAACTTCTGAAAGCTCAGATAGTGAAAATGCCTTTTGTGAAACCTGGGGTTTAGTTTTAAGAGGACAGGCAACAGTTGGAAGGTTGGTAAGAAATTACACTGGTTCAATTTTTTGATTTTAGAGGTTTTCACTAAGCCCAAAATTTGATTTGATATCGTGAAATAAGAACAATATTTAATGTGAAAGTCAACAGTCAGTAAATCACTTCTTAAAAATCCCTTTGGGATCATCTTTTCTGGAAAGCAGCTCGGCGAGTACCTCACGATTGAGCTCCGCAGGATTCAACTCATAACCCTTATGAAATTGATTCCAGGCTTCGTCGGGTTGATTTTCAAAAAGGTAAACTACTGCCAGCTGCACATAAGCCAGCGAATAGTTGGGTTGTATTTTTACCGCATTTTCGAGCAGTTTTTTGGCCTGATTGATCTCAATCACCGAATTGGTATTGGCCAGGGCAGTTTTGATATACACAGTGGCGAGATCCACCATTAACACATAATTTTGACCATCACAAAGCTCCAGGCCTTTTGACATCAATTTTATGGCCGAAGAATAATTTTCCTGTTGATATTCAATAACCCCAAGGCCCCAGTAAGCATCAATGTTTTCATTATCAAGTAGATAAGACAAATTGAAACGGTGAATAGCGGTATTTTTTTCTCCTTCAGAAAGGTAATCCCAGCCCATTTTGGAGAAAAACTCTCCGGCTTCTTTACGGTTTTTAAAATTCTTGTCGCAATCAGAAAGAAATAGTTGGTCGTCAACCTGTTGATTTTCAGTCTTTTCAAATCCACCAAATAAAGGCAAAAAGTTAACATCAACCCCTACAGGAGCATTTTTATTAACAATGATTACTTTTTCGGCTTTGGCTTCTTCTTCGGCAGAACTCATTTGAGCTATCGGAGCCGCATTTTCGGTGAAGTTTTTTTGGATATTTTTTGTAGCAACAACCCTACCTGTACTTTTATGGCTGATAGTCTGTGATCTAAGCACAGTTTGCTGGGCAGAAACCTGCACAGACACCAACATAAGCCCAACTAACCAATAATTTTTATTCACAGAAATCCTAAGATTTTTAAAAGGCATAGTATTAACGAAATTATTAGGAAAACTTATATACACTAATAATTTATTTGAAAAAATTATGCCAAAAAATTCAAATACTTAAACAACTGAAAATTAAGGGATTCAAATATAATGAAATTTGAAATAATAAAAAAGAAATGAAGAATTTGTATCACTAAATTCAAAATGACTATAAGATAAACTTTATCGAAATTTATGATACAGTGTCAATTTTAGCGGAATATTTTTGGCCACAAGAAAATCTATTCAATAAATAGATAATACAATATCTTACCACATAGAGCACATAGCAATTCTTTGCCAATATCTTTCACATAGATACATAGGTAAACCAAAACTTATGTGACTATGTGGTATTTCCTTATGTGTCCTATGTGTTAATTTTTCATAGGAAACATACTTTTATTTAAAATCCAACCCCACTTTTTCCAGCTCACGTTTCAACAAAGGTATGCTGGATTTACCCAGGCCATGAAGTTTCAGGATTTCTTGTTCAGACCACCCCGAAAGTTGTTCCAGGCTATGGATACCTGCATTTTCAAGTGCCCGTCTGGCTGGAGCAACCAATATTGACAAAAAACCCATCTCCGGTTTTCTTAGGTTTTCACATTCCGGGCATACAGAGCAATCACTACTTTTATAGTATTTGTGCCCATTTTCACAGATTCTAAGACTTGATTTCATAGCACAAAAAATATTATGCCTTTCTCAGAATCTTCTCCATCTTTTTGCCTTTGGCCAGTTCATCAACCAGTTTGTCAAGATATCTGACTTTCTGCATAAACGGGTTTTCGATGTCTTCTACTCGATATCCACAGATTAATCCGGTAATCAAACCGGCGTTGGGATGAAGCGTAGCACCATCAAAGAAATCCTGAAAATTCATTTTGTCAGCCACAATTTGCATCAACTGAGCCTCTTCATAGCCCGTAAGCCAGTTGATTACTTCCTGCAGTTCAGCTACAGTTCTACCCTTTTTTTCCACTTTGGTCATATAATGAGGATAAACCGAAGCAAAAGACATGTTTGCTACCCGTTCAATTTGTTTGTCGTCAATGGTCATTCAAATTTTTGTTAGTAAATGGTTGAATAATCGTATTCCAAGCTTTTTCAAAAATATAATGGGTTTAAGCATCATTTTTCGCATAATGCAGGGCAATTACCCCACTCGAAAACGTTTTGGATTCAATGAGCCGGAGTTTTACCAGTTCATTTACACCCTTAAAAAGTGGAATTCCCTCCCCGAGCAAAACGGGGTTGACAAACAGCCAGAACTCATCTACCAGACCTGCCTCCAAAAGCGAATGCGATGCCCGCGGGCTCCCGAAAATCAGGATATTTTTACCGGGCTGTTTTTTGATTTGATTTATATTTTCCTCAAGGTCGTCGCTAATCACCGTCGTATTTTCAAGACCGTCCTGGCTGAGGGTGGTGGATAAAACCACCTTCGGGATGTTTTTGTACCAAACCGAATGCTCTTTGTCATGCTTGGAGGCATTGGGTTGGTCGCCGGCTGTTGGCCAATAGCCTTGCATCATTTCGTAAGTGGTGCGGCCATAAAGTGCCGTGTCGGCATTGGCGGTGAGGGTAGCTACAAAGTCAAAAACCTCCTCATCTACGCTTATCCAGTTCATTTCGCCATTGGGCCCACCCACAAAGCCGTCGAGCGAAGTATGCATAAAATAGACCAAATTCCTCATTTTGTTTTTGTTAAAGTGCTGAATGCTTTTTTCCAATCGGGCAAAAATAGGGAAATATCAGGATTATGAAATTAGAATTTTTGCAGGAAAATTTATCTTTTCGGTTATTTTTCGACTCATTGCTTCAATAAACAGACATTTCTTGTTAAAATGCTGGAATTTAAATATTCATTGAATATTCGAATATTGTCTATTTCAAAAATCTAAAAGGATAGTGTTATTTAAAAATAATTTGTATATTTAGGAATTATATTCCTAAATATACAAAAATGATTTCTCGAAAGTTAATAGAAAAAGCAGATGAGCTACTAAATAAATATCCTGTAATTAGTATTACCGGCCCCAGGCAATCGGGTAAAACTACAATGGCTCAGATGTTGAGGCCAGAATATAAGTATGTAACATTTGAAAACCCCGAACATCGACGATTTGCAAATGAAGACCCCGTAAATTTCCTGGAAACATACTGCAATGGCGTGATTTTAGATGAAGTTCAATATGTACCCGAGCTATTCTCTTATTTGCAAATACATACCGATAAACAACAAAAAAATGGAGAATTTATACTTACGGGGTCACAAAATTTTCTCCTTCTCGAAAAAATTTCTCAATCACTGGCAGGAAGAGTGGCCGTTTTAAATCTTCTACCATTTTCAATGGAAGAACTCGAAAATAGTCCTTATAAATTCCAAAGTTGGGAGAGTCAGATTGTTAATGGTTTTTTTCCCCGGAAAATAGTGAATGACATTACTTCCGAGGATTTTTACAATAGTTATATCCAGACCTACATTGAACGTGACGTTCGACAAATCAAAAATATTTTAAACCTCGGGTTGTTTCAAAAGTTCCTGATGCTTCTTTCCGGAAGAATTGGGCAACTTTTTAATCAAAATAGTCTCGGAATGGAGCTTGGTCTTGACAATAAAACGATAAATGCCTGGATGAACGTACTCGAAACTTCCTTTATTGCGTTTAGGCTTTCACCGTATTTTGAAAATTTTAATAAGCGGCTGGTTAGCACGCCTAAAGTTTATTTTTATGACACAGGTGTGGCCGCTCATCTTTTGGGAATCAGGACCAAAGAAGAATTAAATCTTCATTTTTCGAAAGGGGCACTTTTCGAAAACCTGGTTATCCTCGAATTGATGAAAAAAACACTGAATACCGGGAAAAGGCCACAGTTTTATTTTTGGAGAGACAACTCACAGCATGAAATAGATTTATTGGTAAAAAATGGAACAAACCTTGAGGCTATCGAGATAAAATCAGGTAAAACTATCCAGCCGGATTTTGCAAAAGGCTTAAAATACATAAAAAAAATAAACCCCTCAACGCACTGCAATTTGGTATATGGCGGGGATCTTTATCAAAAACGAAATGAATTTGAAGTTTTCTCTGTGAACGACCTTAATAAACTGCCTATTGTTTAACCCAGATTACGCGTTCGATATTCTGACGAAATATTATTTGGTGAAATAATCGTGAAGAACATTGAAAAGTGTATTTTCATACATTTGAAAGGTTCAGAAATGAGTATGAAGCCAAATAATATTGCAGTCCATTTTTCTAATGCGTAATCTGGGTTTAAAGATATTTTTATGGTCATATTATAGCTTAAAGAAATATTATTTCCGGATGAAATTACTATATAGATCCTATGAGGTTCTTCCTTTTAGCCGCACGATTATTTAATATACATTTTTAGGGGTTAATTTCTTCGAAACGATGGATGCATTATGCATCTAAATCGTTCAGAAGCTGATTGAAGACTCCTTGAAATAGCTCTAATATCTTGTCTGCGTGATGTTTGAATGATGCAAGTTACAAAAAACTACTCGCTAACCAAATGTCCAAAATAGAATTTGCGTACTCTGCATAAAACACCAATGTGCTTGTTTGTCCAAAGTTAAAAAATCAATATGACTTAATCTTATTTTACTTGATCAAGAGGGTTAAAAATTAATGTTTGATTGTCAAAATATTGGCGTTCAAATCTTTGAAACCTTATTATTAATTTTTGACTCGAATGTAATGAGTACTCCTTCTTATAATTACCTTGAATTTGCGAGGGATAAAGAAGTTTAAAATCCTCATAGGTAAATGTTTCAGGAACGTTAGTAATTATCAATGCGGCGACAGGAAAATTAGGTTTTTTATTATTTATTTCAACAGACCCTAAGAATCCTTGTTCTACATTATTATCAACCAAACTAATTCCAATTGCTGCCGCAATAACATCCAATGTCGGGTCATTCTTTTTTCTTGCTTCAAAGTAATCAATAAAAGGTTTTTTGTGGTAGATAAATGAAATTGAATAAATTTTATTTTCAAAACTTACAGGTTTTAATAGTATTTCAAGTCCATTCTTAACACTGTCTGGTTTGTTTCCAAGACTTATAAAAAATGATTTACCTCCAATAATATTTTTTGCCCATGTAGAATCAATTTTTTCGACTTGATTAGGCTTTACAGCCTTTTCTTCAAATAATGAACAAGAAAGTAGAAATGAAATAACTACTATTATTAAAATTAGTCGCGACATAGTATTAATTCCAACCAAAAGCAATGAGATGGTTGGGTTATAAATTTATTTTATTGATTTGCAATTACTTACATTTACTTAATGCGTATGTTGTACTAAAATTTAGCTGGAATATTTCGTATTTTCGCCGTCCAACGCACTGTTGGCAAGCAGTGGCATAAAGCTAAGATGTTTATTGCAGAAAAACAAATTGGCATACCAATTTATGTTCTAAAATCCTGTCCCCAATAAAATTTAAAGACCCCCTGAAAACACTCTAATATCTGGTCACCATGATACTTGTTGTTCTTTTAAAAAGTCCAAAAATGGTCGATGTCCACCGAGAAATTTGCAAGTTTTGAATAAAAATTACCCAAGTGTCAAATTGTCGAAAAATAGCTAAAACTGTCAATCTATTAGTTACACAAGGTTTGTAAGTTAATTAACCTATTTGCCATTTGTTAATATCTCTATAGGTTTGAGTGAGTGTTTAT
>WBZP01003307.1_pt1 | contig 17597 bp, 14 predicted proteins | sample 5204301 | NCBI WGS metagenome assembly WBZP01 (sample SAMN12412401, study PRJNA552823) | activated sludge metagenome | isolation source: activated sludge from nitrification reactor of wastewater treatment plant... | place: USA: Pennsylvania | collected 2017 | reverse complement strand
CGGTGTTCGACTCGTGCGTGGCCGCCATCGCCCGGTAGGACCGGACGAGTTCCTCCATGGCCTGATTCCACTGGACCTGCCAGACCTGGTAGCTCACGCCGGTGTCGCCCTGCCAGGCGCTCTGCAGCGCGGATTGTTCCGTCGCGATGTCGGCGCCGATGGCGTGCAGGGTTCCCGCATACCCACTCATGTCGGCGGAGTGGCCGAGCATCGCCGGGTAGTTGTACATGATCTGGGACATCAGAAGCCTCCGTACGTTCCCGCAGCGGCGGCATCGGTGGCCACGTAGGTGGCACCGGCCTGGCCGAGGTTGACCTGCGCAATGTCGAGCAGGGTGTTGACCTTTGCGGCCACCTCGACGAACCTCGCGTGCGCGGCCTGGAACGCGGCTGACGCCTCGCCCATGTGGAAGGCCTGGGCGGCGACGGCGGCCTGCTCGGCCTGTCCGATGGTGGCGCGCATCAGGGCGGTCTTGGCCGCGAACGCTGACTCCGAGGCCACCAGTTGTGGGATGTGTGCGTCGAGAAGACTCATCGATGATCTCCAATCCTGTTGTTGTGCAATCGGCTAGTCCTGATCGGGATGCTCAGTTGCGCCCTCCTCCCAGGTACGCGGCAGCATGGGTTCAGTGGGCCCGTTCCCGAACGCGTCGCCCGCCAACTCCGTCAGGCCGGCCGCCCTGATCGCCGGATCCTTGGCAACCGTGCCGGCGAAGCCCATCGGTCCGGCGCCCCGGTCCGATGCCCGGGTGCCTGGCCGCACCGGATCGTCGGGGGTACCCGAGTCCGGGCCGTCGGCGGTGTCGTCGAGGGTCAGGTATTCGTCGCGGTACCCGCGGTCCTTCACTTCGGCACCACGGCGGCGACGGGCCTTCCGCCGATCCTTCGCCGATGCCAGGACGGCCGCCGAGGACGCCGCAGCTATGTCGGCGGCCGGAGCCTTGGCTCCGGTGCCCTCGTTCAGCGTTGGGGCAGGTCCCTCGTCGGGGCCGTCGACGCGCACGGCGTAGCCGAATCCTTCGGCCCCCGCGGCAACGGGCGGGGTTCCGGGTGCGACGGTGCCGGGCGCAGGTGCGGGTGCCGGGGCCGGCGCGGGCGCACCCACGGTCGGCGCGACGCTGGCCACGGGCCAGGACTGCGGTTCGGCGCGGGTGACCAACTGCGGCGGCGGTGCCGCCGCGGCGGGAGCGGCCGGCGTGATCGCTGGGATCGTATCCTGCAGAACCTGATTGGCACCGTTCACGACGGCCACGATCAACAGCGGGATCAAGGCCGGGGCGGCGATGATCAACGACCAGGTGGTCCAGCCGATCGGCTGGAAGATCGCCTGATAGCCGACGGCGAACAACAGCGGGAACCAGGTGATCAGCGCCTGTGCGGGGTTCGTCAGGAAGTCGGTGATCAGCTGGACGAAGTTGCCGACTGGGTCCGTCAGGAAGTCGATGATCGGGCCGAACAACTGGTTCAGCAGATCCGAGTACAGCTTGATGATGTCGGAGATGATGTCCGAACCATCCAGTGCGCTACCGGCATCGGCGGCCAGCGCCTGGGCGCCGGCCTGCATCGGGGCGGCCGTGGCGGCGGCCGCTTCGCCGCCGGGGGCCAGCACGAAGGGCGCCGCCCCGGTCCGGGGCGCCGATGCCAGTGCGGCGCCGGAGACGGCCTGGTAGGTGCTCATCGTGGTCGCCGCCTGCACCCACATCCGGGCGTAGTCGGCCTCGTTGACGGCGATCGGGATGGTGTTGATGCCGAAGAAGTTGGTGGCGAGCAGCGCGCCGTGGATGACGTGGTTGGCGGCCAGTTCGCCGAGGGTGGGCATTGCCGCCAGCGCGGCGGTGTAAGCGGCGGCGGCGGTTTCCTGCTGGGCCGCCATCCCGGCGCTGTCGACGCCGGCCTGGGTCAGCCACGCCAGGTACGGAACATGTGCCGCCACATACTGTTCGGCGCTCGGACCCTCCCACGATCCGGCCTGGACGGTACCCAGCAACGCGGTCAGTTCGGCCGCCGCTGCGGCGTATTCGGTGCTCAGCCCACTCCACGCGGCCGCCGACGCCAGCAACGGACCCGGACCGGGGCCCGCACTGAGCAGTGCGGAATGCACCTCGGGCGGGGAGGCGAACCAGACGGGCGCGGTCATCGGGGTGTCATCGTCCGCCGCGGGCCGTCAGGTAGGCGGCCGCCGCCGCGGCGTCGCCCGCGGCGTAACTGGCCCCGGACTCCCCGACGCCGACACCCGCACGGCCCAACTCCTGTACGCCGTGGGCGGCCACCCCGGCGTGTTCGGCGCCCTGGGCGCTGAATCCCGCTGCGGTCTGCAGCGAGACCGGATCCGCGGCCGGCGGCACCACCGCGGTGATCGCGGGTGCCGCGGCACTGTGTGCAGCGGCCAGCCTGGCGGTCAGGCCTTCCACGGCGGCACCGGTGGCCGCCAATCCCTCGGGAACGACACGGAGAGTCATGACGGATCTTCCCTTCGCTGGACCGAACTCTCGGCAACCATCGGGTTGACGAGCTGGAGGTGGGTGGCGCTGTCGGTGTCGTCGAGCAGTAACGCGCGGCCCGCGGCCGAGCGGGTGAACCGGTGCCCGCGGATCTTCCCGCCGTCGGCCGGATTGCCGGACAGCATCAGCGTCACCGCCTGCAGATCACCGAGGCGGCGCAGCAGGGGGTTGGTCATCAGCGCGTGGGCCGATCCGCTGGCCCGCGCCGTGACGATCACCCGCAGGCCCAGATCGGCTGCCTGGGAGAGCAGTCCGATCAGTGGTGTCCACGGCCGCTGCCCGACATACGGTCCACTCGTCGCCGGGGTGTCGGGAATCTGATCGACGTCATCGATGATCAGGTAGTGGCTCTGGCCGGCGAATGGGCGGGCACGCGCTTCCACCAACGCCGCGAGCCCCAGCATGGCCGGCGTGATCCGGTCGATGTCCGGGCTGTATTCGTTGTCGGGGAACAGCGGTTCGTCGACCAGGTGCAGCCGGCGGTCCAGCACGGTGAATGCGACATCGGCCGAGGCCGAGTTGTCGCGGATCGTGCGGATCAGGTGACGCAGCAGCGTCGTCTTGCCCGACCGGGTGTCGCCGAACACCATCATCAGTGGGTTGGCGGCGAAGTCCAGGACGACGGGCGCGAGGTCCTGCTCCCGCTGGCCGACGACGATCCGCTCGGGACCGCGGAACAGCGGCGCCACCGTGGCCGGGTTGAGGTCGCTGGGCAGCAGCCGCACCGGCGGTGCGGACTGGCCGCCGTGCCGGGCGTTGATGGTCTCGATCCACCCGAATTCCGGTGCGGCGAACAGGAAATGCTGGGCGTCCATCGTCAGGCCACGGCCCGGCTGGTCGTGTGGCACGGAGTCGGCGGGGCGGTGCAGCGCGCCGGGCACCCGCACATTGCTCTCGCGCGGATCGGGCAGTCGCAGCTCCAGGCGCAGGCCGAGCCCGTCGCGCATCGCCAACGGAACCTCCAGCCAGTTCGGGGTCGTCACGACGACGTGGATGCCGTAGGACAGCCCGGTGTTCGCCAGTTCGGTCACCTTGGCCACCAACGGGTTTCGGGTGTTGAACTGGTCGATGTTGTCGCGGCTGAATGCGTACAGATTGTCGATCACCAGGAATACGTGACCGTAGTGGTCCGCCATGCCCTGCTGGCGGGATCGCAGCAGGGTCTCCAGTTCGCCGAAGGTCCGCCGGATCCGTTCGGGTTCCAGCGGCGAGGCGACGCTGCCGACGTGGGCGAGGTCGGCGACCTTCTGCAGCTGACCGCCGCCATAATCCAGGCAGTAGAAGCTGACTGCGCGCGGACCGTGCAGGGCTGCCGCCGACAGGATGAAGGTCTGCAGCGCCGTCGACTTCCCCGACTTCGGCCCGCCGTGGATCAGCAGGTTCCCCGAAGCGGAGCGGGCATCGAAAACCAGTGGATCCCGGCGCATCTCGAACGGACGGTCGATCTCCCCCAGCGGCCAGCGCAACTGCCCCTCGGGCACGGCAGCATCCTGCAGTACCTCGGCGAGCGGGATCGGCTCGTCGAGCGGGGCCAGCCAGAGCTGCGGTGCCCGGGGTCCGTAACCGGCCAGCTGCTCGCCGATGGTGGCGATCAATTTGCGCGGCGGCCCGCTGGGCAGGTCCGCGACGGCCGGCAACAGGATCACATCCTGGTCGGCGTCCACCGCGGAAGCGGTGAACGGCCGCGGCTCGGGGACGGTCGGCACCACGAAAGTACGGTTGGCCCTGGGCGGTTCGTAGATGCCGTCGACGTAGGTGCTGCGGAACTTCACCGGCTCGGCCCCGGGCGCGGGCACCAGGAACCCGACGCCCTTGTGCTCGCGGCCGGATTCGATGTGATAGGCGTCCTCGGCGCCGATGATCTGGCGCGACACCGCCGGGCTGGCGACCTTCAGGCCGATCCGGTAGGAGGTGTTCTTGTCGATGTCCTTGATCTTGCCGACGTCCAACGTCTGCGATGCGAACAGGATGTGGATCCGGAACGAACGGCCCTTGCGCGCAACATAATCGAACAGTTCGGCGTACTCGGGGTGGTCGGCCAGCATCAGGGTGAACTCGTCGGCGACGACGAACAGCGTGGGCATCGGGGGCAGATCGTGCCCCGCGTCCCGGGCCGATTCGTATTCCGCCACCGAGTTGAAGGCGCTGCCCTGGATCCGTCGGCCCGCGTCGCGCAGCGCCGCCTCGCGGCGGGCCACCTCGCCGCGCAGGGTGTCGGCGAACCGGTCGGCCAGCGACTTCTTCTCCGCCATGTTGGAGATGACCGCGACCACCTGCGGGAAGTTGCGGAAGATGTCCGCACCCGCCTCCCCCTTGAAGTCGGCGTAGATGACGATGAGGCGTTCCGCCGAATGGGTTGTCAACAGCGACAACAGGATCGACATCAGGGTCTGGGATTTGCCGGACCCCGTCATGCCGATCATCAGGCCGTGCGGGCCCATCCCGCCCTCGGCCTCGTCCTTCAGGTCGAAGTAGAGCGGCTCACCGGTGGCGGTGACGCCGATGGGGACCCGCAGTTCGTCCTCGCGACGCCGGGGCGCCCACAGGGTGGGGACATCCAACTGGGAGGCATCCGGGATATCCAGCAGAGTGGTGAAGGACGCACCGCGGGTGGCCGCCGATCGCAGGCCCGCATGCGTCGGGTTGGAATCCCACCGGGCCAGTTGCCGCGCAAGGTGATTGGCCTCGTCGGTGGTCAGGCTGTCCGCGTGGTCGACGTATGGCTGCCAGCCATCGGTCAGCCAGCGCCGGATGCCGTGATCGCCCACCCGCAGCACCGGGCGTTCGGGATTCGGGTAGTCGTCGCGACCGGGCTCCGCATCGGCGATGTGCACGATGGTCACGCCGGCGAATCCGGCGGAGAGCACGGAGTGATCCAGGTCGCCGGGCCCCCAGTCGGGGTCATCGACGATGATCAGCAGGTGGCGCAGTTCGGGCGCGGCGTCGCCGCCGAAGGACGGCCGGTCGGCGAGCACCGGCCCGATGCGGGCGATCAGGTCGTCGGGGCCAGCGGTCAGGTAGCGGGCCGGTCCGACACCGTCGACCTCACCGGGAACATCCACGTGCGGAAGCCATTTCAGCCACGACCAGTCCGGGGAGTCCAGCCCGGGGGCTGCCAGCGCGACGCCGAGGACGCCGGCGTCGTGCCAGGTGACGGCCTGGGCGATCCAGGCCCGAACCGCACCGCGGGCCAGCTCGGGGTCGCCGGTCACGGTGATCCGGGACACCCGGCCGAGGCCGATACCCACGGGCGCGTCACGGACCGTGCGCTGGGTGTCGAGCATGCCGCGCAACGCACTGTGTGACACCGGTTCGAGGTCGACCTCGTCGGCGGCGTCCTTCACCCGGACGGTGGTGAGCAGCGGCACGTCCGAGTGACGCCCGGCCCGCACCACCAGGAAGTCGGCGTCGTGCGGATCGCGTTCCCACTGCCGTCGGGTCCCAGCGAAACCCGACAGTTCGGCCGGATCGGGGTGCGACCACAGCAGCGCGGCGCGCTGATCGGCGGCCTGGGCGCGGATGTTGTCGCGGACCACCGACAGGTAGCGCAGGTAGTCGGCGCGTTCGGCGTCGACCTCTTCCGTGCGCAGCTTGTTGTCGGAGCCGCGGTAGAGCGCGGTGGCCGCCAGCAGGAGGACGAAGGGGAAGAAGAGCGTCTGCGGCGAGATCAGCCGCATCCCGGTGGCGACCATCGCGACGATCATCCCGACGATGAGGACGACGATGAGGACGGGCAGCGCCCGGCGCAATAGCGACGGCGGGACCACCCGCGGGAGTTCGGGCGGGGCCTCGACGGTGATCGCGCCCTGGCGAACCGGCGGTGCCGGCAACCGGCGCCGGGCCTCGAAGATCAGGCGGCTCATCGGGTCTCCGTTTCCCGGTAGGCGGTCAGTGCGTCGGCGCCCGACAGCGCGGGCCCCGGGCTGAACAACGTCAGCACCGACCACGGAACATCAATGGCTGGCGTGGAAAGACCCAGTGCCGCAATGGTCTTGGCGATGCCATCGGGGTCGGTCCCGCCGTCGATGCCGTAACGAACACCGGTGTCGGAGATCCAGAACAGCGCCCCCGCCGGCGGCGCGGCCGGCTCCTGCCCGACCGTGCGGACCAGGTAGCCGATGCCGGGCTCGAGGTAGGCACGCGCTGCCGCACTGCCGGCAACCAGCTGCACGGCTTGCCGGCCTTCGGGCACCGGCAGCGCCGAGCCGGACATCAGTTGGAGCGAACTGGTCCCGGCGCCAACGCTTCTGGTCCAGTGCACGCAGGTCAGCGGTGAACCGGCGGCGTCGACGAGGGTCAACGACCGGTCGGGGAACACCCCGGTGTCCAGCAGGTGCGAGACGGGCAACCGGGTCACGTCGTCGGCCCCGAGCCGCGGCGGTTGCTGCAGTCCGTAGGACTGGGTGTTGCGCAGCACGGCGGCCAGCACCGGTGAAATCGGTTGCAGCCCATCGCTGAGCACCGCGTAGTACAGCGCGGCCCCGTCGGCTCCGTAGGCGGCGACCACGGCACCGACGGGTGCTGGGACCGGCAGCGCGAACTGCGGCGGACCGCCCGCACCCGGGATCACCGGTGCTCGCAGCGGCAGGCCTTCGGGCACGGCGTTGAACAGACCCGGGGAGATCGGTCGCGGCACCGCGGACTCACCGAACCCGAGCGCGGAGGTGACGGCGCGGTCGTGCGGATCGACGAGGCTGCGGCGCCCATTCCACAGCAGCCAGGTGCCTGCTCCGTTGTCCACCAGCACGGCATCGTCGGCGGCCAGGGCGGCGGCTCGTGCGCCGCCGGCGGCAAGTGGTCCGGCGATCACGCTCACGGCACCGGCCTCGCCCGAACCAGCCCCGTCGCACACCGTCCAGTCGGCATCGCGGTCGGGCCCCTGCACCATGCGCTCCGGCGCACCGGGAATTCCCACCAGCACACCGCGCGGAAACTTGTTCAGTTCAGTGCTTTTCACCATCACGGGGTTGACCGGCTTGCCGGCGGCCAGCCGCGCCGAGGTCAGGTTGAGCACCGGGTGTAGTTCGTCATTGACCCGCACGTACAGCGCGGCGGTGTCGCGGTCGGCGAGCACCGGGTTGCTGCCGGCCGCGCCGCTGGGCCGGATGAACGAGAAGACGAAGCAGCCCAGCAGCCCCGTGAGCAACAGCAGCGCCCCCATCAACACCGCCCGGGACTGCGTACGCAGCGGGTCCACGAGCATCCGGGTGTCGTGCAGCGCGACACCGGATGCGATGCGGCGCATGACGAATCGCCAGCCGGACACCTGATGCCGGGTGACGAAGCTGCGCCGGTAGCCGACCCGCTCGGGGTTGGAGTTCTCGGGGCTGCGTGACGCGAAGCTCATTGCAGCCCCAGGCCGCGCAGCAACGGACCGACCGTGTTCGCGACATCGTCGGCCGTGATCGTCATCAGCTCCTCGTCGGTGAAGTTGTGTGCGTCGAGATGGTCGAGGCGGAATTCGCGCTCTTCCTCCGAGCGCTCCACGACGTTGCGGACGAAGCGGCCGTTGCCCGCGATGTCGAGGCTGCGGCGCGCGACTCCCGCGGCATCCGGGGTGGACGAGGCCGCGAGGTGGTCGAAGAGTCGCTGCAGATCATCCAGCGCCTGCTGTTCGAACACGCTGTCGCGTTGGCGCGCCATGGCATTGGCGATCTCGACGAGTTCGGCGGAGGTGTACGACGGGAAGTCGATGCTGCGGGTGAAGCGCGACCGCAGACCCTCGTTGGTGTCCAGGAAGCGGTCCAGATCGGCGCGATAACCGGCGATGATCACCACCAGCCGATCGCGGTCGTTCTCCATGCGCGCCAGCAGCGTGTCGATGGCCACCAGCCCGAAGTCGTTCTTGGCACCGGTGGCCACCAAGGCGTACGCCTCATCGAGGAAGAGCACGCCGTCGAGCGCGCTGTCGATGATCGCGTTGGTCTTGGCCTCGGTCTCGCCGATGTGCTGGCCGATCAGGTCGGCACGATGGACCTCCCGGACGTTCTCCTTCTCGAGAAGTCCCAGGCCGCAGTAGATCTTGGCCACCACGCGCGCGATGGTGGTCTTGCCGGTGCCGGGAGGGCCCGCGAAGACGAGGTGGTGGGTGCGCTGTGCGACGGTCAGGCCACGCCGCTGGCGCAGCAGGGCCATGGCCACCGAGCTCTTCAGCCGGGACACCTGGTTCTTGACCTCGTCGAGGCCGATGAACTCGGCGAGCTGCGCCTCGGCCTCGGCCAGCAGTTCTGCCTTGCGTTCGTGGGCGCCCGGATCGACGAAGTCGTCCTCGGCGGGCTCGGTTGCGGGATCCCAGGGATCGGTGCGGGCCTCGATGCGCGCCGCGGTGGTCGGCACGATGCCGTAGCTCGGGTCCAGCAGCGCCTGCTCGACGTACCGGTTCTCGGGGTGGGCGGCGTAGAGCTCCTGCAGGGTGTCGGCTGCGTCGAGGTCCTCGCCGTGGGCGCGCAGCGCCAGCGCCTTGGCGAGTGCGCCGTCGACGGCCGCCACGGACACCGGCCCCTCGGGCTCGTCGAGGTGGGACAGCGCGGGGGCGAACATGCCGAGCCGGGCCAGCGCGGTGCCCAGGGCGATGCGGGCGGCGTGCCGGTACGCATCGTCCAGCGCGTCGTCGTTGACCACGGGGGTCAGGAGTTTGACGACGTCGTTCCAGCGGCCGGCGCGGTAGTTCAGCGACGCCTCCACCCAGCGGGCCTCGGCCCAGTCGGGCCGGCGTTCGGTGATGGCGGTGACGACGGCATGTGCGTCGGCGAAGCGGCCACGGGCGGCCAGCGCGGCGGCGTGGGCGAGGTGGAAGTCGTCGGGGCCGGTGGCGCGGAATGTCAGGTACAGCCCGGTGTCGTAATCGAAGCCCAGTGCGCCCGGCGCGAGCGGGATCCGGCGCTGCAGGACACCGGCGGTTGCGGCCGTCACCGAGAGCGCTTCGAGCACCTGCGGCGAAGTGTCGCCGGCGGCGGCCAGTCCGGCCCAGGCGTCGCACTGGTCGTCGGCGATGCGGGTCAGCGCACCGAAGCCGGTGCGCGCGGCGGGGAGATCGGCCGGGCGCCGGCGGTCGTACACCGACAGACCCAGTGCCTTGCAGCAGGTGGCGAACCGGCTGACCGTGTCGTCATCGACGCGCCCGCCGAGCGGCTGCGGCCCAGCGAACTCGCCGCCGTTCACGCGTGTAGCACCAGACACGTTCCGTCCGTCCCCTCGACATAGCTTTGCCTAAGCTAATTTGACTGAAATTAGCATTGCATAGCCTAAGTGTCGAGAGGTTCGGGGGCCGGTGAAGAGGGCACCGACAGCGCGCTGACCAGCGGTTGTGGCAAACGCCACCAGGCCTACACCAGGGGGCGTCCGGTTCTGATCCGCCAGTCCAGGTCGCGCAGCAGGACGTTGAACGGGAATCGCCGCACGGGCTCCGGCAGCAGATTGTTGGCGGTGCGGAAGATGGAGATCAGCCGGTCGAACCGCGCCTGGCGCTGCGGGTCCCACGGCAGTTGCATCTCGTCCCGGAAGCGCTGCGGCAGGAACCCGGTGGTCATGAGCAGCCAGAACTCTTCGTGGGCGCGCTGCAGCGGCCCGGGGAGCCGGAAGTTGGCCACCCGGTTGACCGCGATGGGATAGAGGTATTTGCGCACCGCGTCGTCGATGTGGATCTTGTCCAGCGACTCCTGCCAGTACTGCTCGAATGCCGCGCGGTCGGCCGGCCACATTTCCTCGGGCACCTGCAGAGTGGTGGCCTTCGCCTTGCCCTCGGTCTGATAGTGCCGGTCGGCGGTCTCGTCGTCCATCTCCCCGATGAAGGTGCGGTAGATGTCGACGCCGCCCTTGTAGAGGCAAGCGCCGACCCACAATTGGAGATCCTTGCTGAAGGCGTTGTACTTCACCGGACTCTCCTTGGTGGAGTAGACCTGCGCGTGCGCGCCGTTGACGGCCTGGCGGAACGCGGCCTTCTGTTCGGCGGTACCGCGCGTGGCCACCGCCAGATAGGTCAGGGTGGTACGGCCCCGCTTGACCGGGTGGCGGTCGATACGCCCACTGTTGACCCGGCTCTCCATCACCCCGTAGCCGACACCGGGCAGGCCCAGCTGCATGATCACGTTGGCCGGGGCGGCCAGCATTACGACGCCCATCAATTCATCGCCCACAGGGGTACGCCGGGCACGGCGTGCGGGTGCGGGGCGGACGTCACTGATGGTCATGGTCACCTCAATTTCTGACAACAATTGTTCTCAGATTTTGGCCGGGCCGGCGCCGCGGTGTCAACATGGGGGCATGGCAAGCCGGCCCTACGGGGGCGTCGAGGCGAGCGACCGACTGGCACAGCGTCGGCGCCGATTGCTCGACGCCGGCCTCGACCTGCTGGGACGGACCGACCCCGACGACCTGACCGTGCGGTCGATCTGCGCGCAGGCGGGTCTGACCGCGCGCTACTTCTACGAGAACTTCACCGATAAGGATTCGTTCGTGGAGGCGGTGTTCGACGACGTGACCGCACAGATGGCGACCACCACCCAGGCAGCGGTGGCAGCGGCGCCGCTCGCCGGACAGAACCGGGCCGGCATCGGCAACATCGTCGGCATGATCAGCGCCGATCCCCGCATCGGGCGGTTGCTGTTCAGCACCCAGCTGTCCAACGCCGCGGTGCTGCGCAAACGGACGCAGCAGAGCGAGTTGTTCATCGCGCTGTCCGGCCAACACATCCAGAACGCGCTGCGGATCGGCGGCAACGACCGCATCACCGGCGCCGCCCGCTTCGTGGTGGGCGGTGTGCGCGACACCATCACCGGCTGGCTGGCCGGCGAGATCGCGCTGGCGGCCGACGAGCTGGTCGACCTGCTGGTGACGATCCTCGACGGACTCAATGAGCCCGGGCTGTTCCGAGCCCTGACAGGCCCGGCGTTGGCGCGCAACGTTTCCGACAAGCCAGACTGAGGATTGACCAGTGCGGGGATATCCGGCGATGCGGTTCGACCAATGAGATCCGAGCTGCTCGCCAACGCGCCGCGACTGACCGGCGGATCGAACCTCCTCGCAAGTACCGCGATGGTGGTTCTACTCGCCGGCACGATCGGCAGCCTCTTCCCGCTGTGGAAGTCCGCGACTTTGTCGCCCGATTCCATCGAGCGGCGTACCTACTGGACGGGCACGGGCGTCGGGCTGACACTCCTGTTCGCGGCGTTTGCGCCCAACTGGAAATTGGCATTTTTGGTCGTGGGCGCGCTCGGGTTCATGATTGTTTTCATCGCGTTCTTCAAGAGCAACCACATCAAGATCAATGGGCGCATCTTTGCCGCGGACGCCCACAACCGCAAGCCCGACCGGCCACCCGCGCTGGCCAAGACCGACGAGGACCCGTACTAGGCCACCGGCACCTTGCGATCGGCCGCGGTGCGCGGCACGGTGGTGTTGTCGGCCTCGCCGAACTCCTTTGTCCAGCAGGCGAATTCCAGGGTCACACCGTCCGGGTCGGTGAAGTAGAACGACCGGACGTACACCCCGGGATGGATGTCGCGGGATGCCTGCATCGGGCTGTCGTCATGGTTGAGCACCGGGCCCACCCGCACGCCCTTGTCCTTGAGCTTCTGTCGGTATTCGTCGAACTTGTCCTGCGGCACGTGGAAGGCCAGGTGATTCATGGTCGACACCGCGCTGATGAACTCGCCGATGCCGGGCAGCGCCTCCGGCGATGACAACCCCGGAACCCGGTCGGGCGCCTGGGCGAACCAGAAGAACGCCACGCACGATCCGCCGCCGGCGTCGAAGAAGAAGTGCTGGCCCATGCCGCCCGGCAGGTCCAGCGACTTGATCAGCGGCATGCCGAGCACGCCCGAGTAGAAGTCGACGGTGCGCTGCATATCGGCACAGACCAGCGCGACGTGGTTGACGCCACCGAGTTCGAACTCGGTGTTGGTGTTCTGCGGCTTGATCACAACCTGAATGTAACATCAGATTCAGATCTGAGCCAGGAACGTCGAGAGAACGGAGCCCGAGTGACGCAGCCGACCCGGCGCGGACGCGAGACACAGGCCGCGATCGACGCCGCCGCCCGCGCCGTCATCGCCCGCAAGGGCATCCTGGCCACCACGGTCTCCGATATCGCCACCGAGGCCGGCCGGTCCACGGCGTCGTTCTACAACTACTACGACTCCAAGGAAGCGATGGTGCGCACCTGGGCGCAACGCTTCCAGGACGAAGCCGCCGAGAGGGCCAGAACAGTTGTGCAACACGGCCTTTCGGACCGTGAACGGATCCACGAGGCCGCCCGGGCGCACTGGCAGACCTATCGCCACCGGCTGGCCGAGATGGTCAGCGTCTCGCAGTTGGCCATGGTCAACCCCGACTTCGCCGAGCACTGGTCGCAGATGTGCGCCCAGCCGATCACCTTCATCACCGAGACGGTCCGGCGCGCGCAACACGACGGCTACTGCCCCGACGACGACCCGGAACTGTTGGCGCAGGCCATTGTTTCGATGCTCAACCAGTTCTGTTACCTGCAACTGTCCGGCGGCACCGATGGCGGTTCCGGCGGCGCCGCCGTGGATGACGAGGCCTGCATCGCCACCCTGTCGAACATCTTCTACCGCGCGATCTTCAGCAAGGAGACCTGAATGCCCCACCCTGTCATCGAGCGCGAGTTCATCGGCGTCGACTCCCCCACCGCCGGTCGTGCCGGCGCCGGCGGTCACCCGTGCCAGGGGCTCTACCACCGCGCCGCGGGCCATCGGCCCAAGGTCGCGATGATCGCCACGCACTACCAGATCGACTTCTCCGAGCACTACATCGCCGAGTACATGGCCTCCCGCGGCGTCGGATTCCTCGGCTGGAACACCCGCTTCCGCGGCTTCGAGAGCAGCTTCGTGCTCGACCACGCCCTGGTGGACATCGGCGTGGGCGTGCGCTGGCTGCGCGAGACCGCGGGTGTGGAAACCGTTGTGCTGTTGGGTAATTCGGGCGGCGGTTCATTGATGGCGGCATATCAGGCCCAGTCGGGCGCGGTCGACCTGCCGAGCGCCGACGGCTACGTCGCCAGCGCCGCGCACCCGGGCCGGCCGGAGGTGCTGACGGCCTGGATGGACGGGGCCGTCGTCGACGAGAACGACCCGGTGGCCAGCGACCCGGACCTGGACCTGTTCACCCGTACGGCGCCGTTCGACGCCGACTTCGTCGCCCGGTACCGCGCCGCGCAGGAGGCCCGCAATCACGCGATCACCGACTGGGTCGAGGACGAACTGGCCCGGGTGCGCAAGGCCGGTTTCTCCGACCGGCCGTTCACCGTGCTGCGAACCTGGGCGGACCCTCGCATGGTCGACCCCACCATCGAGCCCACCAGCCGCGAACCCAACATGTGTTACGCCGGCGTACCGATTCAGGCCAATCGGTCGGCGCGCGGCATCGCGGCCGCCTGCACCCTGCGCAACTGGCTGGGCATGTGGAGTCTGCGTACGGCCAGAACGCGGGCCGAACCGCATCTGGCACGCATCGAATGTCCTGCGCTGGTGATCAACGCCCACGCCGACACGGGGGTGTTCCCGTCGGATGCGCGCCGGATCCACGACGCCCTGGCGAGCTCCGACAAGGGGCTGTGCTCCATCGACTCCGACCACTACTTCACGACTCCGGGGGCCCGTGACGAACAGGCCGATACGATCGGGGAGTGGATAGCCAGCCGTTGGCCCTGAGAGTCCTCGCCCACTTCGAGCCCGGTGAACGGGCGCGTGAGCAGGTCGCCGAAACGGCCGACTGGCTCGATGTGCGCTTTGTCGCCGAGCACGACGACGACGCGTTCTACCGCGAGCTTCCCGACGCCGAGGTCATCTGGCACGTGCTCCGTCCGCTCAGCGGCGGCGATCTGGCCAAGGCGCCGAAGCTGAAACTGGTGCACAAGCTCGGCGCGGGCGTGAACACCATCGATGTCGAGGCCGCCACCGCACGCGGCATCGCCGTGGCCAATATGCCCGGCGCAAACGCCGCGTCGGTCGCCGAGGCGGCGGTCATGTTGATGCTGGCCACCCTGCGGCGGATGCCGGCCCTGGACCGGGCCACCCGGGAGGGTCGCGGCTGGCCCACCGATCCCGAACTCGGCGACAAGGTGCGCGATCTGGGCGGCTGCACCGTCGGCCTGATCGGCTACGGCAACGTCGCCAAGCGCGTCGAGCAGGCCCTGCGCGCGTTGGGAACCACGGTGCTGCACAACAGCACCAAACGCGACGAGAACACCACCACCTGGGCGACCTTCAACGAGCTCCTGGAAAGGAGCGACATCGTCTCGCTGCACCTGCCGCTCACCCCGGAGACCAGGGGCATGGTCGACGAAGCCGCCCTGGCGCGAATGAAGCCGGGCTCGATCCTGATCAACACCGCACGCGGCGAGGTCGTCGACGAGACCGCGCTGGTGTCGGCGCTGCAGAGCGGGCACCTGGCCGCGGCCGGCCTCGACGTTTTCGCCACCGAACCCGTGCCGGTCGACAACCCGCTGCTGGCGCTCGACAACGTCATCGTCAGCCCGCATGTCAGCTGGTACACCGCCGACACCATGGAGCGTTACCTCACCCGGGCGATCCGCAACTGTCGCCGGCTGGCCGACGGCCAGGCACCGTACTCGGTGGTCAATCGAGGCGCGGACGAGCGGGAGTAAGCTCCGACCAACCCACCGTTTGATTGAGGGAAGAGCAACGATGCCGATCGCGATCAATCCCGAGCACGTCGACCTGGCCGACTCCGTGCGGTCCCTGGTGGAGCGCGTCGCTCCGTCGGAGGTCCTGCACGCAGCCCTGGAGACCCCGCTGCAGAATCCGCCGCCGTACTGGAAGGCCGCAGCCGATCAGGGCCTGCAGGGTGTGCACCTGTCGGAAGCGGTCGGCGGCCAGGGTTTCGGGATCCTCGAGCTGGCCATCGTGCTCGCCGAATTCGGTTATGGCGCAATGCCGGGCCCGTTCGTGCCGTCGGCCATCGCCAGCGCCCTGATCTCCGCCCACGACCCGCAGTACCCACTGCTGACCGACCTCGCCTCGGGCGCGGCCATCGCCGCCTACGCCATCGACTCCGGGCTGACCGCCACCCGCCAAGGTGACGCACTCGTCATCCGCGGGGAGGTCCGCGCGGTCCCGGCCGCTGCGCAGGCGTCAGTGCTCGTGCTGCCGGTCGCCATCGAATCCGGTGAGCTGTGGGTCGTCTTCGACGCCGCCGGCCTGGAGATCGAACCCATCCAGAGCATCGATCCGCTGCGACCGGCCGCCAACGTGCGGGCCAACGCGGTGGAGATCGACGACGCTCGCGTGCTGACCAACCTGAGCCGCGCCGACGCCCGGGCGCTGATGTGCACGCTGCTGTCGGCCGAGGCCATCGGGGTGGCGCGCTGGGCCACCGACACCGCCGCCGAGTACGCCAAGATCCGCGAGCAGTTCGGCCGGCCGATCGGTCAGTTCCAGGCGGTCAAACACAAGTGCGCACAGATGATCGCCCAGACCGAACGTGCCACCGCCGCGGTCTGGGACGCCGCACGGGCGTTGGACGAAGAGGTTGACGCCGCCGAAAAAGCCTCTGTGCATGTCGAATTCGCGGCCGCGGCGGCCGCGACGCTGGCCCCCGAGGCCGCCCAGCAGTGCACCCAGGACTGCATCCAGGTGCACGGCGGAATCGGCTTCACCTGGGAGCACGACACCAACATCTACTACCGGCGCGCCCTGGCGCTGGTGGCCTGCTTCGGACGGGCCGCAGACTACCCGCAGCGTGTCGTGGACACCGCGACGAGCACCGGTATGCGCGGCATCGACATCGACCTGGATCCCGAAACCGAGAAACTGCGTTCGGAGATCCGCGCGGAAGTGGCTGCGCTCAAAGCACTTCCGAGCGGATCGGAACGCAACACCGCGATCGCCGAGGCCGGCTGGGTCCAACCGCACCTGCCCGCGCCGTGGGGCCGCGCGGCCAAGCCGATCGAGCAGATCATCATCGCGCAGGAATTCTCCAGCGGCCGGGTACGCCGGCCGAACATGGGCATCGCGGCGTGGATCATCCCGTCGATCGTGGCCTTCGGCTCCGACGAACAGCAGCAACGGTTCCTGCCGCCGACGTTCCGGGGCGAGATGATCTGGTGCCAGCTGTTTTCCGAGCCGGGCGCCGGTTCGGACCTGGCGAGCCTGACCACCAAGGCCACCAAGGTCGACGGCGGATGGCGGATCACTGGCCAGAAGATCTGGACCACCGCCGCTCAGCACTCGCAGTGGGGCGCCCTGCTGGCGCGCACGGATCCGAGCGCACCGAAACACAACGGCATCACGTACTTCCTGCTCGACATGAAGAGCGAAGGCGTGGAGGTCAAGCCGCTGCGCGAGCTGACCGGTAACGCGATGTTCAACACGGTGTTCATCGACGACGTGTTCGTGCCTGACGAGCTGGTGCTCGGCGAGGTGAACCGGGGCTGGGAAGTCAGCCGCAATACTCTTACCGCCGAACGTGTTTCAATCGGCAGCAGCGAGGCGAACTTCCTGCCGACCCTGGACCAGTTCGTCGAGTTCATCAAGAACGGGCATTTCGACCAGATCAGCCAGAACAAGGCGGGCCACCTGATCGCCGAGGGGCACGCCGCCAAGCTGCTCAACATGCGCTCGACGCTGCTGACGCTGGCCGGCGGGGATCCGATGCCGGCCGCGGCCATCTCCAAGCTGCTGTCGATGAAGACGGGTCAGGGTTACGCCGAGTTCGCCGTGGCGTCCTACGGCACCGACGCCATCGTCGGCGACCCGGACACGCCGTCGGGGTCATGGGACCAGTACCTGCTGGCCAGCCGCGCGACCACGATCTACGGCGGCACCACCGAGGTACAGCTCAACATCATCGCCGAACGGCTGCTCGGCCTGCCGCGCGACCCGTAACCCGGCGCGGTCGGTCGGCGCGGGCTAGTCCGGATACTTCTCGCGCAGTTCGCGTTTCAGGATCTTGCCGGTCGGATTGCGGGGCAGTTCGTCGAGGAAGACGACGTCGCGGGGCACCTTGTAGCGCGCCAGGTTCTCCTTGACGTAGGTCTTGATGGTGGCCTCGTCGAGTTGGCCGGCGTGTTCGGCGCGAACGACGAACGCCCGCAGCCGGTGCCCCCACTCCTTGTCCT
>WBZP01003305.1_pt1 | contig 17603 bp, 10 predicted proteins | sample 5204301 | NCBI WGS metagenome assembly WBZP01 (sample SAMN12412401, study PRJNA552823) | activated sludge metagenome | isolation source: activated sludge from nitrification reactor of wastewater treatment plant... | place: USA: Pennsylvania | collected 2017 | reverse complement strand
ATCTGCATCCATTTCTGCAAATTGCTGTAAAAATGTTTTACCTACTACCGCTCTAATTCCATTGACATTCCAGGAGATGAGTTTCATTGCTGATGTTTTGATTGTTATTAAAACCACAATATTAAGTCAAAAAAGTGAAGTCTGGAAAAAATTACAATGTTGCTTTAAAATATTAGATAAACAAATTTCTGAAATCATCTTTTTATAATATTATAAACGCATCTTATCTATTTATTGAGATTAGAATTCCTGGTTTGCCTCAATTTTCACCATTAGTATGGTTTATTGGCAAAGTAGAACAAGGTACACCATTTTCTGGTGAAGAACAGGATTGTGACCCACAACCTACTATTTGTTTTAATTGCTGGTAATTATCGCTGGATTTAATAATTGATATTGATTTTTTTAATGCAGCAATCAAAAAGTGAAATTGATTGCTACATTATCATATGGTTTATACAATAGAATTACTTTTTTTAAGTTGTAAAGAATATGAAGAATGAATATAAAAAATTGAACATTATTTATAGTTTTATTTATTTATTTCCCATGTTTTGTTTGGAATTACATGGTCAAAATATAACAATTCGGGGTATTGTTAAGGACAGTATTACCAATGAGACATTATTGGGTACTTACATTATCCATGGGACAAATATAATTGAAGTAGATGCAAATGGATATTTTGAATTTAAAGGCCTGACACCATCTTTATCCACGATTGAGGTTCGCAATCTTGGATACACCACAAAAACATGCTCACTAAAGGATTTAAAATCAGATAAAATTAATCATATAGTTTTATCTCCGATTTTATCAACAGAAATTGTTATAATGGGTCATTCAGAGAGGAACGACCAAAAATCCGGTGGAAATTTCAAACTGTTATCAAAAGAAATAAAAAGGCTATCCAGTCTAGCTGGCGAAGCTGATGTTATGCAAGCTTTACATTTCAAAAGTGGGTTTCAGCCCATCACCGAAGGATTTTCGGGGGTCGTGGCAAGAGGTGGTCTTCCGGATCAAAATCTGCTTCTTATCAATGGGGTAAGAATCTATAATTACGCTCACCTTTTCGGGTTCCTACCATATATAAATGGGGATATAATCAAGGATGTGAATATATCTAAAAGTGGTTTTGCAGGAAAATATGGCGGCAGGTCATCTTCGGTCATAGATATAACCATGTATGATGGCAATAATAAAAAAACTGAAATCGATGTGACTGCAGGAATACTTATGAGCAAATTAACTTTAAAGCTTCCTTTAATAAAAAATAAATGGGGAATAAATATAGCAGGTAGGATTAGTAATTTAGCTATTGTAAATCTTTTTTCAGGTATAGACTATGATACAAAAGAAAATGCTTCAGCTGTAAGTATTAATATTTATGATTACACCATAAGCACCAAATATAATTTATCTTCATCAGCAAGCATTTCAGGCTTTACTTTATTATCATCAGATAAAATCAGAGTCAAAGAAAAATTTAATTTTATAAAAGAAGATCTAAATTCTGCAGGATGGCGCAATAGTGTATTTGGATTAAAATTCAATAAGATCTTTAAAAATTCCTGGACCATTGATGCCAATGCAGGATATTTAAGCTACAATAATTTTCAGCTCTCAGAAACTCAATTAAACAATAAAATCTCCCGAAAATCAGAAATCATGAGTGGCTTAGATGAAAGTTCTTTAAATTTATCATTTACTAAATATTTTAGCAATCTGTTGATTGGATCATTTGGGTTGGGATACCACAACACTACTTTTGATTTTGTCAACTTTTATGATTTAAATGATACAAGTAAAGTAGAACCCATTTTTCTGGATAATTTATTTGCATACTTTTCTACCATTTGGAAATGGAAAAAATGGACATCAAGAATTGATACACGATATGACATATTTGTCACCGGAAAACAAAAAGGAATACTTCAGCCAAGGGTAAACGTATCATATAAACATAATGATAATATTACTTTTTCAGGTGCTTTAGATATTACTTCACAAAGTGCTTTTCAAATTCCAACTTTTAATGGCACAGCTCCGATGGATATTTGGGTCCCGGTACATTCAAATGATTTCATCAATCAGAGCACACAATATAGCATAGGCGCTAAAACTCTTATTTCCAAAAATATACATTTAAGCTCCGATTTATTTTATAAAAAACAAACAAATATTGCTGAAAACAGAGCGATCTACACCAGTCTAAACAAAGAAATTTCAAATATAAAAAATACCCTGAGTTATGATGGAGAATTGGAAGCCTTCGGTTGCGAGCTTAATGTGCAGGTAAATAGTGCTAAATTTGCTTTAGAGTCTTCTTACACATTTACACACTCAGTCACTTCGTTTCGGGATATTCAGGATGGTGTTCCTTACACAACAAATTTTTTAAGACCTCATGCTTTTAGTTTTCAAGTGAATTATCAACCCTCTCATAAGTGGGATTTTACATTAAAATCTTTGTTTTTGAGTGGACAGCCGTTTACTGCACCCGTCAATGCCTATTATGATAATAACAATGAAGTTCAATTAATTTTTGAAAAAAGAAATAATGGCCAATACCCTAACTATATGCGTATTGATATTGGGGTTATCTATCATTTAAGTAAAAAGAGTTCCTGGTCTTTATCCATTTACAATGTCACAGCCAACAGGAATCCATTTCATTTGTTTCTGCAATCTGAAAGTAGTTCTATTACGTTTGGTGACAGAAGCTCTTCATATTACGATGGGGTTAACTTCACACTCTTGCCAAGTATATCATATTCAAGAAAATTTAAATAAAAGTATAATGAAAAAATTTATATTTTTTACATTTTTAATTCAAATAAGTTGTAGTTCAGATTATTCATTACCATTAAATCTGAATTCTGATTATTGGGATGGCGAAAAACTAGTAATCATCGCAGAATTTAATGTAAATGAAATGGCTGAACTTACTATACAAAAAACGTTTAGTCCTGTGCAAAAACAATTACCTGAACCTCAATTTGTAAAAGATAAAGATGTTTTTATAATTCAGAATTCATTAATTTTTGAAAAAATGTATTTTGATCCGATTGATGAAAAATATAAAAGTACAAAACCAATCAAAGGAGGCTTCGACTACAAAATTGTGATTCCACAATTGACTGATACAATTATGAGTAAAAGTATATTTATCCCGGATGAAAAAATATTCGTAAATGATTTTAAATCTTCTGTTATTGACAGTGTTATTATAGGTGAAGCAAGATTGTCCTTTCAAAATTTTGAAGAAGGAAGCGCTGCTGTCAGAATTAATTTTGTTGGCCCAAAATTAATTATGAATTTTAAAAACAAATCATCAAAATCAAAATATGAACCTGATTGTTATATTGGATCACTTCTGAATATTGCCTGCATTAAAGATAGTTCATTTTATCTCCAAAACAGTGTTGAATATTTTAATAAGCGTTACACTATTGCTAAAGAAGATTCTTTAAAATTAAGTATTCAATATATTTCCCCGGAATTGGAAAATTTAAACAATTCAAATGCCTATAATGGCAGTGAATTTGGTGTAAATAATGCTTTTGTATCTTCATTTACTAATGCTTACGGTATATTTGGGTATAAACATACTTTAAGTATCAAAATACCAATAAAACAATAAATAAAGATAGAAAACTGATAGCAATAATCCGGAATTCATTGTCAATATATTGAAAATAAAACTCCTCTACTTTTTATTAAAGCTGGACTAATCCTTTTCAAAATTTATTTTATATTCACGGAATAAAATCAGTGGCATCAAAAATTATACTCGGCACCTACTATAAACCATCTGGGTAAGCCCACACGTATTCCCTGTGGTCTGCGCGAAGCAATGTATCGTTCATTGGTGATGTTTTTTACAGAGATTGTAAAAGCTGTATTCCACTTTGATACTTTATAGCCTATGTTGCTATCCAATGTGTGGTAGGCAGGGATAAATCCTATGCGGCCATCGGGTGTCGCAGTGTATGTGTTCAATTCATCAGCATACTGTCCGGATACAAAATTGGAACCCAATCTCATAGAAAATCCCTGTAAAGTCTCCACATATATGGAAGAATTGACCAGCCATGAAGGAGCATAGGGTGTTTTATTACCTTTGAGTCTCTCGCCATTCTGCACTCTGTCCCCTGTAAAATGTGCATCGGTAAAGGTGATATTGGTATTAAACGTCACAGAAGTTTTTGACCATCCGGCCAACTCTGCAACATTGACATTCAATGCACTCTCTATGCCCTGATGAATGGTCGATCCGCCATTGACAAGACCCGTACCTGTGCCACCACTGGATTCGGATACCGGTATGATCTGATTGCTGAAATTCATATGAAAACCGGTGATTTCTGCCTGTATACCATGAATAATATTTGTACGGATACCGAGCTCTGTATTGATACTTTTTTCGGCAGATAGATTGTACACCTCTCCAATATTCGAGATAGCATCTTTGGTGCGCGGTGGGGCAAAGCCTGTATGAATACCCCCAAATATCCCCACTTTATCCGACGGCTTCCAGGTGAAGCCTGCTCCGGGTATCCACTGCTGTACACTATTCGATTGATTAAGTAATGTATCTTTTAATACATTCTGGCCGTTGATGATAAATGTGCGGCGATCTATATTCCTGCCATAATCAAAACTTTCCAGGCGTAGCCCATAATGAAGACCAAAGGTAGATGAAAGCTCGGATGTCTGATGCATAAAGGCACTAATAGCTGTCCCGGGACGGCTTTCATCTTCTACGAGCGCTCCTGAGTTTACATTGGGTGCACTTCCGTTGATGCGCTGCTCATTGGCATTTTCGTAAAGATATCTTACCCCTGATTTTAAAGTATGTGTGATGCCCAGGAGGCTGTATTCATGTTCCAGTCTTGTTTCCATTCCTGCTACTTCAAACTGTCTATTTCTGTTGGCTGTGGTCTTTCTCATGTATATAGCACCGCCGGAAATGTTTTCATCTCCCCAGGTGACACCTGTCCAGTTTGCAGGTTTAGCAGTACCTGGGTTATTGGACACAAAATCCTGTCTTCGCCAGTCGCGGGAAGTAGTGTATGCAAAAGTCGTAGTCTTAAGTCTTGTTTTGGCATTCCATGTATATTCATGATGAATACTGGCGCTGTATCTCCGCACAGTAAGTAAGTCATCCGGTGCCATGTGGATATCATCATGGTCGCCTTGGTCATACATGGTTTGTGTCTGGCCGATGTAAGTGGCATTGGATGATTCATTGTAAAAACCGAGCTTAAGTGAAATGACAGATTTATCATGAATGTTAAGAACCATTTTGCCATTGATATCAGTGATGTCTAATGATGTGATCCCCAATTTATCAGCTCTTTTTTTAAGCAATGTAATATTATACCCTGTATTGCCCGATGTATTGCCGTAACTTGCCAATGCACTCAGATATCCGCCCTGCCCTGCTTGTAACCTGACCTTTCCTGACGCCTCTGCCGGTGGAGCTTGGGTCAGATAATTGATCACACCACCTATGGTCTGTGGACCATATAGTATCTGGCCCGAACCTTTGAGTATTTCAACTCCCGACATACGGTCGATAGGCGGTGTATAGTACATCTCCGGCTCACCATAGGGTGCGAGAGCTACGGGTATTCCATCTTCAAGCATGAGCAGCGATCTGCTTCTGTCTGGATCGAGACCTCTGATACCTATATTGACCCGCATACCTGCTCCTTCTTCATCTACCACGTGGACACCTGGGCTTCTTCTGAATACTTCATTTCCTGAAAGTGGGCTGATCTTGCCTATCTCCCTGCTGTTAATAAAAGATGCAGAACCGGGTATTTTGGAAAAAAGTCGGTCACTTTTGCCAGTTATCAGAACTTCCGGTATCAAAAACGCATCATCCTGTATGGTGATCAGGACTAAAGCCGGATTATTTTCACACACTTCTATGTTTTCAGTGATGGCCCGATACCCCAATGCTGATATGAGTAACGTATATTGGCCGGGTTTGATATTATGTAGTTCAAACTTTCCTTGCAAATCGGTCATCACTCCGGTCAACGTGCCTTGTACGTATATGTGGGCGCCTATGACAGGTTCAGATTGCTGGTTGAGTACAGTACCTAAAATGGCAGGTTTTAAGCCATAGAGCAGGCTATTTGATGCAAAAGAAATCCGGCTAATTAAAGTGATAAAGGTGAAGCAGGTAAATATAAATATTCTCATTTTTATTTGGATTGATTCTAATTACCGGCAAATGTAAAACAAGAACGACAAGAAAAAAAATTATTTAGATTAAATCTAATTATAATTAAATATGATTTAGATCATAGTATTCTTGTGATAACATTTAATGAAAATGTGAGACTGTTTCATAATAAGTATTATACACTTTGTCTCCGCAATACAAAATTCCAAAATACATCCGACAAGAATAACAGGTTACTTCTGGCATCATAATTGCACATTCTCTAATGTTTAAAATAATATTAATCGATGACACAGAAACTGGTGCATAGAATTTGTGTATTTATACTTATAGTAATTTCTAATTTACCAAATACCTTTGGGCAGATAAGAGATTGTTATACAGATACCTATTTCGAAACCGAAGCCAAAACTAATTCTCGAAGATTGGAAATAATGGATCAAATAGAAAGGCAAATCCGCCATTTCGAAAAATCAGTCACTCCAAGAAATAATGCTGTAGTAACCATCCCAGTGGTGGTCCACATCGTGTATAATGTGCCATCTGAAAATATCAGTGATGCTCAGATACACTCTCAGATAGAGGTACTCAACAAAGATTTCAGAAGACTGAATGTTGATGCAAACAATACATGGCAACAATCAGCAGATACCAACATAGAGTTTTGTCTGGCCACAGTAGATCCTTCAGGCAAATCCACCACCGGTATTACAAGAACATACACCAGTGCTTCATCGTTTGCCAGCAACGGAGATTTGATAAAATATACATCAAAAGGTGGCAAAGATGCATGGCCTTCTGAAAGCTACCTCAATATCTGGGTAGGCGACATCGCAGGCACAGTGCTGGGTTATGCTCAGTTTCCGGGGGGCAAAGCAGAAACTGACGGTGTTGTAATCGATTATAAAGTATTTGGTACAGGACCGGATGTGACACCAGGATTTCATCTCGGGCGCACGACGACTCATGAGGTAGGTCACTGGCTGAATCTGAAACATATCTGGGGATCATCCGATTGTACAACTGACGATCTGGTATCGGATACACCCAAATCGGATGCGCCAAATTATGGATGTGCCAAAGGTCATTGGTCTTGCGGTTCGCTGGATATGATAGAAAACTATATGGACTATTCTGATGATTCTTGTCTAAACCTTTTCACTGCCGGACAAAAGACAAGAATGCAGGCATTGTTTGCCTCAGGTGGTTTCAGACAAAGTATAACAAAATCGAATGGTTGTGGGATCCCGGAACAAGAAAGTGTTTATTGCGGTAAAATAAGCATCCAGCTTCAATTTGATAATTATCCTCAGGAGACATCATGGGACATCAAAGATAGTAAAGGACTTGTTGTACTCAAAAGTGCCAAATATACCAGCACCCAAAAGAATTCAATGATAAAAATGGACACCTGTTTGATATCCGGATGTTATACATTCTCTATATATGATACTTACAGTGATGGGATCTGTTGCAAATATGGAAAAGGAAGTTATCGCATTTTTGAAGGGGAATCAATCATCGCGGAAGGAAGTACTTTTGCCAAATCCGCATCACATACCTTTTGTATTGTTGACAAATCACCTACTTGTACAGATGGTCTGAAAAATGGAACTGAGACAGGTATTGATTGTGGAGGGAATACATGTGAGCCATGCATTTCCTGTTATGATGGCAAAAAAAATGGCCATGAAACCGACATTGATTGTGGAGGCCCTGACTGTGTACCATGTGCGACAACAACGGACACCATTGAAACACCGACCGGATATCTTCTTGCTTCCTATTTTGAAACAGGATGGGATGGATGGACAGGTGGAGCAACAGATACAGAAAGATACAAAGGTGATTTTTCCAGAGAAGGAGATTATTCTATCATGATCAGAGATGATAGTGGTGAAGAGTCAGCAATGACATCTGCAGCAATAGATGTAAGAAATTTTGCGAAGGTCAAGATTGAGTTCTCTTTTTATTCCTACAGTATGGAAAAAGGAGAAGAATTCCACTTAATGTATCACGATGGTTTACAATGGAAAACAATAAAAACTTATATCAGTGGTACGGATTTTTACAACAGTAATTTTTATGATGTAACCTTTGTGATGGATGCAACAAAATACAGTTTCATTCAGAATGGCAAATTCCGCTTTCAATGCAACGCAAGTACTAACGCAGATCAGATTTTTATCGATGCAGTAAAAATATCAGGCATAACCGCAGGAGCTAAAGAAAGTTATTATTATGATCAAATATCAACTATTGCATATTATATCGGCCCGAATCCCGCAGATGTTGTACCTAATATTGATATATTTCCAAATCCGGCTGAAGACAATATCAACATAGTTTCCAATGTAGAAATGATTGGTATAAAAATTATAGATTTGAATGGAAAAACTGTTCGGGAAGTTGATGTCAATAATGATATTTTTATCACTGATATCAGTGGTCTTTTATCAGGTTTTTATATGGTCACTATTCAGACTGAAAAAGGAATTATCTCAAAAAGGCTGATCAGGAAATAAAGAAATATGCATAAATAAGCAAAATGACATTTGATATTCAAGTCAAATATAACTGAGCAATCTCAATTTTAGACTTCAAAATTTACCTTTGTATGATCTCTTGTAAAATTGATTTTGTGAATCAACTTTCGTCGTCATAATACAGTATATAATATTTCCGGCCTTCGTTATCTGTTCCTTTTTCTATTTTATTTTTGTCGCCGTGGATGTAGATATGAAAATTTTTATCCAGTTTTATGATGCTTTTGAAAACACGGCTTTGCTTTTTTACTGCATAATCTGATATATCAAAAGAATCACCCAAAGCTGCAGAACGGGTATTCTGATACTCCTGTTTGTAATCCTGAAAGGCTTCCACTACTTTATCATCCTTAAATACCCGGGTTTCATATTCTACAGCATCAAATTTTTCCTGATGTTTAAAATATTCAAAGGAGCGATTCATGACACTGGCTTCGTCTGACTTATCGGTGTCAAACTCTTTAGACATTCGGTCTTTGATGAAACTTTTGGTAGCCTGTATGTAGTTTTTGGTTTGGTGATAATCATCAGCACGCGCCGTGATCATCAGGAATTCTTCCCGCCAGTATTGAGCTTCCTTATATCGGTTGCTGTGGTCTATGTTGCATATTTTAAATCCATCCTCCCTCGTAGTATTGAATATCAGGCAACCTTTGTCAAGTTTACCGACGTTGGTCCCGGAGTCTTTCAGGAGATGAAAAGTCTGACCGTCTTTCTCCAACTTCAGGAACAAGTCTTTGTTTTCTGATTTGAATATACCCACAGCATCTACAAGTTCGTCATCTACAAGGACATTTTTGAAATAGGAAATATACAACTCTCCCGATTTGATATTGGGGTGTTTTGATTTTTCATAGAGATGTCGGGCTATCTTGACCGATTGTTCGTGCAGACAAGATGGATCATCAAAGATATTTGCCACAAAATTATAGACCGGATTGAGTGCAACTTCACCTGATGAAAAGGTAAAATTGAAGTATTCAGGCTCCTTAAAATGAGATATAAAATATTTGAAAAGGATGTCATACAGCTCTTCATCATCGATACTAAGTAATGCCGGAGAATAAATAATGTCTTCCCCTTCATTCTGATTGCCAATAAAATGGGCGGTGACCCCATCAAGGGTAGCTTCTATATAATTTATCATGTATTTCCGATTTTTCTAAAAGGGCAAAGGTAGTAAGTAATATTTGAAAAAAAATTGATAAATGCAGGGAGCATTAAACTTCAAAAATTCGATCAGATAGTCTGAAATAGTGTCTTTTTGTAAAGAGATTATTTACTCTTATCTTTGATCACTCCTCGGATTTAGTTTACATATGATTACGAAATTCATGTTTTAATATAAAAAATAACTCAGTCTCCACCAAAAACAAGCAATTAGATTTTATTTAGAAGAATAAAATTTCCCCAAAGAAATTAATCGACAGCTTTAATCATACCAAAGTAACAACAAGTCTAATTCGTTTATTTCCTTACCATCATACGCCTAATGTTGCGGTACAGAAAGTTGGGTCGGTGACGGTGTTGTAAAAATATGAAAACAAAAAAACAGGCATCTGAACAAAACGCTTTTCAGATGCCTGAGTTAATATAAATGTGGCTTGTTTTAGTTTATTTTGCTTTCGATGACTGCCTGTGCAGCTGCCAATCTGGCAATAGGCACTCTGAATGGTGAGCAACTCACATAATTCATACCCAATGTATGACAGAATTTCACGCTGGCTGCGTCTCCTCCATGCTCCCCGCAAATCCCAATCTCCATCCCCGGACGAGTAGCCCTGCCTCTCTCTATGGCAAGTCTGAGCAACTCTCCCACTCCCTGCTGATCTATGGTCACAAACGGATCATCTCTCAAGACTTTTTTATCGAGATAAGTTGGTAGAAAACCTCCTATGTCATCCCGGCTAAATCCAAAACTCATCTGCGTAAGGTCATTGGTACCAAAACTGAAAAATTCTGCTTCAAGTGCCATATGGTCTGCTTTCAATGCTGCTCTAGGTGTTTCTATCATCGTACCAAAAGCATATTCTATTTTTTCTTTTCCGGATTTAGCCAGCACTTCTGCATATACTCTTTCGACGATTTCTTTCTGGTGTTTCAGTTCATTGACGGTACAAGTCACTGGTATCATGATCTCAGGAAATACTTTTTTACCCTGATTGGTCAATTCTACAGCTGCTTCGAAGATGGCCCTGATCTGCATTTCAGTGATCTCAGGATAGCTGACACCCAATCGTACTCCACGGTGTCCCAACATAGGATTATTTTCATGCAATGCCAATACTCTTTTTTTCAGAGTGCTGACTTTGATGCCCAGTTCATGGCTGAGTTCTGTCATTTTGTTTTTGTCATGGGGTACAAATTCATGGAGTGGCGGATCAAGCAAACGTATAGTTACCGGATGACCATCCATCACATCCATGGTTTTTTTGATATCTGATTTTACATAGGTGAATAATTCATTCAGCGCCTTCCTCCTTTCTTCTTCTGTGTCGCTGACGATCATTTTTCTCAACAGAAAGAGTGGCTCTTCACTGTTTTCGCCATAAAACATGTGCTCAGTCCTGAAAAGTCCAACCCCTGTTGCTCCAAATCGTAGAGCTTGAAGCGCATCCTGAGGTGTCTCTACATTTGCCCTGACTTCCAGTATTTTGGTTTCATCTACCATTTTCATCAGCTCTCTGTAAGAATCATTTTCATCCACATTGACGGATACTAATGCCATGGCTCCTTCATATACCAAACCAGTAGTTCCGTTCAGACTGATCCAATCTCCTTCATGAAGTACTTTACCATTTTTTGCTTTCAGGGTACCGTAATCAGAATTGATCTCAATGTCATTGCAACCTACAATACAACATTTACCCCATCCTCTGGCTACCAGTGCTGCATGTGAAGTCATTCCACCTTTGCTGGTCAGGATAGCTTTGGAAGCATGCATGCCGTCCACATCTTCCGGTGAAGTCTCATCACGAACCAGAATGACAGGAATTTTTTTGGCTGCCCATTCTACTGCTTTTTCCGAGTCAAATACGATTCTTCCTTTTGCACCTCCGGGTCCGGCAGGAAGCCCTTTGGCAATCGGCGTGGACAACAACTCTGCTTCCGGGTCAAGTCTTGGCAATAATAATTCTACCAATTGATTCGGACCAACCCTCATGACAGCTGTATCTTTGGAAATCAGACCTTCTTTATACATATCCATAGCCATGCGGACAGCTGCTACCCCGTTTCGTTTACCTACCCGACATTGCAACATGTACAATGTTCCTTTTTCTATTGTAAATTCGATATCCTGCATATCCTTGTAGTGACCTTCCAGCTTTTTTTGATAACCATCCAGTTCATCATACAATTCAGGCATGATGGTACTTAAGGTTTCCAGATGTTTACTTTGGGTATTTTTTGAAAAATCATTGATGGGTGCCGGAGTACGGATCCCTGCCACAACATCCTCACCCTGAGCATTTACCAGATATTCGCCATAAAAATGGTTGTCCCCGGTTCCCGGGTTTCTTGTAAAAGCCACACCGGTAGCACAGTCATCTCCCATATTTCCGAAGACCATGGCTTGTACATTTACAGCTGTTCCCCATTCATGAGGTATTTTCTCGATTCGTCTGTACTCTACCGCCCTCTTACCGTTCCAACTTCCGAACACTGCTCCGATTCCACCCCAAAGCTGATCCATCGGATCGTCAGGAAAAGGTTTCCCAAGATGTTTTTCTATGGTTCTTTTGAATACATGTACCAGATCTTTTAGTTCGTCGGTAGTAAGCTCAGTGTCTGATTCATACCCCATTTTATGTTTTACTTCTTCCAGTTTGTCGTCCAGGATTCTACGAATCCCTTTGCCATGTTTTGGTTCGATTCCTGCTGCTTTTTCCATGACTACATCAGCATACATCATGACCAGACGTCTGTAAGCGTCGTAGGCAAATCTTTCGTTTCCTGTCTGAGCGATAAGACCTTTTATTGTTTGGTCATTCAATCCGATATTCAATACCGTATCCATCATACCAGGCATAGATCTCCTTGCACCGGATCTGACGGAGAGCAGAAGTGGATTGCTGACATCACCAAACTTCCTTCCCATTATTTTTTCTATACTTTCCAGTGCATCTGATGTTTCTTTCACAAGACTAGGGGGATAGCTTTTCTCATGATCATAATAATAAGTACACACTTCTGTAGTAATGGTAAATCCCGGAGGTACCGGCAATAAAAGATTGGGGTGGCCGGCCATTTCTGCCAGATTTGCTCCTTTTCCACCCAATAAATTTTTCATGGATTCATTGCCATCGGCTTTCCCTCCACCAAAACTGTACACATATTTTTCTTTTGACATGATGTATATATTTTAAAATGGTCTATTCAAATTTAGAGCGAAATAACAGCTATATAGAGTGCATTTTATTGATATAAATCATCAATTCATATGATTTACATCAAAAATTGAATAATGAGAAATACCTTATACAAAATGATTTAGTTTAATAGAAGTAAATAGTTGTTTTGATATAGCGAAGATAATCTTCTTTTAAAAAAATTATGCCTTCATTGTTTTTAAAATTAAACTACTATCGCCTAAAAGGCGATAGATTTGGTTTCGCCTTAAGGCGACTAAAGTGGGTCTGATACCGTAAAATCATCATCTCCTTCTTTTATATCTTGATTCTTTATATATTCCATGATTACTTCATCTGTGACATTGCCTGATGTGGCTACAAAATATCCTCTCGCCCACAAATGTCTACCCCAAAACTGCTTCGACAGTTCTTTATTCTCCCCTAGCAATTTGTATGAACTCTTCCCTTTTAGGCTTTGTACTAATTTGCTTATTGCTAATTGTGGCGGTATACTCACAAACAAATGTACGTGGTCTTTTGATACATGTCCCTTTATTATTTCTACATCATTCTCTTTACATATTTGTCTAACCAATTCCCTAACTCGCTCGGCTACTACCCCACTCATCACTTTCTTACGATATTTTGTTATCCATACTATATGATACTTACAATCATATGTCGTGTGGCTTGTTTTACGGTAATTTTGCATTTCACTCTTTTTTCCTGCAAATTTACTATTTTTGACCTGTCAAACTAAAGTCTTCGCCTAAAGGCGAGGGATTTACCCCCCGTCTGAGACATTAATGCAATGTCAATTTTTGTAAAACCAATTTATTTTGAGTAGAAAATAGATATTTACTTAAACGCGAGATGTTCACTTTTTTTGATAGAAATATTTCAACTCATCTTTTTTAAGATGATATTCGTTTTTTGCAATAGTAAATCCTGCTTTTCCATCCAGGATACCTAGTTTGAGAAAATATGTTCTGAAAAATCTGAAATATGGGCCAAAGTATTTTTTTATTAAAGGAGGGGATTTTTGCGCTTTTCTCCACTCCTCTGCCCTTAATCTGGCATAATAATCATATTTTATTTTCATATGCGCTTCATCCCGAAAACTAAAATGATCGATTTGGCCCTGAATTTTTTCACTTTTTAACGGAACATCTGATACCAGTTTTTCATGCACATAGTTGTCATTCCACCTCATTACCATTCTATTGAACAATCTGATGTTCCAGTCCGGAAACCATCCACAATATCTTACCGGATAATTGCCCAGATAGGTCTGTATATTCATAAGATATACGGAATCTGTCGACGGGATCAGATGTTTAATATTCACGGCAAGGGTATCATCGATCACTTCATCCGCATCCACACAAATGATCCAGTCGTTTTCAGCTTTCTCCACCCCAAAATTTTTATTTATTGAATATCCTTCCCATGGTTTCTTGTACACCTTTGCTCCTTGTGATAGTGCGATTGATTCCGTTTGATCATCAGACCTGTCATCCAGAACAATAATGATATCGTTGGTGATTTTTTTTAATGCCAGAATACATTTTGCAATCGTATAAGCCTCATTTTTTGCTATGATCACCGCGCTGAAAATTGATGACATGGTTTATATAATTTTACCTGATGCAATAAAATATGGATTGATCATGGTAGGTTTGTTGTAAGTAAGTGGAAGTCCTGAATCAGCTTCCACCAAAGCACCTCCTGCTTCTTCGATGATGATCTGACCGGCTGCGGTATCCCACTCCATGATATGTATCATACGCGGATAATAATCTGCATCCCCTTTTGCAATACTTATAAACTTCAGGGCACTACCCAAAGAAATGATCTCCGGCGCATCGAGGATGTCAATATAACTTTTTGTGGTTGAATCCATTTCGCTGCGGCTGGCAACAATTCTAAGGCCCTGCTGATCAAGTGAAAATGTATTTACTGAAATGTTATTGGTCTGGTTTTCGAAAACTTCAAATGCACCTGAGCCCTGTATCGCATAGTACAACGTCTTAAATACAGGCAAATATATAAACCCTGCTACGGGAGCACCGTTTTTAATAAGAGCCAGATTTATACTGAATTCGTCACTTCTGTTTATAAACTCCTTTGTTCCATCAAGCGGATCAAGTAACCAGGCATATTTCCACTTCTTTCGCTGATGATATGATTCAAGGTTTGACTCCTCTGAAATGATGGGTATATCAGGAAAAATATCCAATAATCCGGCAGATATAATTTTATTGGACATCAAATCGGCATCTGTCACGGGACTGTTATCTTCCTTATATGCTGTGTTGTATCTTAGATCTACTGCCTCGTATATTTTCATGACAGCTGTACCTGCTTCTGTCAGTAATGATGATATATATTGTATGTTTTTAGTTGTCAAAATAAATATTTCCCCAACATTCGTAATATCTGATTTCATCCTGTATACTTTAAGTAAAGTCCCAGCCCATTCATTTGATCCAATTGTTCAGATTTTTGGCATTTTCTCCGATTTCGTATTCCAACCAATGGTATGAATATTGAATGATTGATGTTGGAAATTAATCACACAAAATTAGGCAAAATAAATCTATGTATTCAATTTTCAAATAAAATTATATGCTTTTGGATAAAACTGTAACTGTTACCTTTTTTTGAAAATTTACACTCTTTATTTAATGAATATTTTGTAGTTTTGAAGGTTCGTATTGCCGGAGTGTTTGTTCCGTTTTATTTTTAATTTTCATTTCAGTTACATGTCAGAATACGATTATGTCATCATCGGTAGTGGGTTTGGAGGTTCTGTCTCTGCTCTGAGATTGTCCGAAAAAGGATATAAAGTGCTTGTCATCGAAAAAGGTAAATGGTTTAATGCTCCTGAAGACTTCCCCAAGACCAACTGGAATTTGCGCAAATGGATGTGGATGCCCGGCATAGGTATGCAAGGACTTTTCAAAATGACAGTTTTTAGACACGTGGTAGCATTAAGCGGTGTTGGTGTAGGTGGAGGATCATTGGTCTATGCCAACACTTTGCCAATACCTAAGTCTGAGTTTTTTAATTCAGGACACTGGATAGGATTGGATAACTGGGAAGAAGTCCTGAAACCTTACTACGAAACTGCAAAAAAAATGCTGGGTGCGGTGAGACACCCCTACATGAGCAGAAGTGACAAAGCCATGCTGCAACTGGCTCAGGAAATGGGCATTGAAAGTTCTTTTGAAAAAACCGATGTGGCCGTACACTTTGGTAAAGTCGGAGTGACTGTTCCTGACCCATATTTTGATGGGAAAGGACCAGACCGTACAGGATGTAATCTATGTGGTGGTTGTATGTTGGGTTGCAGATTTAATGCTAAAAATACTCTGGATAAAAATTATCTTTTTCTGGCTCAACCATTGGGAGCTGAGATCATGGCTGAAAAAGAAGTTTACGATGTCATTCCACTTAGTGAAGATGGCAGCGCAGGATATGAAATTCACTATAAAGATTCGCTGTCCTGGTTTCCGGCAAAAGGTCATGTAAAAGCCAAAGGGGTTATTTTTGCCGGAGGGGTAACAGGTACAGTGAAGCTCCTACTTAAACTCAAGTCATCTTCGCTTAAAAATCTGTCGGACATGGTGGGTCAGGGTATCAGGACCAACTCTGAAAGTTTGATTGGTGTGACGACATTTGATAAAAATGCCGTATTTTCTGAAGGAATCGCCATCGGTTCTATTGTACACCTGGATGAAAGCAGGCATGTAGAACCTGTTAAATATTCTTCCGGTGCCGGATTCTGGAGATTATTTATGGCGCCTATGGTACAGGGAAATAATATTTTTGTCCGCTTCTTCCGCATGCTGAAAGACTTTTTTATTCATCCCTTGGATAATTTACGTATCTTTTTGGTAGATGACTGGAGCAAAAGAACTCAGATTTTGCTGTACATGGAAAGTATAGACTCCACACTCAGACTGGTCAGTTCATGGACGGGCTTGTTGAAATCAAAGCCCGAAAAAGGACCATTGCCCACCGCTTTCAATCCTAAAGCCCAGGAAATAGCCCATAAAATAGAAACCATCATAAACGGCAAAGCTACGGTAATGAATACAGAAACTCTTCTTGGCATTCCTACTACTGCTCATATCCTGGGTGGTGCATGTATGGGAAAAGATGCCTCTACTGGTGTCATCGACAAGGACAACAAAGTGTTTAATTATAATAATATGATGGTCTGCGATGGAAGTATGATTTCAGCTAATCCTGGCGTCAACCCAAGCTTGAGCATTACTGCCATTTCTGAACTGGCTATGTCAAAAATTCCTTTAAAAGAAGTGGTGTATTAAACCTTGTATTACACACAAAAAAATCCCGTCAATAAAATATTAGCGGGACTGGAAATGTCAACAAAAACATTATACTTCTATCCCTTTCATCATTTTATTCCAGTACAGATACGGCAATCCATACTTTTTAAGCATCCATAGTCGCCAGTCTTCTTTGGTACTGTCAAAA
>WBZP01003304.1_pt1 | contig 17608 bp, 11 predicted proteins | sample 5204301 | NCBI WGS metagenome assembly WBZP01 (sample SAMN12412401, study PRJNA552823) | activated sludge metagenome | isolation source: activated sludge from nitrification reactor of wastewater treatment plant... | place: USA: Pennsylvania | collected 2017 | reverse complement strand
AGCAAAGATGTCGGCCTCTGAGAACCCCAAGGGCAAAGCCCCGCTGACGATGAAGATCAAGTTCAAGTCCGCCAACCTCGAGCAGTTTATCGAGCGGTATTCGGTGGATGTGAGCAAGGGCGGTATCTTCATCCGCACCAAGGAACCGCAAGCCGTCGGTACCCAGTTGCGGTTCGAATTTCAGCTCCAGGACGGTGCTCCGCTGATCGTTGGCGAGGGAACTGTCGTATGGAACCGGGCGCCGGATCCGAGCAAGCCATCGGTCGCCCCAGGCATGGGCGTTCGTTTTGACAAGCTGACTCCTGATAGCCAAGAGCGCCTGGACCAAATTTTGGCCGAAAAGGCGCGCCGTGGTGAAACGGGTGTCGAGTCACGGTTCGATGCCGGTGTCCGCACGTCGCTCAGTGACGCGGGCTCGCCAAGCCAGGTGACCCCGACGGCCAATCCCAGCGGAGGAGGGGGCGGGCATAACGAGTTTGGCGATGAACCAACCCGCGCCATGGCTGCCGATCAGGTGAACAAGCTTGCCGAGGCCATGGGCTTTGGTGGCTTGATGGAAGAGGATGCGCCGACGAAGGCGAATCCAGCCGCCGTGACCGAGGCATTGCGCAAAAAGGCTGCGGAGCAAAACCCGTCGCTCGCCCCCATGACTCCGGCTGCGGCGAAGGCTGGTCTATCGAAGACGCTGCTTGGCCAAGGCTTTGGGCTGATGACGCCACCGCCGAAGCCTGCGGTGGGTCCGGCGGCACCACCACCGCCGAAGCCTGCTGCACCGCCAGAACCGGCTCGTGCGGTACCCGATTCTGCGAAAACGCCGACAGCTTCGGTGGAGGAACAACAGCAGCGAATTGCTGACAGCAGTCGCACGCCGACGGGACTATCGTCTGCGGCGACTCCACCACGGGCAGTCGAGAACACGCCAGTGCCAACGGGTACGCCGGCTGCGACGACCGAACCAGCGACGGATGCAGATGCTCCTCCGAAGCCTTCGCCATCGCTGCCGCCACCCAAGCTGGATGCGCCTGAGTCGCTGTTTGCCGATACCCCGCCTGTCGCGGTCGCTCCACAGACGAAGCCAAGCGGCAAAGGGGGTCTGGTAGCGGTGGTTGGTGCCCTCGCTCTTCTTCTCGGCGGTGGCGGTGCCTACTACGCGCTGGTCCTAAACAAGAAGCCGGTCGATACCGGACCGACGCTGATCTCGACAGGAACGGGCGGTACCACTGGAACTGCGCCGGTCAACACGGGCACGCCGGTCGGAACCAATCCCCAGCCAACCGAAGTGAAGCCCGTGGAGCCGATCGTCAAGCCTCCGGAGCCCACGAGTGTGCCGGTCAAGCCGGACAAGCCGATGGAAGGCACCGAGGTAACGACCGAGCCGCCGGGCGCTCAGATCGAGTTTGATGGCAAACAGTTCGGCCCGACGCCGACTCGGGTGCCCGGACTCGCTGCGGGTAAACAGTTCCGCATTACCCTTGCGGGCTATCAGGAAGCCAAGCCCAAGCTCAAGAACAACCCCAAAGAGGGCGAGCCGCTGAGCTTCACGCTGACCGCGATCGAGCGGATGGTGGAATTGACCTCGGTTCCCAAGGGCGCGGATGTCTACCTCGATGGGAAAAAGGTCGGCAAAACCCCGTATCAGATCAAAAAGCTTGATACGAAGGAAAAGCATGACATCGAGCTGCGGAAGAGCGGCTTTGCCAACTGGACACGCACTGTCTCGTCGGCCGATACCTTCGAGGTGAAGAAGGGCAAGGAAGTGCTGGCGGTCGAGGCGACGCTGCAAGCGGGTGCCGATGCGGCGAAGAAGGTCCGTTCACCGAAGAAAGACGCTGCAGCTCCGGCGGCGGCTCCGACTGAGCCGGTGAAGGCGGAAGAGAAGCCCAAGGCGGAAGAGAAGCCCAAGGCGGAAGAGAAGCCCAAGGCGGAAGAGAAGCCGGCTGAAAAGGCTGCCGACAAAGCCGAAGAGAAGCCGGCGACCTAACGACTTGCCTACTGCGCTTGGTACGAACGTCCTCGCCAGGTAACGGGACGACCCACTGCGGCTCGATACACCGACGCACACAAGATATAAGCCACTACCAGCCCACCGAGGGCGCGGACTCCTCGTACGTGGACATCATACGTCGACTGAAGCGACAGGCGAGCCAGCCAGTCGGCTCCGTAACAGAGCGTCGCCGCGAGCGCAAAGTCAGGTAGCTTTCCATGCCACAGGCCGAGTCCCAAAGCGGTCCAGAACGCCACCGTTGGCAGCGCGAACACCAGCGCAACGACCGCCGCCAGAAGCGGTGCCAGCGCCTTGACTGGACCGAGCGCAATGTAAAAGTTCTTGATCCAGCCGGCGATAAGCGATGACAGCGAGTCATACATCCTCAGCTTGACCACCGACGTTCCGTGGGCAACGCACAGACCCAACTGGTGCTGCTTGACAAGCTGGGCCAGCCGCAGGTCTTCGATGACCTCGCGTCGGACCGCTTCATGTCCGCCAATCTGCTCGTAGGCATCGCGACGGAACAGCATGAACGGACCGAAGCCACAGGCCTCGCCGCGATTCGGATCGTTCACCTTGACCGGATCGAGCAGCCCCCAGAGCAACATGCCGACGACCGGCTGGGTGGCGCATTCCCAGAAGCTGTCGTTTACCAGCTCCGGCATCAGCGTCGTGAGACCAGCGTGTTTGCTTTCCGCCAGCGCCACCGCTTGAGATACCGCTGTGGGGAGTAGCCGGACATCGGCGTCGATGAATAGCAGATAATCGCTGCTCGCCCCAAGTGAACCATTGTGGACCGCGTGCGGCTTGCCGAGCCAGCCTGGTGGCAGCGCGGGGGGATTGACCAACGTCAGACGACGATCGCTTTCGGCGAGTTTTCCGACGATGGCACCCGTTCGATCGGTTGAGTGATCATCAACCACCCGGACCGTCAGCGCGGGATAATCCTGGGCCAGGACGCTGCGGAGGCAGTCTCCGATGTTGGTTTCCTCGTTGCGGGCAGGAACCACGATCAGGACCGACTTGGGCTCGGCGTGCGATGAACCGGCGGTGGGAAGCTTGGGCGTCCGTCCTCGGTTAAATACAAGGAGCAGCGCGAGCGCGAGGTGACAAAATGCCACGCCCCACAAGACAGAAGGCAGGATAGTAGAGAGCACGATCGCCATCGCGGCGAAGCTAGCACAGGGTCATGGGTGGTCGTGCGCGTGTCCGGCTGTGATAATGCAATCAGGCTCGCTTTTGGCTGGAGACAATCGTCATGGGAACTTTAAGCAGTGTGCTCCTTATCGTGCTGGCGGCTCTCGCCAACGCCGACGGAATCGGCAAGTGGTGGCCGTCGTCGCGCTTCTGGCTGGCGGCACTATTGCCGCTTTCGGGACTGCTGGGCGTAGGAGCGATGATCACGGGAATTCTGACGATCATCGAGATGGCCGCTTACCTGGGCTTTGTGCGGCTGGCACCGATGGTCTATCTGGGATTTCTTGGCGGTGGAGTGCTTTCGCTGCTGCTGGGTCTGCGCTTTGGCTATGCGACGCTGCTGACCTGGTTTGGCAGCAAGCTGTCTCCGGGACTGCAGAAGTCCGGTGACGAATTCCAAGCGCTGTTGATTCGCAACGAGCGCAACCTCAGCTTCCTTGGGTTAGCGACCGGCGTGTTCTGTCTGTTGCTGAACGTGTTTACCTAAAGTCATGTTACAGAGTGCCGCAACTGGAGGTTCCCTATCCAATGCGTCACTTGAAGTCCATGGCCCCTGTCCTGCCACTCCTTTCTCTCCTGTGGCAGCCTTCTTCTGCTCTGGCCAACCAGTCCAGTGCAGCGACGACAACTGCTCATCCATCTCCTACGACCAGTGCATCGGCAAAGGCTCCGCAAGACAAGTCGATGGACGCCTTCCTCACACCGGGGGATAACCTGGTGGTTGCGGGCATTCCGTCCGTTCCGAAGCGGCTGATGGAACGTGTCGGGCGCTACACAGAGTTCCGTACCGCTAGCTTTTTCGATTGGCATCCGCTCCGCCGTGAGCAACTGATTCAGACTCGCTTCGGGGATGTGCCGCAGATTCACAGAGTCCTCATGCCCGGCGGAGCACGAACCCAGCTTACGTTCTATCCCGACCGCGTGGGTGGTGCGAGCTATGAACCGACCAAAGGGGACTACTTTCTCTTTTCGAAGGATGTTGGCGGAGGGGAGTGGTATCAGATATTCCGGTACGATGTTGCAAGCGGCGACATCACGATGCTTACCGACGGGAAAAGCCGCAACCTGGGGATGGTCTGGAATCAGACTGGAACCCAGATTGCGTATTCCTCGACCCGTCGGACTGGCAAAGATACCGACCTGTGGGTGATGAATCCGATCGACAAAGCCAGCGATCAGATCGTCCTCGAACTTACTGGCGGCGGCTGGACTCCACTCGACTTCTCTCCTGATGGTAAACGGCTGCTTTTGCAAGAAGAGCTTTCGATCAACGAAAGCTATCTGTGGCTGGTCGACATTGCGAAGAAGGAAAAGACACTCCTTACGCCAAAAGGAGGCATCGAAAAGGTCTCTTATGGACGTTCGCGATTTGCCAAGGACGGCAAAGGGATCTATTTCACCACGGATAAGGAGTCGGAATTCCAGCGGCTTGCCTACTTTGATCTGGCAAGTCAGAAGTACACCTATCTGACGACCTCGATTCCATGGGATGTGGAGGAGTTCGATCTGTCTCACGACGGTCGTACGATCGCGCTGGCTACCAACGAAAACGGAGAGAGTCGAGTCTATCTACTCCCGACGCAGAGCAAGCAGCTAAGGCCTCTGCGAGAGATTCCGGTAGGAGTTGTTTCCAACTTGAGCTTCCATCGCAGCGGAGCAGAGCTTGGCTTTACCTTGAGTTCGGCGCGAGCGAGTGCTGATTCCTATTCCGTCAATGTCGCAAGTGGCAAACTGTCGCGTTGGACGCAAAGTGAGAGCGGCGGACTCAACACCAGCGAGTTTGCGGAGCCAAAGCTGGTGAAATGGAAAAGCTTCGATGGTCGCGAGATCTCGGGCTTTTTATATCTGCCGCCGAAAAAGTTTACCGGCAAGCGTCCTGTGATCGTCAACATCCACGGCGGACCCGAGGCACAATTTCGTCCCGGCTTTATCGGTCGCAACAACTTCCTACTGAGCGAGCTGGGCGTGGCGATTCTGTTTCCCAACGTCCGAGGCTCTTCGGGATACGGAAAGACGTTCCTCAAGCTCGACGATGGCGACAAACGAGAGGATTCTTATAAGGATGCGGAGTCGCTCTACAAGTGGCTGAAAACCCAGCCGGAGATTGATGGTGAGCGCATCATGGTGACGGGCGGGAGCTACGGCGGACACATGACGCTCGTCTCTGCAACGCACCACAGTGGCCTGATTCGTTGTGCGCTTGCGGTGGTGGGAATGAGTAGCCTGGTGACGTTCCTAGAGAACACCGAGGGCTACCGTCGTGACCTTCGTCGCGTGGAGTATGGCGATGAGCGGATTCCCAAGATGCGCGAGTTCCTCAACCGAATTGCGCCGCTCAACCTTGCCAAGAATGTCCAGAAGCCACTGTTTATCGTGCAAGGACAGAACGATCCGCGAGTGCCCGCCAGCGAAGCGGAGCAAATGATCCGGACCGTGAAGCAGAACAACGTACCGGCCTGGTATCTGCTCGCGAAAGATGAAGGACACGGCTTCGCCAAGAAGAAGAACCAGGACTTCCAGTTCTATGCCACCGTCCTATACATCGAAGAGTTCCTGCTCAAGTAACGTCAAGCGCTGCTTCTCTCAGTAGGTGTCAAGCTGGGAATCCTTTGGGAGGCTTCCCAGCGCGATTCCTGCTGGAATCCGGCCTCGCTTTCCGTGTCAGTTGGGACGACTTGCGGCAACCTGCTGGAGCCGTTTCTTCAGTGCCACCACCACTTGAGGTTTCTGCGCCGCCAGGTTCTTTTGCTGGGTCGGATCACTCGCCAAATCAAATAGTTCGTTCAAGTTGTCGGTAAATTTCGCGTAGAGAGCGTATTCAACGCCATCGACGGTATCGACCACGACTCGTTCGTTCTTTTGCCACGCGGTGCAGGGCAACATCTCTGCAATGGCAGGTAGTGGTGCGGCGAGCTTTTCGCCACGGACCAGAGGCACCAGAGACTGACCACGGAAGCTGGTAGGGAGCGGCACTCCGGCCAGGGCAAGTATCGTCGGTGCCATGTCGATCAGCCGCACTCTGTCTTGGATCAGTTGCGCCTTCAGTCCGGCCTTCGGTGGCAAGTACACAATCAGCGGTACCTTCAGCACTTCATTGTAGAGCGCTTCTCCGTGGAAGTAGAGCGGTTCACCGCTGAGCTTGTGTTCGCCAAAAGCTTCGCCGTGATCGGAAAACACCACCACCGCTGTGTCCTCTGCGAGCCCGGCCTCTGCGAGCGCAGTCAGGATCTTTCCGATGTGAAGATCGGTGTAGCTGACCTCTGCGTCGTAGCGTTCTTTGAGGTACTTAAAGCCTTTACCAACTGGGAATTCGGGATGGTCCATGTACGTACTATGTGGACCAAACAGGTGCGTCCACAGCGCGAACTTCGGCGCAGACTTGGGCTCTTTCCCAAGACTACGCAGTCGGGCCACCACCTGTGCGGTAATACGTGGCTCCGCGATGTCGCTGTTCGAGTCATGAAGATTCGTCGCTGCGTCGTTCTTGTACTCATCGAAACCGACCGAGATCCCGGTCTTGCGATCGAGATAGAAGTGCGAAAACAGTCCAATGGTGCGCAGGCCACCTGCTTTCAGTGCGGTAAACAGCGTCGGGTCTTTTCCGGTCAGTGGGGAAAAGTTGAGGGACTGTTTCACAAAGTGAACTTCTGACGGCAATCGAGAGGTCACAAAGGATGGGAAACTGCGCGGCGTGTTCGGAGCCTGGGCATACACATTGGCGAAGTGGACGCCCTCCTGCGCAAGTTTGGCGAGCGTCGGTGCGGTCTTGGTGTTGATCCGGTCGGCGCGTAGCGTATCGACGGTGATAATCAGCCAGTTTCCGGTCCATGTCGCGCCCGGGTTGGCCGCGACCGCTGGCTTTTCGACGACCACGGGAGCACTGGGCTCTGGTGAAGGAGCAGGTGGAGCGACCTCGGCCACTTTTTCGGCATCTGCCCCATCGCAGTCTTCATCGATGCGGTTGCCGGGCTCATCGTCTGCACCGGGATGGATGTTTGGATCGTGGTCATTGCAGTCGCCGCCACCGAGCCGCCCGGCATAGCCATCGTGATCACGATCAAACAGTCGTCGTGCCAACAATAGGAGGGTCCGTCCCGCAGCCGTCTCCTCGGCCATCAGGGCCCGCGAGCGAGCCTCGTTGCCAAACTGTTGCACCGTCAACAGCAGGCATCCCGCCATCAGCACGGCCAACCCCAGCCCAATCAGTTGCGGACGGTGTAGCTTCACCAGCACCGCTGCGAAACCGAGCTGTAGTAGCAGCCACACACCGAGCGCCTTCCACGGACCAAAGTGAATGATTCGCCAGTCGACCGACAGCACCGCCAGGAGGACGATGAGCAGTGCTCCGATCGCAAACATCCCTCCGAGCCAAAGCACACGCGGACGAGGCAGTAGCAGACCGACCAGACGATGGGTCAGACGGTAGATCGGAACGGTAAACGGAAGCAGTGCAACAAGTGACGCGACCGAGACCAGCGCAGACGACAGTGCGCCATTGCGTTTGTTGGCCATCTCCAGCGCCAGCGTGCGGACAAACCCGTACAGGAGGGCGGCATCAAGGGTCAGCACGGAGACCAGGGCCAAAATCACGGCCGCGAGCCAGCGGTCGTAGGTCTCGTCCCGCAGCGCTGTCAGTCCGCGCCGAAAAAAATCTCCGCCGAATACGGTCCGCAGCGATCCATCGAGCCACTGCTCTCCTACACCCAAAAGGAATGCCGGGACACCGAGCAGCCCCACTGCGCAGATGAGCGCTTGGGTGAGCGCCTCTCCGCTGACAGCAGTGGTTGCCGCGTGGGATGCGAGCAGCACATCTCCAACGGCGACAAATAGTGCCGCCAACAGTGCCGCTGTCCACCACGGTACCGATCGTGTGGAATCCTCAGGCGTTGCCTCGGAGCGATTGGGCACTGCAACCTGGGAAATGTGAGCCACGGGCGCATTGCTCATCGCGGCTTGGGATTGGGGTGTCTGACTCTCAGTTGCCATCAGTGTTTCAGAACCTGTAGACACGAGAGCATAATCGCGGCCTAGCGCGAAGGGGTGAGATATCCACAGATAGTGCTTGCGAAATATCGAACCAAGCGATAGCCTCGCGCTGGTAAAGCTAGGTCGGTTGTTGAAAAAGGTTCTGCAACATTTGGCGCTTGAGCTCCTGTCGAAGCCTCGACTGCCTGTGCCGCCTTGTTACCACCGCTAGGCTTCTTACTCGGAACGAACCCGCAACATCGCAAGGAGACACAGACATGGGCACCAAATTGTATGTCGGCAACCTCTCGTACAGCACCACTAGCGAGCAGCTCACCGAGATGTTCCACGCCTTCGGCAAGGTGATGAGCGCTCAGGTGATCGAGGATCGCATGACCGGTCGCAGCAAGGGCTTCGGCTTCGTCGAGATGGAGTCCGATGCCGAGGCGCAGGCCGCGATCAGCGGACTGAATGGCCAGATGAAGGGTGGCCGTGCTCTCACCGTGAACGAAGCGCGGCCCCGTGAGGAAGGCGGCGATCGTCGTGGTGGTGGCCGTCCCGGCGGTGGTGGTGGCTTCGGTGGCGATCGTCGTGGCGGCGGTGGTGGTCGGTCTCCCCGTTCTTCGTACTAGTCCCCGTTAGGGGTTCTGCCCGTAGAGCAGAGTGCTCGGTTGGTTCGTCTGACAGGCAACTGTTGGCGAATGAGCCGGGCACTTTTTTTTTCTAGTGTTCACCGTGGCTCTTCTCACCGGCGAGTATGGCAACCGGGAGATGGTTCTTCCGTGACGGCATTGGGCAGTGAAAGAACGCCGAGTAGGCGCACAGTGGGTTCCAGGCCTGGTTGAAATCGAGAACGGCGGTGTCGTCGGCAGCGAGCTTGGCGAGCAAGAATCGTCCCGCTCCGTAGCTGCCACCGGGCTGGCCGCTCGTCTGGTCGCGAAAGATCAGAAACAGCGTGTTGCCAGTGGGGGAATCGAGATAGGCCTCGAGTACGCAGTCCTGTCCGATAGAAAAGTGCAGATCTCCGATCGCGGTCAGCTCTTGCGGCTCTCCCCGCGAGGCGAGTAGCTTGACTTTTCGTGGTGCGAATCGCACCAGCTTAGCCGCTACCACCAGTGAGTCGTTATCGGGATAGTAGTGCAGTCCAGAATACGACAGACGCGATGGCGCGCTCTCCGAGTAGACCGCTAGTCCGGGGTCTGTCGGTGGTCCCGAGAGAAGAATCAGCGCTTTGCCGATAAGCAGCGTGTCTCCTTTGTGGAGTGAGGCGCGGCTCTGTGGCTCACCGTTGTGAAGCACTGGCTGCGTCGATACAAAGCTCACCTCTTCGGGTTGTACGATAACGCGTAGTTCACCGACAAAGCCCGCTCTTAGTTCTGGCACAAGATGAACTGTTTCCGTCGCTGTGTCTCCCAGGATGTGCTCGCCTATGGGAAGATGCTGGTAGTCGATGCGGCTGAGGGGACTCAGGGGTCCGCGCATTCGGGCATCTTGGCTGGCTCGCCACGCTTGCCTTTGCGCGTGGACTTCATCGAGAAGTTGAGGAGAGAGCTTGGGCATCACAACCTCCGTCGGGCGTTGCTTGCAGCCGCCGCCCATCATGAGCGACAGCGTTCCCAACCATAACCCGAGCAGGCGGAGTCGGTGCAGTGACATGCGGAGAGCTCGGGGGTGGGCTAGTCGGTTTTGCCTTCGTCGGTGATCGTGACTTTGATGATCGAATTGACCGGGATGTAGAACAGGCGGCCGCTCTGGTGGCGGAGGATGAGCTGCTGTTCTGGCACATACTCAAAGTAGGAACCGAGCACTCGGGAGCCACTGTCGAGATGGACGAGAAGCTCTCCGGTGAGCGGAATCGGCGATGAGGCTCCCGGTGCCATCGGCGCGGTCATGCGTTGAATGTCGGTCCACAGGACGCGACGGATTTCACCGCCACCCAGTCTGATGGTGGTATGGACTCCCTGGACGGACTCGACGAGGTCACCACGAAGGGTGTTGCCGTTCCGAAGCACAATGGTTCGTTCCGGAGATCCTACGTGAGAGCTGTCGCCCTTCTTTCGCGGCGGGGAGATTCGCTTGGCTTCGGCCCAGGTAATGCGTTTGAGGCTGCCATCACCAAGCTTGAGGATGAGGTGGCTGCCGACCTCGTACTCCATGACCTCACCGTGGTAGGTGATGTTGTCGCGAATCTGGACGGTGCGCTCAAAGCCGCTCGGAGCCAGTGGCCCGCTCGACGGAGAGACAACCGAGGGGGACGCACTCGACGGGGATGCGCTCGGTGGCGGGCTGCTGGGCGGTGACGGTGCGGGCGGCGGAGCAGCCGTTGGAGGCGGACTTGGAGGCGGACTTGGAGCCGGGCCGTTCGAGGGTGGAGATTTTGGGCGCGGCGGCGAGACTTGCTCGATGTCATCCCAGGCGATGCGTTTCGCTTCGCCACTCGACAGCTTGAGCACGATGTGGGAGCCGATGGCGTACTCTAAGACTTCGCCTCGATACATGCTGCCATCCTTGGTGACAACACTCCGTTCCACGGGACCGGAGTCCGGCTTGGCCGCTTGAGCATAGACGCTCGAAGCGGACGGAACGATCGTCACCGTCGCGGCTGCTACCGTCATCCAAAAGCAGCTCACAGGGGCCACTACACGTCGCTGCATCTAAGATCTCCTATGAGTTCATCTTACTTCAGACGGCGCGGCGGCGGCTATAGTGGATGCGCAGGCTAGTGGTTTGCATCGAGGCTGCGGAGGATCCTTTTTGCCTTTTGCGCCACGGGTCGGAGCGGGCTTTGGACGTAGGGATCGACGAATTCTCGGAGTGACACGCTGAGCGCAGGGAGCGTGGTCAGCGGTGCGGTTGCTTCGATCAGGTGGCCCACCCGAGTACCCGGAAAATGCTCGACGTTGACGACGAACGCGGCCAGGATGTCGGGCGCTTGTTGCGGATACCTTGCCCCCAATTTTCCCAGAGCGTGCGCGGTATGGGATTGTAGGACGATGCTCTTATGAGCAAGTAGGGGCAGTAGCTCAGGAATTGCCGCGAGTAGCCGCTTCCGGGTGTCGATGCGTGCCAGATTTCCGATGGTGCAAGCCGCCTCCCAGCGCAGGATGGGAGCCTTGGCGGCAAGGTTTGTGAGGAAGCGCTCGATGTACGGATAAAACAACTCCGGATGGTCCACCGAACACAGGGAGATAAGCTCTGCACACCCTGCGGCGATCCGTTTTTCCTTGGCGGCCAGACCCACTACAAGCGCGCTGACGTACTCCGCAGGTCGCTTCGATAGTTCGCGCTGGAACAGATATTTGGGTCGCGTTCCGTCTGCCCACTTTCCATTGAGAACCGCATGTAGATCCTGCATGAAGACCTCTCGTGTTTAGGAAGCGGTTGGTGGTAGCAATGGGAGTCGCACTTTGGGCTTCTGCGGACGCAGTCGACGCCAGATCGCAGCAGGCGAATAGCTGCGTAGCACACCACCCAACGCAAACGAAATCACTTGCCAACGGTTCATCAAGGAAAATCGTCCCAGCTCACAGCCTGCACATGGCGTCGGCAGTTTTCCTTCCGCCAGTTCCTGAGCAAGCCTCGTGCGTGCCGAGAGGAGCTGTTCCATGCTGTCCATCCCGACGACTCCCAATCGAAATCGCTCGGTGTCTTTGATCATGCAGCACGCAGTGGCGACTCCTTGATGGTTTACGTACAAGCCTTGTTCTAGCCACGGACAGCGACGCTTACCGGTTCGGAATCCAGCCAGGAGATCATCATAGAAACTGCGGATCTTCAGCTTGTCCTTTTTCTTTTGGATCTTGTTTATTTCTCTGTGCATCCGAAATCGCACCCATAGATCATCGACTTCCTGATCAGACAGGACTTGCTTCTGTAGTCCAGCCGGATAGTTTTTTTCATACAGGGGCATTGTCGATAACGGCTGCATCGTAATGCCACCGTCGAGTCCCAACCTCTGGTAGAGCGCGACAATTCCCGGCAGATGATCCTGGGTATCTTTGAGCACCGTAATGGACAGACCCACAATCGGACGGAGACTCTGTTGCGTTCTCTTTGCCGCCATCAGGGCGGAGAGCCCTGCGATGACTTTTTCTAGTTTTCCGCCGCGAATTTGCCGGAACGTTTCCGGTTCGGCGGACTCCATCGACACCGACACCTTTTCGATTCCCAGCGCCACCATCTGTTCGGCGTGCGACTCGCTGATCAGACTCCCATTTGAGATGAGCGACACTTTGATATTCCGCTCTCGCAGCGCTTTGACCATGTCAAAAAAACGCGGATGGAGCAGGGATTCTCCTTCACCCTGAAGCTCGACATGCTCGACGTGAGGATGGGCCAGCAGGAGGCTCTCGAAGCGCTCAAACGGGAGGTCGGCCTGCTCCATGTACCGACCACAACAGAATCCACAGGTGAAGTTGCAGCGAGTGGTTGGCTCGATCTGTAGGAAACGAACGGTAGACACGAGGACACGATACCAACAGTCGACTGGTTTCGATGCAAATTGTTTGGTCGGCGATCGCTTGCTACGTGTCGCTCAGCAGCCGTACATTGTCAGTTGGGCATATCGGTGAGAGTGACTTGCGCGCTACTGGTACTGTGGCGACTCGTTGCGAAGGAGTGGTCGGTCACTGCTGGATTTGTTAAATCCGAACTGAGTATTGAAGGTCGATCGAGCAGAATCACACTTCTCTGGCTTGGTGCTGGCGAGCCGCTCCGGACACACTCTCTGAACGTAAGCCAGGTCGCTTTCCGTCCAGGCCGAGTTCGCTTGAACCCAGCGGGTATGACCGATGCACGAGCCGCCATCCTCACGCCACTCTGCTTCGATCTCCCATCCAGGATTGGCGGACTGCTGGATTCCGAGCTGATCGTAGACGTTGATGCGGGTGCCCGAGCGTGTGTGCGGAATCCCGTCACCACAGTAATCGGCGCGGACCAACCGCACACAGGCCTGCTGCCACTCTCTCAGATTGCGAGTCTTGCAGGAATTGTGGCGGCACTCGCTGGCAGTCGCCCATGGCTGATATCCCCAACGAACACACTTACCAATGGCGGCATTGATGCAACCGAACGTGAACGAGTCATTGTCATCTATGAAGGAGGCCGATTTATCCCAGTACCCCGACACGGCGATGGCCGGAATGGGACTCCCGGCAGCGGTTCCGCACAGAGGCATGGGTCCATTATCAGAGAGCACGGAGATTGAGTAGAGCGTTACGCCGCCATCGACTTGGGCATCTGCGATGCGCAAGGGAATACTGATTCCGTTGAGGAGCTTGCCCTGAAGCTGTGCACCAATGAGTTGGGCTCCTGCGAGCAGCGAGCGACCTTGCCTGGCTTCGATGGTGGATGCGTTGATGGTGACGTCGGTCAGCTCTTTGCCGTTGAGTGTCAGCGTCGCGAATTGTACGTTGGCAAGATCAAGTGGTTGAGCTGGTGCTGTCTGCACCGTGTTGGTACTCGCTGCGCCACTGTTGAGAGTGAGACCGTTGAGAGTGAGACCGTTGAGCGTCAATCCATTGAGCGTCAACCCATTGAGGGTCAGCCCGTTCATCTGAGAATCATTCGGCTGGATGTCGTTCAACCGGGACAGATCGAGGTTCATGTGCGGATCGCTGCCACATGCACTTGAAAGCAGGAGCGTCATACTGCCAATACATGAAATAAAATCAAACCGCATAGTCATTACCTCTTTGTAAATTGTCTGCAACTTCCGTACCGTAATTCCTGAGGGCGGAATGGGCGATGGGGGATGGGCGATGGCGTTCTCTTAGACTACTGCGCTCGCGGGGCATCCAGAGCTTTCCTGAATCTTTTCCGGAGACAGCGCGTGGTTCTCACGATAGCGATGGCTGGGGACGCTCTATGGCCTCTGCTCCCCGCGCAGTGCGCTGAGGTCTGTTGTTCCCACCTCACAGACCCCAAGCCGTAGCGGAGTTGGTCGCTTCTGGGTGAGCTTCTGACAATCTTCCTACTTCGATCGCTGCTGAAGCTGTACGGTGGCGCAGAGCCGAAGCGACAGACCGGGGTTTCTCATGCTTGGGTCGAGGGCATTGCGGTTGGTCGTGCGCTGTACGATTGCGGCGTAGAAATAGCTACCACTGCGGACAGAGGACTCTCCCTTGACCAAGGATGACTCTGTCCATTCAAAGACGTTGCCCGCCATGTCATCGAGCCCAAACGGGCTTCGTGACTGCGGATAGCTGCCCACCTCGTCCGGTCCCATCGATGCGGCATCGCCGTTATAGGTCACGTCAAAGTTGGCGTCTCCGGGGAGGATTTCATCGCCATGCGGCCACTCTCGATCATCGGCACCTTTGGCAGCTCGTTCCCATTCAATTTCCGAACAGAGTCGTGCTCCGGGAAGCTTGCCGCTCTTGTTCATCCATGCGGCATAGTCCTTGGCGTCTTGCAGAGAGATTCCGCTGACCGGCAGACGATGCCAGTCTTGTTCACGGTTCTGTTTGCGCGAGTCGTACACAATTTTCTGATTGCCGCGAACGATGTACTTTTTGCTGGTTGGCTGCAGCGTCAGTTCCCACTCACCAGTTGGGAGCTGCATGAGTCCGATCGCACCGGGCAGAGAACCAGGCGTTGGTTTGGTCTGGTAGCGTGCCCGATCTTCGGGAGAGAGCGCGTTTAGGAATGCCAACCAGTCCGTAAAAGTGGTCTCTGTCTTCGCGATGAGATAGCCCTCTGTTCGAAGTTCGTGAATCGGAACAGTGGTGAGCATTCCTTTGCGCATCGCCTCTTCGGCACCCGAGCCAAATAGGAATCGCCCCGGTGGGACGTACACAAAGCCGTCGGGAACCTCATTCTGCGTCGGTAAATCGAGTTGCAGTTGGAGTTTCTCTTCCCGATGGAGCACAACCGGATATCGAACCTCGGCCCGGCCTGGAGCGGTCAGCGTGAGTAGATAGGAGCCCGGTGCCAATGAGGTTTCGGTGGTCGCGGAGATTCCTAACTCGTGGATGCCGGTGAGCAGTCGTCGCCCTTTGGGATCACGTTCGTATTTGCCGATCGAGACCTGTGCACCCGGAGGATTTGTGGTCACCGTGAGCTTGGCCGGAGCGTTCCAGCGCCTGACCCGCGTCTGTGTCACGTCATAGAGTGCCATTCGCTGCAGCAAATCGTCGAGCTGCTGCGGCCGACGATCCCGCTCGGCCATCAGCGCACGTTCATAGAGCACATCGGCCAGCAACTCACGCGATTCCACATGCGAGCTGTCTGCGGTCAGTGCCGCTTCAAACGTCTGGCTGGCCCGTGAATAGGCGCGCTCGGCCTCGACGGTGACGAGCAATGAACGATTCCAGACCGCCTCTCCATCGGCTCCGTTCATGGAGTCGAACGCCGCGAACGCTCCCCTCCTCAGCTCTTCCACTTCGCCATTGCGCTGACGTGCGGTCTGTAGCTCGTGGTTTCCTTCGTTCAAATAGCTGGCAATTCGTTTGGATAGGTTGCGATGCGCTGCATACTCAAAGGCTCCATACGTCAGTCCCGCGAACAGAGGCAGCGATCCAATGAGCAGGTTTCGCAAGAGCTGCTTTTTGCGCTGCTGCTTGCGTGACGCGGCAATGAACTCGGTTTCCTTTGCGGAAATATCGGCCGCATCGATGATCGCAATCTCTGCGAGCTGCTGGGCGGACCACAGGCCTTCTTGACTGCGTGAGAGCCGTCGCCATTCCACCGCTGCGGCTTCGAGTCTCTGTTTGGCCGCCCGGCTTTCGGCAAACTCTTCCAGCCATCGTCCGAGCGTGGACCATCCCTTGATCAGCGCTTCGTGTGCCACTTCATATGCGGTGCCATCAGCCGTATCGCGAGCGACCAAGAGTCGTCCTTGCACCAGTGCTTCGAGCGCGACTTTGGCACTGGGATCGGCGTTGATCAGCTCTTCTTCGCTGCGACGGGCACGGGTTCCTTCAATGGTCACCAAGCTCATCAAGACTCGGCGGGCACTGTTCCGTTGCGGAGGGGGCAGTGTGCCGATGACGTGGTCGGCGTGTCGCGAGAGTGCGCCAGTCACGCCGCCAATCGCTTCGAGCGCGGCCTTGGTGATGCGATTGCCTTCACGTGCTTCCCATAGTTCCGCCAGCGTGAACTGTAGCAGCGGCAGTGCGCCATCGGTGTGTGCGGTGGAATCGACCAAGCCATTGATGAGTTCGGTGCTTTCGAACAGGACTCCTTTGGCATGCGCAGGGCCTACCACTGCTTCGCGAATCCGATCCGGACCGAGCGGTCTAAGGATGTACAGCGAGCGGGTTACGGCTTCCCCGATACTGGGCAGGCTTGCCACCCTTCCCAGATAGTCACTGCGTACGGTGATCAGCAGTCGCACGCTCGGAATCTTCGCGAGCAAGCTGCCGAGTGCCTCCCCAACGATGTTCGCTTCGACCGGATCGGCAATCGTTGACAGTTCCTCAAGCTGATCGACGAAGAACATGGTGCCGCGATCGCTGCCCAGACTTTGATGCAGCATTCGTCCGAGCCGCTCGGGTTCAGACTTGAGTTCAGCCATCAAGTCGTCCTCGGCGAGCTTGGTGAACGGCGTCAGCGCTTGGGCGAGCGAGCGCAGCGGGTGTCGACCGGGAACCATCGTGACCACTCGCCAGACTCGGCCAGACCCGAGCGCACCCTCGGCAACCAGCGGTAGCACTCCAGCGCGACACAGCGATGACTTTCCGACACCGGATTCTGCGGCCACGAGCACACAGGCATCGGTGCGCAGTCGCTCCACCAGCGTTCCGATTTCGCTGCGACGACCGAAAAACACAGAGCGATGCTCGGCTTCGAAGGCCAACAATCCTCGGTACGGATTGCCCTCGGGAATCTTGTCCGCACCACTGCGTGGCTGCAACAGATCGAGCGCCGACTCCAGTTCTTCGGAAGATCCGAAGCGATCCGGCGGATGTCGACGCAAGCAACGCAGGATCACTTTCGCCAGCCGTGTATCGATGTCGATAGGCCAGCCGCTCGTCTGAAGATCATCGCTCGGCGTCTGCTCGATGATCGATGGAGGAGGCGGTTTGCCAATGCACAGTTCGTACAGGATCGCGCCGAGCGCAAACAGATCCGCACGCTGCGTCGGAGGCTCTTTGGCTTTGACCTCGGGCGCGGTGAAGTAATCGGCTTTTTGGCGAAGCTCCTCGGCGCGCTGCGGCAACAGCAACTCCGGTTGGGAATCGGCGGGTTGAGCCGGTCCGTCCGCCAGAGAGCGTGTTTGAGAGATGTCCTCGCCGCAGAACTCCCGCAGCCCAAAGTCGGTTAGCTTGATCGTTCCATCCGTCGCGACAATGATGTTGCTCGGGCGTAGGCTGCGATGCAGAACGCCTCGACGGTGCGCCGCCGCAAGTCCTCGCGCTGCGGCCATTGCCAAGGGCAACACCTGTCGCCACGGCAGCGGTTTGGGAAGCTGCTCAATCGTCTGACCTCGGACATATTCACTGATAATGTATGGTCGTC
>WBZP01003303.1_pt1 | contig 17614 bp, 14 predicted proteins | sample 5204301 | NCBI WGS metagenome assembly WBZP01 (sample SAMN12412401, study PRJNA552823) | activated sludge metagenome | isolation source: activated sludge from nitrification reactor of wastewater treatment plant... | place: USA: Pennsylvania | collected 2017 | reverse complement strand
GCCATGGAAACCAGCGATGAATGGGAGACCGGAAAAGTGTATCTGTCCATGACACCCTAATCGCTGTCCGGCAGCTGCCGTTGCCGAGGAGCGCCCCCAAAAGTACAGAAGAGATGTTGACTAATCTAAACACTCCTTTAAAATAGTAGTTAAATGGTATGAGTATTTGTACTCTTAATAATAGCATAAATTAACAACAAAGCCTTTATAATTTCATTTTATACCAAAAGTAGTATTTCCCTTTTGAGCTCTAGCGTGCCCAGCTGTGCCGCTACCCCCCAGCAACTACACGTCGCAACCACGCTAAGCATTCCGCAAGCGTCGTAAACTCGCCATCGATCTGGGCTGCATACGCACGCCTGCTCGAAGCGCTGCGCGGCCAGGCACCAAGTGCTGGCGCTAGCATTGGCGTGTTCGAGCTATTCAGCTACCTGAGTGCGCAGGTGCCCGCCGATGCACGGCAGATACACTACAACGGCGCGCCGCTCGCGCAAGAGCCGCTGCTCTACGCCCACCAGATCGACGCGGATATGGCAATCGCACTGCGGCCAAACTGGCAGGGCGGCACACTCGACGCCGACCTCGCAAGCACCATCGACGAGCTAGCAGCGGCTGAGATCGCGCTGGCCCGCTACGCGCGCGAAGCCGATACGCCAGCGGAACTGCGCCAGCGTCACGATGCGCTGCTTCAGCAGCTTGAAGACGGGTGACGCCAGTATCGTGAGATCAGAAAAAACAGGTCTTGCTCAACTTCACTGTCTCTGCGCCCTCGCGATTCGCCATTAGGGCGCTATAAACACGCGGCATGCAAAAGGAAGCTGTAGCCATAAACCATAACAGTATCATCACCTTTGGCACCGTAAAAAATCAGCGGCTAGCGTGAAGCAAACAGAAGAGCGGAGCGTATTGCACGTTCCACTCGTCTGTTGTAGCGTTCGCTACGGAAGCTATAGCGCAGCCGACAAACTTATTCATTCGTCTCAGTAGCCTGTTTCCGCACCAGAAACGCCACTTCCCCTGCGCCCTCCAAGCGCGCCATAATCGGCCAACCCTCTTCTGCGGCCAGCGCAGTGAAGCGCTGCGCATAGTGTGTGCCCATGTGTTTTGCGTGGCCGCCCAGGCTCTGCGCCGGGAACGACACCAGCATAAAGCGCGTATTGAGCGCGCGCAGCAGCATGCGCCCACCCTTCTTCACCAGCTGATCAATCGTGGGCAGCGCCTTGAGCACCAGCGCTATATCGGCAGGCTGGCGCGGCGGGCTGCTCACAACATCGCACACAAATGCGTGGCCGTTCACTCCCGCAAGTGGGAAAAAGGCGTTGAGAAATTCAATCATATCGGCATACAGATCGCAGGCGGCGTAGTGTGCGCCAGGCGCAAGCGGCATCCAGGCGCAGGCTAGCGGGTTCAGCCCGCACGCCACATCCAGCACCGAGCTAACTGGCGGCAGCTGGGCAAATATCTCGGTATAGAAGGCTGCAAGCGTGGGCAGACGCTCGCGGGTTGAGGCGTGGTGCTGCATGATCTCGGCACAGGCCGCCCGCAAAGCCGCCGGGTCGTTTGCGGCGGCGCACAGTTCGGTCAGCCAGGCCGCGTAGGATGGTCGCACCTCCAGAAAAGCCCCGGCCACCTGGTGCAGCTTATTCTTGGTCGCCTTGATCGCTTCCTTCAGGTTTTTGCGCGCGGCGAGCTCGCGCTGCCCTACCCCGCGAATCAGGTCTTCGCTGATCGCCTGATATTTTGCGCTGGCGCGCACGCTTTCAACGAGTGCATCGAGCTGGTTCGTGGAACGATTTGGCATTGGTTTGGCCTGGTGTAGGCGGTCTTCATGCTGGGATTTACCTGCCACTCTGTTGTTGTATTCGTAGCTTGTAGTCTGTAGTGCCGAATGAAGCAGGCGCGCCTAAAGCTGCTAGCCGCCCGCTATGCCGCGCGGCGCAAGTGTTCCGCCAGCATAGCCATAAACCGCAGGTTGTGCAGCGTTGCCAGGCGTAGGTACAGCGTATCGCCGACTTTGTGCAGATGGTGCAGGTAGCCCAGCGAATATTTTGTGCAGGTTAGGCAATCGCAATAGCCTGAAACCGGCGCGGCGGCTTTGATATGCTTTTTGTCTTCGATATAGATATAGCTGTACCAGTTGCCATGCAGCGCGAACTGCTCGGCGCGCGGGTCGGCGGCGAAGGCGTACAGCCGCCCGTGGCGTGCATCGCGGGTGGGCATGGCGCTGTCGAACAGGCCATAGCCCAGGGCCGCGCAGGCGGCGACGTTGCCGGGTTGGCCGACGCCAAGCGCATGCATCGGGAACTCGGGCGGAATGAGCGCGCGGGTGTAGCGCAAAATTTCGTGCAGCAGCTGGCCCTTGGCATCAAGCGGCCATCCACCGAAGCCATAGCCATCGAAGCCAATTGCCAGCAGCGCCTCGGCACACTCGCGGCGCAGCTCAGGCATGCCGCCGCCTTGCACCACCGCAAATAAGAGCGAGCGACGCGCCATTTCCTCGGGTGCGCGCGCCCGCCGCCCGCCGCGCCGTTCGGCCAGAATTCGTTCGAATTCGTCCTTACAGCGCCGCGCCCACTTTACCGTGCGCGCCACCGATTTCTGCTGCTCGGCGAGTGTGTCGTCAACATGGGTGCAATCGTCGAGGCACACGACAATATCCGCGCCATAGGCTAGCTGCAGCTGAATGCTCTTCTCGGGCGTGAGCTGGAATGGACGCTCGGCACCTTCGGGCTGGAAACGAATGCCACTGTCAGTGAGCGTACCAAAGCGCGGGTTCTGGCGAATGAGCGAATATGCCTGGAAGCCGCCCGAATCGGTAATAATCGGGCCGGGCCAATCGGCCATGCGGTGCAGCCCGCCCAGCGCCTGAATCGTTGAGCTGCCGGGCTTCTGCATCAGGTGGAACACATTCATCACCAGCGCATCAATGCCAACCTGCCGCAGGTCGGTGGTATCAACCGCACGCACTACGCCGACAGTGGCATCGGGTAAAAACGTGGGCAGCGCCAGGTCGCCGTGCGGCAGCGCCAGGGTGGAATGATCAATCATCAGGGTATCTTTAGCATCGTGTAGCGAATGCACCAGGGAGCGTATCAATCGGTGTCGTCGTCATCGTCGTCGGGTTCTACACCAGCGCGCAGCCTACGGTCAAGCCCGTTGATGACCACAATATATTCCCCCTTCGGTTTCTTCACCAGATCGGACGCAAGCAGCTCGGAGAGGGTGCCGCGCTCGACGCGCTCGAACATTTTGGTCAGGTCGTTTGCTAGCGCCGCCGGACGGTCGCCGTATACTTCAAGCGCATCTTTTAGGAAGGCCGCAATCCGGTAGGTGCTTTCGTAAAACACCAGGGTATGCGGTGCCTGCGCATCGAGCGCCAGAAAGCGACGGCGCGGACCAGGCTTGCGTGGTGGGAAACCGCGAAAAGTGAAGCTATGCAGCGGCAGGCCCGAAAGCACCAGCGCCATAATCAGGCCGGTCGGGCCGGGTGCCATTGTTATGTCAATATCTTCTTCGATGGCGCGGCGCACCAGCGTAAAGCCAGGGTCGGAAATCCCCGGTGTACCAGCATCGGTCACTAGTGCCACCGATTGCCCGCGCTTAAGCATCCCAATGATGCGTGCACCGGCTTCGTCTTCGTTATGTTCATGAAAGGCAAGCTGCGGCTTATGAATATCGAAATGCTTCAGCAGCACACCGGTTTTGCGCGTATCCTCGCTGGCGACCAGATCAACGGCGCGCAGGACATCGAGCGCACGCAGCGTGATATCGCCCAGGTTGCCGATCGGCGTGGCGACAAGGTAGAGCATACAAACCCTCGTGAGCGCAGAACACAGCCGCGCCATTATAGCACGCCCCATCGCCGCGTACCTGCCGGTAGTTCAATCTTATGCTATACTCGGGACAGCGCTTGCACTCGCGCTGTCAGCTGCACACAAGGAGGAACGCATGAGTGATCGGGCAACTCCGGCGGGCCAGCAGGTCCCTTCGCAAGTCTTGCGGCAGGTGTGCGACAGCGTGATCGATAATCTGGGCGAGCGCAGCTTGCGCATGTTATTCGCGCAATCGGGGTTACAGCACTACTATAATGGTGGCGCGCTACCACCCGACGACGACACGCCCTCAATGACTGTAACGGAGCTGAGCCACCTGTTTGCCACGGCGTTTCGCATTTTTGGCGAACGTGGGATGCGCCCCATTCTGCTGCGCGCCGGGCGCACTTCGCTCAAGCATTTCCGCGAAAGCAATAAAACCCTTGCGGCACTGGCCGGGGCTGCGTTTAAGGTGCTGCCCACCGATGCCAAGATCAAGCTAGTGCTCTCGCGCTCGGCGAAGATTGCGGAAGAGCTGCTGCACGCCCCGCATCGCACCTACGACACCGACGCAGGTTTTTTTGTGGAAATTAGCGCCTGTCCATACTGCGCGGGCAGCCAGGCCGAACAACCAATCTGCTTCTTTCCGCTTGGCTTCTATGGCGAGGCTATTCGCTGGGCCACGGGCGCAACCTACCCGGTTGAGGAAGTTGAGTGCATTGCCCAGGGCGGGAAGCACTGCCTGATCCGCATTGGTCGCCAACCCGAGGCGGTATAAAGGGTTCTTGTGTTCAACACTATGTCAAGCTTCTTCGTATCTGGCCTGATCAATATCGAAACGACCGTACAGGTTGAGGGATTCCCGATCGCCTACACCCCGGTGCGCTACCCCTTTTTTGGCGTGCGCAGCACCGTGGCAGGCGTGGGCTACAACCTGACCAAAGCGCTTACGACACTGGGCAACACCGTGTGCTTTGCCTCACTGATTGGTCGCGACGCGCCTGGCGCCCTGGTGCAGCAGCAGCTCGACGCTGAGGGTCTGCCCGCTGCCCATGTACTGGTGCAGCTCGACAGCACGCCCCAGTCTGCGATCCTTTACGACCCAAGCGGCCAGCGCATGATCAACACCGACCTGAAAGACATTCAAGAGCAGCCGTACCCGCTTGCGCTCTTCGAGCGAGCGATTGATGGCTGCGCCATGGCGGTGCTGTGTAATATCAACTTCTCGCGGCCCATGCTAGCCCAGGCACGGGCGCGCCGCATCCCAATCGCCACCGACGTGCATACCATTAGCGACCTTGATGATGCGTATAATCGCGACTTTATGGCCGCCGCCGACATCCTTTTCATGAGCCATGAGCGCCTGCCTTGCGCGCCAGAAATCTGGGTGCAGCAGCTTCAGGCGCGCTACGGCACCCCCATTATTGTGGTGGGATTGGGAGCTGCGGGCGCACTGCTGGGCGTGCGCGCGCATGGGTTCCTCGAGCGATTCCCCGCCGTGCAGATACGCCCGGTCGTCAATACCATTGGCGCGGGCGATGCGCTATTTGCCGCATTTATCGATGACTATGCGCGTTCTCACAATCCCTACGAAGCGCTTCGCCGCGCGATTACCTTCGCAGCCTACAAAATCGGTGCCGTTGGCGCTGCCGAAGGCTTCCTCGATGCGCCTGCACTCGATGCACTTTATACTCGTAGTACTCCTTAATCGCACTCAACGGCAAGTGCTCCCCCTTGGTAACGCCCTGTAAGATGACCATCGGCCTATTCTTTTCGGGCCGGGCTGCCCCTATACTACGCCAATACGTTTTGTAACCGCGTTTTAACCAGAAGGGCTTGCCACATAATGCGCCTTTTGATCGATCAACATTCGTATGACGACATGCTAAGCAGACCTTCCCATTCGCGCGATTGTTATGTTCAAAATAATGAATATCTGCATCATCTCTATATCGATGGCGTGAAATACCTGGTGGCCCGTGCCGTCTACGATTGCATCAAACGCGCGCAAGAGGCCGACGACCAGGATGCGCTGTTACACTTACTATTTCACAAAGATGAGCTTGAGAAAGCGGTAGCCGATGCCCGCGCCAAAGGCGTCAATCTCGCAGCCACGCGCGTAATCGGTGACCCACCGCCTTCCGATGACGAAGCCATGCCCCGGCTCGCGAATGCCTTCACCCCGTACCAACCTCAAACGATTGAAGAAACTGGCCTCAATCGCACCTTCCTCTTCGAACATCTCCTGCGGATCATCTATAACAAAGGCCGCGTCACCGGCCTCGACTTAGTTGACGAGATAAAGCTGCCATATGCGATCATCGACGTGCTGCTGAAAGAGCTGCGCGGCCAGGAGCTGATTGATATTGCCGGGCAACGCGGCTATGGCGATGTGAACTATGAATATGTACTGACCCCGCGCGGCAACCAGGCCGCCGCCGATGCGCTACTCAAAACCATGTACGCTGGCCCCTGCCCGGTGCCACTGGATGACTGGATTGAATCGGTAAAGGCCCAGACTGTGAAGAATGTGGTGGTGACGCGCAAAAATATTCGCGAGGCATTTCAAGGTCTGGTGATCGATGAGTCAATCCTCAATCAGGTTGGCCCAGCGGTGAACTCGGCATCATCAGTGATGTTGTTTGGCTACCCTGGCAATGGCAAAACCACCATTGCCGAGCGCATCACCCACCTGATGGGCGACGATATTTTCATCCCTCATACGATCTATGCCGATGGCGCGGTGATTAAGCTGTACGACGCGATTGTACACGAGCCACCCAAGAAGGCGCTACCCAATACGCTGGAATATGATCAGCGCTGGGTGCGTGTGAGCCGCCCGGTGGTGATTGTCGGCGGCGAGCTAACGCTGGAAGGGTTGGAGCTGATCTATAACGAAACATCGCGCATTTACGAAGCGCCTTTTCAGATGAAAGCGAACTGCGGCATTTTCCTGATTGACGACTTTGGCCGCCAGCAAGTGCGCGTGTTCGATCTGCTGAACCGCTGGATTGTGCCGCTGGAAAAGCGCTACGATTTCCTCACCACTGCTACCGGCAAAAAGCTCCAGATTCCGTTCGACCAGCTGATTATGTTCTCAACCAACCTCGACCCGAACGACCTGGGCGACGAGGCGCTGTTGCGGCGCATCAAGTTCAAGTTCGAGATCATCGACCCGACTGAGGCACAGTGGCGCGAAATCTGGAAGATTATGTGCCGCGTATACAAGGTAACGTACAACGAGCGTGGGCTGGATTACCTGCTTGAGAAGTGGTACAAGCCCGACGCCCGCCCGCTACGCATGTGCCAGCCGCGCGATATTTTGCTACAAGCCCTGGCGATTGCAAAATACAACATGGAAACTGTGACGCTGAATGCCGATTTGCTGGATGCGGCCTGCGCGACCTACTTCACCAGCAAAGAGAAGAAGAACTTCGGCGCGAAGGTGCGGCTGGATTTGTAAGCTGTTCCCAATTGCTTTTTTTGGCGTAAGGGCAAGCCTGGTGCTTGCCCTTTATTATGTCTCGTTTTTAACCCACACAACCCACGCCGAGCACTGCTCGTTAGCGTTTCGCGCGCGAACCTGGCAGGCCCGTAACAAATGCCCGTGTGCGGCGGTTTCGTGCGTGCCAGGTGTGTGATATGGCCGCAGCACACGCCGACTGTTCCACACATTTCTGCGGCGCAAACCAACACACATATGCCTAAACGCATCCTTTTTATAGTGCTCGCTAGCCTGGCCTGCGCGCTCCCGGCGGCCCAGCCCGCCCGCGCAGCCACGATTAGCGTCACCACCTTCGCCGACGATGACACCACCAATGGTAATTGCTCGTTGCGCGAAGCCATTCAGGCCGCGAATACCGACGCAGCCGTCGATGCGTGCGCGGCGGGCAGCGGTACCGATACGATTAGCCTGCCCGCTGGCACCTACACCCTGAGCCGCGTTGGCGCAGACGAAGATCTGAACCAGACCGGCGACCTGGATATTGGCTCGGTGGTAACGCTGCAAGGAATTGACAAAAACACCACGATTATCGATGCCGCCGGGCTAAACGACCGTATCGCCGAGGTACACCCCGGCGCGCAGCTTGTTCTTAGCGGCCTCGCGCTCACTCATGGCGGCAGTGCGAATACGCCTGATCTGGATGGCGGTGCAATCTTCAACGCGGGTGCGCTCACCATCACCAGCGCCGACATCGCCTACAACGCCGCCGGGCGCAACGGTGGGGCAATCTTCAGCGCAGCCGGACCGGTAGTGATTGAACACAGCATTGTGCGCGATAATACTGCCGGGAATATGAACCAGAGCAACGGCAGCGGCGGTGGTATTTACAGTAGTGCAGGCAGCGTGCAGCTGAACGATAGCATCGTCAATAACAACAGCTCGTACAATGGCTATGGCGGCGGCATTCGCAGCGCCGAGCTGCTGCAAATCGAAAGCAGCTGGATTCACGATAATGTAACCAATACGCGCGGCGGCGGTATCTACAGCTCGGCTACCGCGGTGATTACTGGCACCGTGCTCGACTCGAACAGCGCGGGCCACGATGGCGGGAACCTGTACAGTGCCGACGATAGCCAAGCCACGCAGTTGATCATAACAAGCTCCGAGCTGCGGCGTGGGCATGCGCGCTATGGCGGCGGCCTGTTTAACGGCGGCGGATTGCAGCTCAACAGCGTGTCATTTGCGCTCAACGATGCCCAGCTCGGCGGCGGCCTCTATTCCACCGCCTTGAGCGACACGCTGCGCCTGACGAATGTGACCATGGCCGAAAACAGCCACGATGCAAACGCCGCCGGGGCCGCGATTACCAACATCGGCGCAGCGATGACTGTGCAGAATAGCTTGTTCGGCGGCAATGGTGCGAACGATAGCTGCGCCGGGCCGCTCGCATCGGGCGGGCACAACCTCGATGCCGGGAATAGCTGCGGGTTTGCCAGCGCGGGCGACCTGAGCAACACCGACCCGCTGCTTGGCGCGCTCCCCACAATCAATCGAACCCCAGGCACCTTCCCGCTACTGGTGGGTAGCCCGGGGATCAACGCCGGCGATAATGCCACCTGTGCCGCGCTCGACATTGCTGGCCGCGCCCGACCACATGGCATGGCCTGCGATATTGGTGCCTACGAAACCAACAATACGCCAACCGCCACGGCTGAAACCTATCCGCTGGCCGAAGATACCCAGCTCATGCTGGCCGCACCGGGGCTGTTGAGCAACGACAGCGACCCCGACGGCGACCCACTTACTGTCATACAGGCCGATTGGCCGACCAAAGGCACGCTTGCGCTCAGCGCGAATGGCGCGTTCACCTACACCCCGCCCGCTCATTTCTATGGCGGCGATCAGTTCGCCTACCGCGTCAGCGATGGCGCGCTGCAGAGCGATGTGGTAGTGGTGAGCATCAACGTCGCGCCGGTGAACGACCCACCAACCGCCCGACCCGACAGCGCCAGCACCCGCAGCAGCGCGCCGCTGCTCATCCCCGCCAGCGCGCTCCTCGCTAACGACAGCGATATTGAAGGCGATGGGCTATTCCTGAGTGCGGTAAGTACTACCAGCCAGCACCACGGCGCGCTAGCCTTCGACGGCACGAATGTACGCTATACCCCACCAATTGGCGTGAGCGGCCCCGACGTATTCACCTACACAGTGAGCGACGGCCACGGCGGCAGCGCGGTTGGCACGGTCACGGTCGATATTCAACTCAAATGGCTATTCTTACCAATCGCACGCCGCTAACGAAGGATGAGGGATGAAGGATGAAGAAATGCGAGCAGTTCCTTCATCCTTCCAATTTGACGATCCTGCATAGGGCGCGCTACAATCGCACCATGCCCACAGCATCAATCGACATTTGGAAGAACCGGCTGCTCGATCTCAGCCGCCGCAACCGCCTGCTACACCTGCGCGCCGGTGCGAGCAGCGTGGTCGAGCTGACGCACCCAAACGCCGCCGAGCTATTCGGTTTGCTCACCCGCCGCCGCAAGCTTGAGTTCGTTGAAGCGCTCACACCCGAACAGCGGCTCGATGCGCTCAGCTGGGATGCGCCCGCAACCGGCGCGACCATGCAGCTCGATACCGTTGCAGCGCCCAAGCCCCGGCCCGAACAGCTCACCACCGACCTGCCGCCTGCCGAGCAAGAGCGCGCGCTGTATAATTTGCGCCTGCGTTCGCGCACTGCATTGAACGAACAGGGCATCAACCTACTGTTTGTGGCGGTGGGCTTTCTGGAATGGATGGTGCCGGGCGCGGGCGAGGCGTTCTGGCGCTCGCCGCTGCTGCTGGTGCCAGTTGAGCTGAACCGGAGCATACTGGCAGGGCGCTATACGCTTCAGCTTGCCGATGACGACATCACGCTCAACCCAACCTTGCGGTACAAGCTGCATAAAGAATTTGGGCTTGATCTACCCGCCCTGCCCGATGATCCCGACGACCTGGCGCTTGAGCCATGGTTCGCTCAGGTTGAAGCAGCGATTGCCGGGCGCGATGGCTGGCAGCTTAGCCGCGAGTGCGCGCTGGGGATGTTCTCGTTCCTCAAGCTGCTGATGTACCACGACCTTGAGCGCGCGGCTGAGCAAGCCAGCACTCACCCGATCGTACAGCTCTTGAGCGGCAACGGCACGGCCACCGCTGCCAGCGCCGCAGAAGATCTGCTAGAAGCACAGCTTGCGCCGCCCGAGACGGAGTACGCGCTCGACGCGCGCCCGCCCGAGTATTGCTACCAGGTGCTCGACGCTGACTCAAGCCAGGCAACCGCGATTGCTGCCGCTCGCACCGGCACAAGCTTTGTGCTGCAAGGGCCGCCCGGCACCGGCAAAAGCCAGACGATCGCCAACATCATCGCCGAGCTGCTGGCCGATGGGAAGCGCGTGCTGTTTGTAAGCGAAAAGATGGCGGCGCTGCAGGTGGTGTACGACCGGCTAGCCCAATGCGGCCTGGAAGAATTCTGCCTTGAGCTGCACAGCCACAAGGCAACCAAACGCGCGGTGCTCGATACCCTGAGCACCGCGCTCACTGACGCCCCACCACCCACCGACCCGGCCTTCCCGTATGCCGAGCTGGCCCAGGCGCGCGACCAGCTCAATATGTATGCGCAGGCATTGCATCTGCCCGACCCGGTACTCGGCTGGACACCATTTCAGGTGCAGGGCCGCCTTGGGCTGCTGGCCGATGCGCCCGATACGCAGGCACCAATTGGCGACCTCGACAGCTACACCCCCGAGCGCATGGGCGCAGTCGATGCGCTGCTGGCCCGGCTCGATGCGCGCGCCGAGCTATTGACTGCAATGCCGGAAAATGCCTGGCGCGGCTGTTCAATGACGAGCAGCTCGTTTGAAGGGCGCGGCCAGGTCCGTGCCCACCTGCGCGCGCTGCAATCGGCACTGGCGGCGCTCCAGCGCGAGGCCGGGCTAGCTACCGGGCAGCTCGGCACGCCGCCCGCGCAAAGCCCGGCCGAAGTACGCGGGCTGTGCAACCTTGGCGCACTGCTGCGCGAACCGATAACCGTACCCGCCGACTGGCTGAACGACGAATACGCCGCCACCCGTGTCGCGCTGATCAACGAGGCCGCGCCGCACTACGCTACGCTGAACGCACTAGAACAGCGCCTGCTCACGCGCTACCAGGAAACTGTCCTGGGAATCGACCTGGAGGGCTTGCGCGAGCGCTTCGCGACGCAGCATAATTCGTGGGCGCGCATTCTGCGTCCGCAATTTCACCGCGACATCGCCGAGCTGCGCACGCACGCCCAGCCCGGTGTCGAAATCGCCCCGGAGTCTGCCGAGGCCGATTTACAGCTGGCATTTGAGGTGCGCGCCGCCCGCCAATGGACGGCTAACCACGAGCCAGATCTCACTGTGCAGCTCGCACCGCACTTCGCTGGTAGCGCAACCGATTGGGAACAGCTTGCCGCCAGCGCCGATTGGGCCGCCCGCCTGAGCGACCTACCGTTACCGCACCCACTGCCTGCGCCGATTGTGCAGGCGGCGACGCAGCTACCCACAGCGCGCACTGCGCTGCTGGCCGCAATCGACCAGCTCGGTGCCACCCTCCCGCCACTTGATGCTGAGCTCGCATTCGTGCGCGATTTGCAGCTTGAACAGGCGACATGGAAGCCTGACACCATCGAGCATGCTTCGTTCGCACGGCTACAAACCCAGTGTACGCAGTTGCTTGAACGCATGGGCGAGCTTGACCAGTGGTGGGAATACTGCGAGCTACAGCGCGCCGCCCAGCCGCTTGGCATGGCCGATTTCCTCGATGCGCTGAGCCGCGCGCCTGCACCCGCCGCCCAACCGCGCCGCGCCTTTTACAAGCGCTTCTGCCAGGCATGGCTCGACCGCGCCTACGAGCAGATGCCAGTATTGCGCCGTTTCGAGCGCGCCAGCTACGAAGCATTGGTCGAGCGCTTCCGCACCCTCGACCGCGAACAGCTTGGCGCAACACGGCAGCGCTTACGCCGTCTACTGTCAGGCCGCCGCCCACCTACGAACAGCGTGGCCCCGCCCAGCAGCGAGCTAGCCATACTACGGCGTGAGCTGCAAAAACAGCGCCGCCACAAACCCATCCGCCAGCTGTTCCATGAAATTCCGCAGCTGCTGGGCCAGATCAAGCCCTGCCTGCTTATGAGTCCGCTCTCAATCAGCCAGTTCCTCGATCCCGAGCTGCCGCCCTTCGATCTGGTTATCTTCGATGAGGCATCGCAGATTCGTACCGAAGATGCAATTGGCGCTATTATGCGTGGGCGCGCGCTCATTGTGGTGGGCGATAATCGGCAGCTGCCGCCAACCAGCTTCTTTAGCACCGACGACACGCCCGACGAAGATGACGAAACCGCATCCGAAGAGATTTTCGAAAGCATCCTCGATGCCACCAGTGCGGCGGGCCTGCCAACCCGCTTGTTGCGCTGGCATTACCGCAGCCGCGACGAGGCGCTGATCACCTTCTCGAACCGGCAATTTTATAGTGCGCGACTGGCAACCTTCCCTAATGCCTATTCTGCGCCCGGGCGTGGCGTTCACCTTGAGCATGTCCCCGACGGCGTGTACGATCGCCAGGGCAGCCGCAGCAACCCGATCGAGGCGCGGCGCGTGGCCGACCTGGTGATTGCCCACTGGCGCGCCACCCCCGAGCAATCGCTGGGCGTCGTAACCTTCAGCCAGGCGCAGCAGCTTGCGGTATTGCACGCGCTTGAGCGCAGCCGCGCCGCAGATGAGACGCTCGCCCCGCTGTTCGATGAAAACCGACCCGAGCCATTTTTCGTGAAAAACCTGGAGAATGTGCAAGGCGATGAGCGCGACGCGATGATCATTAGTGTGGGGTATGGCCGCGATGCCGCCGGGCGCGTGCTGATGAACTTTGGCCCGCTCAACCAGCTTGGTGGCGAACGCCGCCTGAACGTGGCGATCACCCGCGCCCGCGACCGCGTAACGGTCGTTAGCTCGCTGCTGCCCGAAGATATTGATGTGCGGCGAGTGCAAAACCCCGGCCCGCGCCTGCTGCGCGAATACCTTGATTACGCGCGGAATGGTGGCCCCGGTGGCCCAGCCCAAGCCACAAACGGTGTGACGCCGCAGCATGTCTCTGCGCGCCCACTGGCCCAATCGCTCGACCCGCGCTTCGAGGATCGGCTGGCAGTTGCACTGGCGCGGCGCGGGCTACAGCTCGCGCGCCAGATCGGCCATTCCGATTTCCGCATCGACATTGCCGTGCGCGACCCGCACAACCCGCAGCAGTTTGTGCTTGGCATCGAGTGCGATGGCGACGATTACCGCACCGCCGCCACCGCCCGCGATCGCGAGCGCCTGCGCGAGCAGGTATTAAGCACGCTCGGCTGGCACATTCACCGCGCGTGGTCGGCAGCCTGGGCACGTGATCCCGAAGCCGAGATCGAGCGCGCCGCTGCGGCATTGGCGATGGCAACCGACGTATCCAAATAATGTTAGGAGTTACGCAATTGCGTTGTTCAACAGCGCAATGGGAGACTTTTTTGCCTGCGGCAGCATGATACCTGCTGAGCTTTTTGTGTGCGGTTTTTCCGCCCGGAGCGCGGAAAAACCGCCACAACGAACATAAAGCGTACCGCTCTGCCGAAGACGCAATCCGCCAACTGCGAAGTCCTAAATGTATTCGTGCTAGCGCAGCATCCACAGCGCCGCCGCGAAGGTCAGCACCAGCGCGCTCAGCTCGAACCAGCGCTGATTTAGGCGCTCGACGATCGGGCGGCCAGCCAGCGCCCCGGCCACGGCAAAGGGCGCAAACAGCAGCGATATCACGAGCGACCCGACATTGATCAGCCCCAACGAGACGCTAAACGGCACCTTAAACAGGTTCCCAAGTTTACCTCACAGAACATCCACGGATTACAGTGCGTCTCATGCTGGACTAGCGAACCATGAGTAGTGCCGCACCGAAGGTTAGCCCCAGCGCAATCAATTCAAATATACGCTGATTGAGGCGATTCACCACTGGACGTCCAACCAGGGCGCCAAGCATCGCGAATGGCCCAAGCCACAATGCTACGCTCAGCGAGGATGGATTTATGAGACCGAGCGATGCACTGAAGGGTAGCTTAAAAATATTAAGTATGAAAAAGTACCATGCTGCCGTTCCAACAAAGAGAATCTTCGGTAGTCGCATTGCCAGGAGATAGAGAACCATCACTGGGCCAGCGGCATTGGCAACCATTGTGGTGAAACCAGCGGTGACACCTGCAAGCGGCGCAAGCCAGGGTTGCATCGGTGCACTTTCCCCGTCGGAGGCAGCCAAGCGGCGGGAGCGAATGTATTGAAACACCACTAGAAATAGCAGAATAAATCCAATGAGATGGCGCATCTGACTGTCATTCACGCGCCCGAGAGCGAAGTAGCCAATCACGACGCCAGCAGCAGCCCAAGGGAACAACCGCATCAGGTGTGACCAGCTCGCATCGCGCCGGTAGGTCATGACGGCAACGATATCGCCACATATCAGAATGACCAGCACCAATCCGACCGACTCGCGTGCAGGGAAGACGAGGGCGAAAATCGCGACATTAAGAATTCCGAGGCCAGGAATGCCTGTTTTTGAGAGGCCGACGAGGAAGGCACCCAGCGCACCCAGCGCCCATTGCCAGAGTTCGAGATGCATCGTGAATTCCAGATCGCAGCACACTTCTGCCGTACGGCGCATACTGCAATCTACCATGCGACGAGGCAATGATGAAAACCAGGATAGTATACCGCAGGTTTGGTTTCGCCTTGATGTACGACTCGAGTAAAAGTCTTTACAAGGCCATAATATCATGATATAGTGGTACTCCAAACAAGTGGTACATCCACACCCAAAACAAATAACGCGTCTACACGACACGGAGAAGTCACAGACAGTCCCAAGCAAGTTCATAGCCCCCACTAGAAACCATCCGGTACTCTACCGCAGATGGTAATTTGTGTTTACCTCTTTATCAATTTTAAGCTCCTCATCCTGCCAATCCTGCTTGAACCTTAGCTTGTACCTCTGCTTTAACGAACGCCTTTTACCCATTCCCAATAAGGAATTCCTTAGTTTTGTGTGCCGCATGTTTGATTACAAATTACGCACCTTGAAAGGAGGTGGTGTTATACGAAAGAACAACGTTTAGTACCCGAGCATAGTGGAATGCTAGCGACCACCCAGCGCCCCACAGCAGTCAGACGACTACCAGAAATACCCCAGGACAACACTGTTACCCCACAACGAAGACGGCTATTGTCTGAAAGACAGGCTGAGAGTCTGGCACAGGCATACAAATATTTATTAGAAATTACAGAGTTTCAGGAGAGTGAGGAAAACCCTGAGTTAGGGAGACCATTGTGAACGGAAAAACTGTAAACGCACAACCATTAATGAGCATTACCAAGAGTGGCATTGTCATCAGACCAGACGGGATTGAGGTCGCCCTTGCTCACACCAGACACTTTATCAGTTACCTCAGTGGATTACTTACTGAGTTCCAGGTACAGGCAACCAAAGCTCATACAATCGCTCCTGAGGGCATTCCCCAGGAAGACAGCATCGTTGCTGAGACCGAGCAGGAACTTAGTCGTGCAGAGGCACACAGGGCCAATCTGGAGGAAGTAAGAGGCCAAGTCATCCACGTCTATAATCGGAACTTCGAGGATTGGGCTGAAGCATTCAGACGGGCACGTATCCAGCTGGGGCTGGCACGGATTGAAGAAAGCCCACACCTTGAGCTAGGGCTAAGAATCGTGATGGCGATGCTGAAGGCTGAAAACCACTGGTTCAGTGAGAGTAAATTTCGAAGCTATATCAACAACTAAGGAGGTGGAGATTAGCAGGAAGGACTACATTAAGGTAGCAGAAATACTAGCGGGCATCCCAAGCCCGACCGATGAGAATTGGCACCCAGAAACATTGAGGACAGAGCTTGTCGAAAAGTTCTCTGATATGTTCTACAAGAATAATAGCCGGTTCGATTATTACAAGTTTAAGGATGCTATTGAAAGGAGGTGATATCTATGACAGTTAAGGAACTGTTGTTCGGGATAAAGGATGACACTCCCCCAAGTCAGGCCGAGCTTATAACAAAAGCTCACCAGTACTTTGCCGAGCATGGTAAAGGTCTGACTGAGGGAAAGGTTAAGAAAAAATTTGGTAGTACGACTATCATTGTATCGTTCATAATGGATGATGGGAAGACTCAATCTTAAAAGAAAGCAGCCCGAGAAATCGGGCTCTTTTTTATGTCCAAAATTTGAAGATGTTGCGATGATTACTCGCAGCTGCCACACCTTTTCGCTAAATAGGGAAAGCGCAAAGCAATTGTGAAATAAAATACTATCAAAATGACTATTGTAAAAGCATTATCGTGTGATATACTTCATTATGCCACTAGGCAAATGAAAAATCCCACAAGCAACCAATCAGTAGTCGAACAGTTCAATTTATCCTTTGCAGCTTTAAGACAGGCAACTCTAATCTCAACCGTCAGCAACATGCTTGACGGCTCTTCGTATTGTGCAATCCTGTTCGTTTAGAAAACCATTTACACTTCGCTTGCTGTAAGTTGTGCTGTATCCCTTGCTTTAAGTGCTGCCGCAGGTAGCCCTGCTTCCGCATTCCACCGCGCTATATTCCCCTCCCACCCTCGCTTGCACCCGTTTGTTACGACCAGAGTCATTTTGAGCCGTATTAGGCTCGCTCGGGTCGTGGCATTGGAGGTAAGCCATGTATGGCTGAAAGATATATCCAGCATGAGTCAGGGGAACAACCCCAGGAAGGAGGTACCAGGCGACGTATAGCCAGCGAGCTCTATGACTTCTCGCGGGTAGACTTTACGCGACCAGAAGTACGACGGCGCATAGCGGCCGGCGCACTTCTGCTCTTATCATACCAACCCAGGCGCGTAGAGAAACAAGCGGAGGAGGAGTAGTTCATACGGCGAGGACATCCACTCGCCTTCACTATTATTTAGTACATCAGAAGGAGGACTATGACACCAGCAGTTTTTACAGATTATGTCCCATTACAAGGTGGAGGGCGAATACTACCAACATTCCAAGGATATACAGTTGATGTTCGTTGTAGAGAGTTTCGGAAAATAGATGCTGACACAGCCTGGGAATTGTGGGGATTTATTGACTTTGACTCCGACCAAGGCGAGGAAATGCTGCAAGCACTAATCCAATTCTTGCGACGGTGTAACATAGCTTCTGTACTTTGGGAAAGGGCCACCGCTTGAGGAGCGGGGTCGGGTGTATCCTTGGCGTTGCCTAGACGACCAAGAAAGGAACACCCGATGCCCCGCCAGCCCGATTGT
>WBZP01003302.1_pt1 | contig 17616 bp, 17 predicted proteins | sample 5204301 | NCBI WGS metagenome assembly WBZP01 (sample SAMN12412401, study PRJNA552823) | activated sludge metagenome | isolation source: activated sludge from nitrification reactor of wastewater treatment plant... | place: USA: Pennsylvania | collected 2017 | reverse complement strand
TTGTCCTGCAAGTAATTGTATGCTACTTGAAGTCGTTGGATTGCTAACTTTTTTAAAGTCTCTTGTCTTGATTGTTCCATAATTTATATTTTGAATTGTGATGTCATGTCTTACGGTTGCTGGTAACTTACTTATTTGCGCAACCTCCATATCCCATTTATATCCCTAACCCCATCTGTTCCCGCGGGCTTAGAGAAGGTTTGTTGTAATTGGTCAGTCGCGCCAATCCCCATCAACTCGGCAATAATAATTTTAGGTAGGAAACTTCTGTTAAGCATTGGAAGCATCAATTATCTAAAGAAGTTGAATAAAATTCGGTTTAATGTGTTTTCCCAAAATTAGGATTCAAACTTGTAAGGTCAAAATTTTGGAGGGGAATATTTTTAGGGGGGGCATTTTTAGGGGTGGCATTTTGCCACCCAAAACGTCCTTCTCGGGTTACAAGATTGATCCTTGAAGCAACGCCTACGGCATGCTTCAAGGTTGATGTACGGAGTGATTACGATGCTACAGATAAGATTGTCTTAACACAACATCCCTCTCGAGTTACCCTGAACCAGAGCCTTCGGCACGCTTCAGGGTGTAATCGCATCTTTATTTTCATGGCCGGTCGCGACCGGCCACTACCATTGCCCCTTTGTATCTCTGTTCCTTTGCACCCCGAGACTTCTCGGGCCATAAGCAACATAAAAAACTTAACACTTTAACTCCCGCCAAGCTTCGCTTGCGGGATTAACTCCCGCCGAAGGCGGAACAAACAGTTTAACTCCCGCCGAAGGCGGGATATAACATTTATAACCCTTCCCCGTTCTATCTTTATCTTTGCTGTGCATGTCGTCGTATTATGCTTTACTCGGGGTGTCTCCCGCTGCAACGAAGGAGGAGATCAAAAAGGCGTATTATCGCCTGGCGTTGTTGTATCATCCCGATCGCAATAATGGTGATCCCGCCGCGGCAGAGAAATTCAAGGAGATATCTGAGGCTTATAGCGTGCTGAGCGACGAAGGGAAACGGGCGGCGTATGATTTGCGAACGCTTACGGGCTACCAGACCTATCACCAGGAAATTCAGGCGGAGTACCTCCACGTGGAAACGGATCTGCAGCAGGTGAAGCTGAATGAGGAGGTGGAACTGATGTTTTCATATCCCGGCGAGGGTCGTTCGTTCCGTAAACCGCAACTGCATGGGTGGATCATCACCGCGGGACCTACCGTGGAGTATCGCTTTACTGAACATGCCGGAGTCCCGCTCCGCGAAACAGTGCTGCATTATACCATCTGCCCGCTGAAAACAGGTACACTCACCATTCCTCCGGCCAGCATCTCGTTTCATCGGCAACCGGTGAAGTCGGATGCGATGTTTGTGCGTGTGGAGGTTAACCGATGCTTCTTCGATCCCCGACAGGAGGCCGGAAGCAGTCCGTGTTTAATCTCTATGCACCGCACACAGGTGACCAGCACTTCTGCATACCGCAAAACCATCATCCACCAGCGGCTCGTGGTGATTCCGCGCAGTAATCTCGCCGCCTGGTATCATAAGGTGGGACGAACCATGAAGATCATGTTCCTCGTTTTCGGTATGGCGTGGGCGTTATTGAATGATCATAATTTTTTTACGGGACTCTTCGCCGGATCGCTTATCGGAGGAATCAATGTGCATATCATGTATCGCCTGATGGGCATCAAATCGGTGTTCTATTATGCGCACCATCATCCCATCGTAACCGAATACGAAGCCTGCGGATATGAACTCGGCGCCGAACCCAACGAAGGCTATCTCTCGTCCCGCATATGGACGTACATCAAATCATTGTTTATCTGATCCGCTGCCGGCGGTTTTTCCCGTACCGAAATATTTCATCGCTCCACTCACTTCGAAAGCCGTGAAGCAGATGTAGAAGAAGAAAAAACAAAGTGCAAATGGCATCGCCACCGCTTTGTTTACCATCGCTACTACGATGATGGTGGTGAGATAGATGAACAAGCGGATGCCCGTGGAGCCCATGTAAAAACGGATGAATTTTTTGTTGTCGTCCCTGCGCTGCAGGAGTCCGCTGTGCAGCAACGCCGTCACCACTGCGATGAACACCGGCAGCCACCAGAAATCAGCATAGTACCATTTCGGGGGAATCACAGAGCCCGCAAAATGGTAGGCCGCCATGGTAGCGATCGTAAGCAGGAAGAGGCGGAAGAGAAATTTCGTCATACGTTGATGGGCACGAAAGTAGAAAATTCAGGCTGACCACCACTGCTAAACCTTTGCTACCTTCGCGCTGTTATCCTCTTATGAAACGTATCGCCATCCTCGGCTCTACCGGATCCATCGGCACACAAGCGCTGGAAGTGGTAGCGTCGCATAAAGACAAGTTCGCGGTGGAAGTCCTCTCCGCCAACAGCAATTCCGCTCTGCTCATCGAACAGAGTCTGAAGTTCCTTCCCAATGTGGTGGTGATCGCAGATACGTCGAAGCTGGAGGAGGTGAAGTCGGCGTTGGAACCGCACGACATCAAGGTGTATGGCGGACACGGTTCCATTGCACAGGTGATGGACATGGAGACCATCGACCTCGTACTCACAGCCATGGTTGGTTTCTCCGGACTCGAACCTACGCTCGCGGCCATCCGCAACAAAAAACCCATCGCCCTCGCCAACAAGGAAACCCTGGTGGTAGCCGGTGATCTCGTCACGAAGCTGGCCAACGAACACCGTGTTCCCATCTACCCGGTCGATTCAGAGCACTCGGCCATCTTCCAATGCCTGGCCGGTGAAATGCATAATCCCATTGAAAAGATTGTCCTGACCGCTTCGGGAGGCCCTTTCCGTGGCAAGAAGAGAGCTGATTTAGAGGGAATTACGAAAAATCAGGCGCTCAAGCATCCTAACTGGACCATGGGCGCCAAAATCACCATCGACTCCTCCACGCTCATGAACAAAGGACTCGAGATGATTGAGGCCAAATGGCTGTTCGACCTGCGTCCGGAGCAGATTGAAGTGATCGTGCATCCGCAGAGTATCATCCACAGCATTGTACAGTTCACCGACGGCAGTATGAAGGCCCAGATGGGATTGCCCGACATGAAGCTGCCGATCCAGTACGCGATGGCTTATCCCCAGCGCATCTCCTCCGATTTTCCCCGCTTCGACTTCAGCCGTTTCCCGCAGCTCACCTTCGAAGCGCCGGACGAAGAAACGTTCCGTTGTCTGGCGCTCGCCCGCATCGCTATGGACAAAGGCGGCAATCTTCCCTGTGTGATGAACGCGGCCAACGAAGTAGCCGTCGCCGCATTTTTGAGAGACGAAATCGGGTTTTTGCAGATTGCAGAAGTCATCGAAGAAACCATGAGTACCATCGCCTGGAAAAACGAATGTACCCTCGACGACTATCGCAGTTACGATGCGCAGGCGAGGCTGATGACGACTGAAAACATTAGCAAGATCAAGGCGAAGATCTGATCCTGCTTCTCTTCCTGCAAGAGATCAAATCCTGTAGGTAAAATCACTCCCACAACTGTAAACGATACCACTGATGCCCCCGCGGGAACCCAACTGTCAACTGACATCATCTCGCCAAACTACCGGTTTATCCCTCGTTTTGCAAGGTTCAGGGGCATTGTTAATCCCCGACTCATCTTCGAATTCGTACTTTCGCAACAATTCCAACCAACAATTCGCTTAACAAAGCGTTTAAAACAGTCAGATGCAAGCACTTATTATGGCGGGGCAGTTAATTCTGGGCCTGTCGATCTTAGTTACACTTCACGAACTCGGGCACTTCCTGGCGGCCCGTGCTTTTGGAATCAAGGTAGAAAAGTTCTACCTGTTCTTCGACGCCTGGGGATTTAAGCTGTTCAGCTTCAAGAAAGGAGAAACCGAATACGGCATTGGCTGGCTTCCGCTGGGTGGCTATGTGAAGATTGCCGGAATGATTGACGAGAGTCTCGACACGGATCAGATGGCTTCCGAGCCTCAGCCCTGGGAGTTCCGTGCGAAACCGGCCTGGCAGCGTCTCATCGTAATGGTGGGCGGCGTAGTGATGAACGTTATCCTCGGCTTCCTCATTTTCTCCTTCACGCTGCTCAATTACAAAGGCGACTATCTCCCCAACGACACGCTCAATGCCGGTAAAGGAATTGTAGCCTATAAACTGGGCAAGGAAGTGGGCTTACAGGACGGCGACAAGATCATCGCCATCAACGGAAAACCATTCGAGCGTTTTGAAGATGCCTACTCTACCCGTGTACTTTTCGGAGCTACGTTAACGGTAGAACGCAATCACCAGACGTTAGAGGTAGAAGTACCCGATAATATGTACCGCAAAGCCGGTCTTGAAGGACGATGGTCGTTTATCGGATATGCTCCGTTAGAGCTGGAAATCGGAGAAGTGGTGGCCGGCAGTACTGCCGAAAAATCCGGGATCCGGACAGGAGATAAAATTATCGCCATCAACAACCAGCCCCTAACCGACAAAGACGAGCTGAACAACGCTATAAAATCCTCTAAAGGCAAGGTACTTAATCTCACCCTACAACGCGAAAAACAAACCATTCAGATTAGTCCGGTGATTAACGCTGAAGGGAAATTAGGCATCGCCTACGGCAACCATCCTATTGATAATCATGGCTATAAGATGGAGCCCTATACCCTTGGCAGTGCGCTATACTTTGGTTCGGGAGATGCGATGGAGTCGCTGATTTCCAATGCAAAAGGTCTTTCGAAACTCTTCACCGGCGAAGAAAAAGCCACCGATTCCGTACAAGGACCGATCGGGATTGCCACCATTTACGGTGGCACCTGGGACTGGGCGAGATTCTGGGCCATCACCGGATTACTGTCGATGGTACTGGCATTCATGAACATGTTACCGATTCCGGCCCTCGACGGAGGACACGTAGTCTTCCTGCTCATTGAATCCATTTTCCGGTTCAAATTCAGCGAAAAAGTGATGGAACGTGCGCAGATAGTCGGCATGGTGATCCTGATGGCGCTGATGGTTTTCTCACTCGGCAACGACGTGTGGAAACATATTCTCAACTAAACACTTCCTGAACGGATATCAATAGCGGCACCCCGGGTTATTCAATCCGGGGTGTTGACATTTAAGGCGGGCAGCAGATCTATCCATCGTTCGGCGCTCCTACTTTTGGCCCATGAAGCGTCCTCTTCTCGTTCTCCTGCTGCTCCTGATTGCCCGCATTGCTCAAAGCCAGGAAACCGTCAACACCTCCATCCTGCTTATTCCCTATCAGCCGGAGTTTTACCTCAGCGATGCCGAGCGCGACATCATGGCGCAGAGCACCCGCACCCCTGAAGAATACCGAACCTACTTCCGCAAAGTACTTGACCTGAAACTCATGGCTGAGCTGGAGACCATTGGTCCGGTGTACAGTATGTTGCAGGACACCAGCACGGCCGGACGCAAGGACCTGCAGCGCTACTACGGCACCACGGGCTTCAGCTATGCTGATCCGGTCGGTCCGAGGATTCCCGACAAAAAAGAGATCAGAAAAGAAGACAAAAAAATTGAGCTCTTCAACAACCAGCATGCGGCCCCGCAAACCATCACCACCCGTGGCGACACCAAATTCATGCAGGCTGAGCCGGCGGATACTGCTTTCTTCACTTCTCTGGCGGCAAAACACCATGCAGGACTGATTATCTCCATCAATCAGTTCGAGATCAAAACCAACTACAACACGTGCATCGACATTGCGAATAAAGTATATCGGAGAGAACTGATCCTCCACTACTCCATCTTCCTTCCTAACGGTAAGCAGCTACGCGGAAACTATCTCATGGAATTTTTCCCCTCCAATTCAAACCGCGAACAAGACATTGCCGAAAAGTGTTTTCCTTTGCTGGCTGCGCAGATGAAAAAGCAAGCCGAAGAAGCCCTGGGTATTAAGACAGGAAAATGAAAAACCGCCTTCTGATCATTTTTTTACTCATTCTCACCCGACAGCACCTTATAGCTGGGGGAGATTCGACTTGGACACTACATGCCGGTATTCTGTACAGCAACATCAGCAGCGATGACTCCAAAGTATTCGCAGGGCTCGACCTGAAAGCAGGTTACGACTTCAGCAAGCACTGGCAGGGTGGTCTCAACGTACAAATATTAGTACTTGACGATAACACGGTTTCACCTTACACACTGATTGGTGGCGGGCCATATATGCGCTGGATGTCCACCAGATTATTTATGGACCTTGGAGGCACCATCACCACCGGAGAACGAAAAAAAGAGACAATTTCCATGTATATGGGACGTTTTTCTCTGGGCGCCAAAAACAAACTCGCTGAACATATATCCTTCAGTCCTCAAATATTCATTCAGTATGAATACATTAACGGTCAAAAGGACTCCGAAATCTGGCGGCCAGGCGTACTGTTGTCTGTTGAATATCATTTCTGAACAGATAAGCAGGAATATAACTGCAGGGAAGTACCGAAATCGGCCATTTTCTACTACGGGAAACGGGCTTTTTTTGATCGACAAAGTGACCCCGAAGGCCATTTCCAGAAGAAAAATGGTCTTTTCGTGATTAAAATCAGGCAAAAAACAAGCAAAAAAAGCACAAAAAACGGCTTGCAAGTACCTTATAAACAATCAATTGTTCAATAAAAATCCGAATATTTGGAGTTGTATTTCATTTGACAATAAATTTGCGTCCAACCTTAACTAAAAAAGCAATGAAAAAAAGCTTCACAATGTTTCTTGCCGCTGCTGCGGTACTCGTAGGTTCTGCTGCATATGCACAGAAGCCTGCTGCTGGTAGTGTAACTACAGAGGTAAACCTCAACCTGACTTCAGGTAACACGACTTCACTGATTGGTGGTGGTCTTTCATTCCGTTACTTCCTGAGCGAAACAGGAGCTATCTCTCTTGGCTTCGGAATTGTTTCTGACAAAACAGAAACTACAGTAACTGAAAATCCTGATGGAACTGGTTCAACTGGAACAATCACGATGAAACATTCTACTATTGTTTTCCGTCCTGGTTACCAGAAGCACTTCGCTGGTTCTGAGAAAGTATCTCCTTATATCGGTTTCGAAATCCCAGTTGCTCTGAACTCTTACACTGACGAAGGTGCAAATGCTGATTACGATGAAACTGGCAACTACTATGCTGAAGATGTTAACTGGTCAGAAGAAGGTGGTTCAACCAGCTTCGGTCTTACACTTGTAGGTGGTGCTGATTGGTGGTTCACTCCAGGCATGTACATGGGTGTACAAGTTGGCTGGGGCTTCAACAGCGAAAAACAAAAAGACACTGACTACTCTTACTCTGCTGGTGGCGTAACTGTATCTGGCACTTCTCCTGGTGCTAAATCAGGTGGTCTCGTAGCTGGTACTACTGGTGGTCTGCGTTTCGGTTTCAAATTCTAATCGAACCCACTCATAAAAAAGTCCCGTGTAACCACGGGACTTTTTTTTGCCTGTACCTCAGCATTTGAGAGTACACATCCGATCCTGATCCAACAGAATCGACTATCTTTAGCAAACCGAATCTGATCCACCTAAACAACGATTGAAAACGATACCCGGCTGTGAGCGAGAGTTTTGAAATACGGTTACCGCAATTCGAAGGTCCCTTCGATCTGTTACTCTTTTTCATAGAAAGGGACGAGCTCGATATACATGATATTCCCATTGCGCGCATTGCCAATGATTTTTTCGATTACATGAACCAGATGCAATCGATGAACATCGAGCTGGCGAGTGAATTCATTCTGGTGGCGGCCACGCTGATGCGGATCAAAGCGCGTCTGCTGCTGCCACGTTACGACAAAGACGATCAGGGTAACGACATTGACCCACGCCAGGACCTCGTCCGTCAGCTGCTCGACTACAAACAGTTTAAAGCCGCTGCAGAAGACCTGCGGGCGATGGAAGATGATCGTTTGATGCGTTTCCAGCGAGGCAATCTGCAGCAGGAACTGGCGCGGATGGTAACTACCATCAACAGTGACACCGGATACGCCGGCGAGCTCAATCAGCTTACGTTATACAGGCTCATTGCCACCTTCGAGAAAGTGATGTCGCGGTTTGAGATCAATCAAAACCGGTTATCACATACCGTTGTTCAGCCACCCTTCACCATCGATACGCAGAAAGATCATATCCGGAACGTATTGATGCGAAAACCGCAATCGAACTTTACCGACTTATTCGAAGAATGCACCTCCAAACTGCATGCGGTATTCACGTTCCTGGCGCTGCTGGAGTTATTACAAAACAAAGCACTCCTCATTTTCATGGGCGAAGGGTTCAACAATTTCGTGATCTGCACACCTGAAGCAGCACCACAACAACCCGATCAACCGGAAAATACTGAGGATGCAAACTGACCCGCGCGAACTACTCCGACACTTCTCCCTGAAGCGCATCCTGCTTCCGGTGCTGATAGGCGTAGGAGTGACCGTGTGGCTCTTCCTCAAAGACTTTGATGCAGCTGCGTTTCGCGCTGTTGAATGGACCACCTCTTCTACCTTCTGGTTTTTTCTTGCCATTGTTTCTGTCGTTATCCGCGACTGGGCGTATATGATCCGCATTCGCGTGCTTACCGATAATCACTTCGACTGGAAACGCGCCTTTATTGTGATCATGCTCTGGGAATTCAGTTCAGCACTTGCACCCGGTATGATCGGCGGCGGATTCATTTTCGCCATTTACATACTCAACAAAGAAGGATTACACATGGGCAAGAGCATCACCGCCATCATGAACTCTTCCTTCCTGGATGGAATATTCCTCGCTGTGATGGCCCCCTTTGTTTATTTTATTGCCAGCAAGGAAGCGCTCTTCTCCGGCATCCACCTCGAAACCAGTTTCGGTAACAGTATCTTCTACACCTTCTGGACGGTTTACTTTCTCATCGTTGCTTATAAACTCTTTGTAGCCTACGCGCTCTTCGTGAATCCATATCTCATCAAACGAATTCTCACCAGCGTCTTTTCAATTCCTTTGCTCCGCAGATGGAAAGAAAATGCAACAGAGACAGGCGATCAACTCGTGATTGCTTCCAACGGATTAAAAGACAAAGACCGCAACTACTGGTTCTGGAGCATCGGCACCACCTTCGTCAGCTGGACTGCGCGTTACTCCATTGTCAACTGCATCATTCACGCCTTTCACGGAGATGCACCCTTGCATGATTTTGTTGTGTACGGTAAACAAGTGATCATGGGCATTATTATTTTGTTGAGTCCAACACCCGGCGGCAGCGGATTAGCCGAATATATGTTTACAGATTTCCTCGGAGAGTTTATCTCCAAAGGACTTGCTCCAACGCTTTCGATCCTCTGGCGTATGCTCAGTTATTATCCTTACCTTATCATCGGCGCTTTCATTTTACCAAGATGGATACGGACTCATATCAAATTAGAAAAGTTGAAACTGTAGTTTCGGTTTTCAATTTGTTAAATTTTTCGTCCCGCCGGAGGCGGGAGTTATAAATGTTATAAATGTTTTAAGGGTTTTAAATGTTATAAGGGTCATAAGGGTTAAAAGGGTTATGAGGGTTTTAAAGAGGTTTGTTTTTATGCATATCATATATTGTATATACCAAAGTGGGAAAATAGAATTGCTATAGTCAATTTGTTTTGCAGTTAGTTTGAAAGGATAGTTTAATTAACAAATCATTGTGAACTGCTACCCGTTACTAAACGTTTAACAGAAATAATCAGACATAGGTTTGTCTGAAAAAAGCATGTCAACCATCACAGATTTCACTGAACTCGACTGTTGGAAATTATCGAGAAAATTAGCTAAAGACATTTTTGAGGCCTATTCAAATCACCATGAATTCCGCAGGGATTTTGCATTGCGTGATCAAATCAGGAGGTCATCAGGTTCATCAATGGACAACATTGCAGAAGGATTTGGAAGAGGAAACAATAAAGAGTTCGTCAATTTCCTGGGATATGCGGTAGGTTCGTGTGATGAAGTCCGATCGCAATTATTTCGTGCCTTCGACTCCGGATATTTAACAATAGAACAACACGATAAACTACAACAACAGACGAAATATGTGGGCAATAAAATACACAACCTAATTGCATACCTGAACAAAACAAAAATCAGAGGATACAGATATTTTGTAAGCGAAGAATCAGAGCCCTATAAAAAACTTCATTCTGAATCACCAGATGCTTTATCATTTCCCTGGGACTCATCAACCGACGATACCCCGCACAACACCATCGGGAACCCCTAAACCCCCACCATAACCTACACACGAGCTACAAAATTACAACATAAATAACCCTTTTAACTTTTAAAACACTTATAACATTTCTAACACTTATAACACTTATAACACTTATAACACTTATAACACTTATAACACTTATAACACTTATAACACTTATAACACTTATAACACTTATAACAACACCGGGGCATCGAATGATGCCCCGGTGTTGTTTTAAACCGCCTTCGGTGGATCCATCACTGCCCCGCATTTTTTGCAGGTGCGAAGTTCGGTTGATGCATAAAACCGGTTCATCAGTTCGGGCAATTGGTTGACGATATCTTCGAGTGCGAAAAATTCTTCATAGAGTTTGTTGTTACATTTTTCACAGAACCACATGCACGCATCTTTTTCCTTCGGATTGCGGTAGCGCTCGATGACAAGTCCAATGGTGTTGGGCCCGCGTTGTGGTGAGTGCGGAACACATTTAGGAAGTAACCACATTTCGCCTTCCTTGATGTGGATGTCCTTGCGTTCACCGTCGTCGATAATTTTTACGGTGATATCGCCTTCGAGCTGATAGAACAATTCTTCTGCTTCTTCCCAGTGATAGTCTTTGCGGGAGTTGGGACCGCCCACTACCATCACGATAAAGTCATCGTTGGCTTTGTACACCTGCTGGTTGCCAACGGGGGGCTTGAGGAGGTGACGGTTTTCATCGATCCATTTTTTCAGATTGAAGGGTGCAGACACTGCCATAGGAATGAAGATTTGATCATCAAAAGTACATATTCCTGCGAAACCGTTGATTTCTGTCCGCCTGAGATTGCTCAGATCGCATAATTTTAGCAGAAGATGGTATCTTCGCAGGGTCATGGAGTTAAATCTGAAAAACAAAACCGCCCTCGTTTGCGGAAGTACGCAGGGCATCGGTCGCGCGGCGGCCGTTGAACTAGCCCAGCTGGGAGCGAATGTGATTTTATTAGCCCGCAATGAAGATAAACTGAAGGAAACACTGGCCGCTTTACCAAAAACAGACGATCAGGAGCATAAATACCTTGTGGCTGATTTCGCCGAACAGCAGCAACTGAAATCGAAAGTGGAGACGCTGGTGCGTACCGGTAATCCGATTCATATCCTGGTGAATAATACCGGCGGTCCTCCCGGCGGACTCATCACCAATGCCAAAACCGACGAGTTTCTTGCGGCTTTTAATAATCATCTGGTGTGCAATCATATCCTTGTGCAGGCGTTGATCGATGGGATGAAGAAGGAGAAGTATGGCCGCATCATCAATGTGATTTCTACCTCGGTAAAACAACCGCTGAAAGGGCTGGGCGTTTCAAATACGGTGCGTGCCGCGGTGGCGAACTGGGCCAAGACCCTTGCCGGCGAAGTAGCACGTTTTAACATCACGGTAAACAATGTCCTTCCCGGTGCTACCAATACTCAACGTCTCCAGTCGATCATAGAGAACAAATCGAAGAATTCGGGAGAATCGGAGAATGAAATCATTCAGGAGATGGAGAGTGAAATTCCGATGGGACGGTTCGCAGAGCCATCCGAGATCGCCAATGCGATTGCCTTTCTTGCCAGTCCGGCTGCTTCCTATATCACCGGTATCAATGTTCCGGTGGATGGCGGACGCACTTCCTGTCTCTGATTTTCCACTGCATGGCTGATAAAAAAAGAAAACAACTTTATTCGGCGATCCTCCTCGGTATTCTGCTGATCATTTACCTTCTGTTTCTCAGGAAAGATCAGCAGTCCGACACCTCCCGTCGCCCGGCGCAACAGAAAACGTCGCGGCAGCGGGTTGATCACCGCGAAGCGGATTTCCGGCACAACAGAATTTACTACACGAAGCATGGTCGCTGCCGGATGGACTGCCGGCATATTGATGAATCGGAAGTGAAAGAGATTTTAAGAGACGGTACGATCAACTACGCGAAGAGTGACCTGAAAGCCAAACCTTGTCCTTCGTATGCAGTGGAGGGAACAACACACGACGGACAACACGTACGCATCATTGTAGGTGATTGTTCCTCTCAGGCCAGCATCGTGACGGTGATCGACCTCGAAAATGACTTCGAGTGTGAATGTAACTGATCAGGGATTTCCGAAATCGAAAAACGTATTACTGCCGGTGATGGTAACCGGTGTACTGCTCCATGTTTGTATCATGGAACCTCCGCTCAATACAATGTAGAAAGATTGTCCGATATAACTCTGCGGCACCGGAACCGTTATGTTACCGGAGGTATTAAAAACGCCGGAATGCTGATAGATTACTTCATACGGGCTGGCTGGTGAATACAAGGACACGACCACTGAATCACAGGCCGCAGGATCCGTGCTTAATCCGTTTTCGTATAGCCGCGACCGTAAGGTGTTAGCTCCGAGATACAATCCTTCTACATAAAAATGCACCTGCAAATTCACTGAATTACAGGCGTAGATGGTATCCGGTACCGATGCACGGCAATCCACACTGACCGAATATACACCTGCCGAATTTACTGAAATCGACGAAGTGGTGGCGCCCGTACTCCAGAGATAGTTGGTGCCCTGTGGAGCTGTCAATACGGTAGTTTGTCCACCGCAAAGCGTATCGCTGCCGGTATTGGTGATCTGCAGATTGGAAGCTGCCATCAGCAATACATCGTCAACGCGGTATTGTGTAGTGGTTCCCGTATTTTGAAAACGAATCCGCAGGTTGGGAACCGCAGGAATTGTTCCTGTTGCGGTACGATAATACCAGGCTGCGCCCGAAGGTAGAGCTGTAAAACCAAGATCCGTATAATTAACCCCATCACTGCTCACCTGCACTTTAAAATCAGCGCCGGTAGCAGCTGTCGTGCTTTTGAAAACGCCAAAACTCAGTGAGAGATTTGACCGCCCGGAGGTATTGATATCAGAAATAACATAATTGCGTCCAACAATATTCGTGATAAACACATTGGCCTGTCCGCTCACACCGGCATAACCGGAGCTGATTTGCGTTACCCGCACATCTCCGTTTCCACTCATCGTTAAATCATCACGAAGAAATCCATTCGCCGTTTCATGCGCCGCAATGGTGGTTGTAGCCGTAACGGTACCCATGCTTTCATAGAACACCGTATCACTGATACCGGAAGCATTCGACAAACTAACGACTACCGGTACCGAAGTTGTGAAACATCCGCCTGAAGAGGTTACTGTTACTACATAACTGCCGGCTGCGGTCACGGTGATCGCCTGTGTAGCCGCTCCATTCGACCAAAGCCAGGCTGATCCGGCGGATGCAGTTAAAGTAGCTGAGGACCCGTTACAGAGTTGAATAGGTCCGCCCGGAGATACAGCGGCAGGCACAACAGAAACAACATTGAAATTCGCGACCGGCAACGAATCATTCGTGGTATTGGCATCGTTTGCAGCAACAATCGTATAGCCTTTAAATGCATACGTACCGCCCGTACTCATGTTGTAAGCGGTAGTGAAGGTTACCAACTGATCAGCGCCTGTATTGATGGTACCGGAGGTAACATTCTGTTGTAACGTAGTGATTGCTCCACCCGGAGCGGTAACTTTCAGCACTGCGGTTACCGGTGTTGCGGATAAATCGAGGGTGGTTGCACCGTAGTTTTTCAACCGCACCTGAAAACTGATCGCGCTATTCGGACATGAAGACGAAGGCTGAATAAAGGCGGATAATCCCGCATCTACAGTAGCTGCTACTCCGTATTCGAAATCGAGTGTCATCATCACCGGAATATGATCCGAAGCATTATGCAAAGCATTAGCAACCGCTGCCGATACTGCCGTATTTGGTTGTTTATTGATCGAATCATTGTAGTGATTGCCATCGTTGCCATACGCCATGAGCGAATTCGGAACAACGGTTACTCCTCCGCTCTGCGCGATAGCAGAAGAATACAAAATGAGATCAAAGCGATCGTCCATTCCGCCTGTAGCACCGCCTCCGAAGGAACGGATGCGAGGACTTTGCGTATGATACAGTGCGTACGAAGGATTATTCCATGTACCACTGAGGCTCACCATATCCACAAAATGTCCCTGCACTCCCGGAGTAACCTGTAACAATTTCTGATAAGCAGATTCCGTGGAGCTATAGAGATTAAAATCTCCGCAAACAATAAAATTAGATCCCGCCGGCAAGGCATTGGTTCTTTTACGTAATGAATCAACCTCCAGTGCACGCTGTTGTTCAAACGAAGGACCACTGCTCGCTTTCAGATGCACCACATACACCCTCAAAGTATCTCCGCTCAGCAAATGCACGAGTTTAAATTCGTTGATATCGCGCAAGTCGGTAACGATGGGCGTATTGGAGATAAACTGAAACTTCGATGTTTTGTAGAAGAGGCCCCGCTCCGTATCATTGCTGAACATGTACGTTGCTGCACTGTATACAGGTCCGTTTGCATTCATCACATTATTCAGAAAACCCAGATAACCGGTTTGTGAATGTACTTCTTCCACCGCCATGATGTCCGGATCAGCAGCCTGTACGATGGTACGATAATACGGATTTCGCAAGGTAGTATCCGCAGCAACTCCACTCTGATCAGGATAGTTGAGAAGATTATAGGCCATTACCTTTACCTGATCGTGCAATTGTGCCATCGCCGGGAGCAGCGACGCACAGAGCAGGAACAGGCAGAGGATTACTCGTCTGCTGTTGGTTGAATGCATGGACTCACAGATTCCCCGAATAAAAAACGGGACGGAAGGCTTGTAAGGGATCTTCCGGATACGCAATTTACCACGTTTTCCCGGACCCTGCAAGCGCTCACGTAATGAACTGAAAAAGGGCAGGTTAACCCTCTGAATTCAAACAAATCCACTGGAGATCTGAATATTTTTCTCCATATGGATTTCCTCTTGTAGTTTTACAGTCTGAAACGCGCTATGCAGAAAATCCTCAATTACATCAACGGTAAACTGGTTGAACCGGCTTCCGGAAAATACATTGATAACTACAATCCTTCTACCGGACAAGTATACAGCCTCATCGCAGACAGTGATGAGCGCGATGTGGAAGAAGCTGTGAAGGCTGCCGATGCTGCATTTCCGAAATGGAGCTCAATGCCGGCGCACGATCGTTCGGCCTTGCTCATCAAACTCAGTGAGCTCATCGAAAAACACCTTGAGCGGTTTGCGGTGGCCGAATCGGTAGATAACGGTAAGCCGGTATGGTTATCCCGCTCGGTAGATATTCCACGCGCTGTTTCCAATTTTCATTTCTACGCAACAGCTGCCTTACATCTCTCCACCGAGACACATGCCATGGGCGATGCGGCACTGAACTATACACTGCGTACTCCAATCGGCATTGCCGGATGTATCTCTCCGTGGAATCTTCCGCTCTATCTGTTCAGCTGGAAGATTGCTCCCGCACTCGCCAGTGGCAATTGCGTAGTGGCAAAGCCTTCGGAGATCACACCGATGACGGCTTTTCTTCTCTCCGAACTGGCCATCGAAGCAGGTATTCCTGGAGGTGTATTGAATATCGTTCACGGCTACGGAACGAAGGTGGGAAAAGCGATTGTATCGCATCCGAAGATTCAGGCGGTGTCGTTTACCGGCGGAACAAAAACCGGTGAGGAAATTTCGCGCATTGCTGCGCCGATGTTCAAGAAACTCTCGCTGGAGTTAGGCGGTAAAAATCCGAATATCATTTTCGCCGATTGTGATTTTGATAAAGCAGTTAAGACAAGTGTGCGTTCTTCCTTTGCGAATCAGGGAGAGATTTGTCTCTGTGGTTCGCGAATGTTTGTGGAACGATCAATCTACGATAAATTCAAAGCTGCTTTTGTGGAGGAAGTGAAGAAGCTGAAGATAGGCGATCCCATGGACGAGAATAACTGGCTGGGCGCGATCGTGTCGAAGCCGCACATGGAAAAAATTCTTCACTACATCGACTTAGCGAAAAGCGAGGGTGGCAATGTGCTCACCGGTGGCAACCGCATTCATCCCGGCGGATTGCAGCAAGACGGTTATTACATCGAACCAACAGTGATTGAAGGTCTGGCGTACGATTGCCGTACGAACCAGGAAGAGATTTTTGGTCCGGTGGTGACCCTACAGCCATTCGACACCGAAGAAGAAGTATTGAAATACGCCAACAGTACTACCTACGGTTTAGCGGCTACGGTCTGGTCGCAGCATCTGACCAAAGCGCATCGTGTAGCAGCGAAGCTGCACAGCGGCATTGTGTGGGTGAACTGCTGGCTGCTGCGTGATCTGCGCACACCGTTCGGCGGAGTGAAAGCCAGCGGTGTAGGACGCGAAGGCGGATTTGAAGCGCTGAAGTTCTTCACCGAAGAGAAAAACGTCTGTATCAAGCTCTGATCACCGTATATGCTTCATCTCGAAAACGAAGTGCTGAAGATCAGCGTAAACCCGATGGGTGCTGAATTATGCAGTCTGTATCATAAAGAACACCGCCTCGAATACATCTGGCAGGCCGGAACTGCGTGGCCCAAACATTCGCCGGTACTCTTTCCGATTGTCGGACAATTAAAGGATAACCGATACCGTTATAACGGCAAGGAATACCCGCTGTCACGTCATGGCTTTGCCAGAGAGCGGATGTTCCGCGTTGACGATCCCGCTGCGGGCAGCGGGAAGGCGCCCGGCCGGTTGCTCTTCCGGCTGCTGGACGATGAAAACACCCGCACCGTATATCCGTTCAGCTTCTGCTTTGAAATCGACTATCATCTGATCGAAAACAGATTACATGTTACGTACGTTGTGCAGAACAAAGGTCCCGAAACGATGTACTTCAGTGTTGGCGCCCATCCGGCTTTTCGGGTGCCGCTGGACATACGCGATCAATACGACGACTACTCGCTTCACTTTGATCAGGATGAGACTTCCGGGCGCTGGCCGCTCAGGGACGGACTCATCGATACAACACCTTCTCCGTTTTTCACCGGTAAGACGCTGCGGTTAAGTAAAGATTTGTTTCAGCAAGATGCGCTGGTCTTTAAAAATCTACAATCCGACTACATCGAACTCCGCAGTGACAAGCATGCACATGGATTGAAGTTCGGGATTTATCGTTGTCCCTACCTCGGACTCTGGGCTGCGAAAAACGCCGACTTCCTCTGCATCGAACCCTGGCAAGGCATTGCGGATGCTGTAAACGCAAGCGGCAATCTGGAAGAGAAAGAAGGCATTCATGTGCTTCCGCCCAATGAGTTTTTCAAGACTTCGTGGAGCATAGAAGTTTTTTAACCCGGAATTACTCTTTACAATATCACCTTCTGTTTAAACGCAACATCCCGATGGCTATCGCATTGGCGTTAAGCTAAAATCCTCAGTTTATCTACCATCGTGTCCCGGTTCCTAACTTCATAAAGAGTAAAGTTGGCCAATTTAGAGGCAACATTTAAGTCAAATTGTATTCGATTGTTA
>WBZP01003301.1_pt1 | contig 17618 bp, 12 predicted proteins | sample 5204301 | NCBI WGS metagenome assembly WBZP01 (sample SAMN12412401, study PRJNA552823) | activated sludge metagenome | isolation source: activated sludge from nitrification reactor of wastewater treatment plant... | place: USA: Pennsylvania | collected 2017 | reverse complement strand
TGAATACACGATTACTTGCGGTGCGTTAGCACCGTAAGTAGTTTTGTTTTGTTCCGCTTTAGCGGAACATCAGAAATTCATTAACTGATTTTTGGCGGTTGCCAAATAGACAAATACACCTCTGAAACAAAAGAGGCGTTGTAAATCGGGAATTTGTCTAACGAAACGGGAACGTGAAGGGCTAAACTGCAATTAGTAAACGAACTACTAAAAGTCTGTCCGCAGCAAGCACACAAACAAAAAGGTGAGCAATGTTCGGTGTCGCTGTCGTGGTCTGAGTGGTCTGTTGTTGCGAAAGTGGATTGGTCGGCACTCTGATATTTACAGTCCTCCTTGTCGCTGCAAGGCATAACTGCCAAAGCCAACAAGTAGAAACTGAATATGAGTGTCAAAACTTTTTTCACGGGGCAAATGTAAGTAAAAAATTTGTCTGTTTAGCACAAAACTGTCGGGTGGCACTGGTGCGTTTGGGCAAAATAAAATGTGCTGCAAAAGTGGGTCGGCTTATGGGTGGCTTTGCAGCTCTTTTTATTTTGCGAAGGGAAAGCCAAACGGCTTTGCCGAAAATTGCACTGTCTGTCGGTTTTTGTCTGGCGGTTAGGGTTGCTCTGTCGGATAGGGTTGCTGATAACGTTTTTGGGCTTGGCGTTCGTGCGGGATTTCAGGGCACAAAACTGTCAACCCAGCACTAAAGTTGATTTGAAAAACTGAACTTGAATTTATGCACTTCACCCCGCATGACGCCAAACCCATGTTACCGGTTCGTGCTTCTTTTCTGTCGTATTGTTGTCTGTCCATGTTGCAGTGTCTTTGTGCGTTGGCTTGGTGGCTCTTTTGCAAAACTTGGGTTTAGCATTGGCTTGTGCGGTTTTGCAAATGTGCCACCAAATGCGTGGGCTTTTAAATTCTTTGCATTCGTTGTGATTCAATTTTATTAATATCCTTAATTGATATTTGATGTCTGTCTATCATTTTTGTTAGTTGTTGTCTGTTAACAAGTTCTACAGAGTTTGATTGAGCTAACATAGTCGTTGTAGAACTGTAGTCGTTATTGGTTACTGCTGTCAGATTAAATTTTACGTTGAACTTATTTTCATAATATGTTTTAGCTGTATAGATTTCTTGAATTGCTTCTCTGCCAACTAAAGTTTTTGTCTGTTTAACCTGTAGAAGATAATTTGCTTTGTCTCCCAATAAAACTACATGAACACCTTTGTCATTGGAATAGGGTGTCAAGTGAACATCAAAGCCCTGTTGCTTATATAGTGCAGCAATTGCTGCCTCAAAAAGATTCGGATTGAGTTTGTCGATTTGTTGGATAGTTAATGCTTCCGTTTTTGTCTCTGTTTCAATACCAAATATATTCCCAAAGAGTTCATCAGGTCTTACTTCTGCTTGCTCTGTCGGGAAAAGCGTATTACTCGCCAATGCTTTTTTATTGTTCAATAAATTGTCGAGGATCTCATCAAATGATTTTAGTTTTTCTCCATTCACATTTTTCATCACATCTGGAAAAACTGCCATAGGATAATAAACAAAAACATCTTTTTGTTGCCCTATTCGATATGCTCTGTCAGTAGCTTGTTCTTCTTTTGCAGGATTCCAATGTCTAGAATAATGTATTACATGATTAGCTTCGGTAACATTCAAACCAACACCAGCAGCTAAGGGAGACATAATAATCACATTAAAGCCGTTTTCACTCTGAAAGCGGTCAATTGTTTGCTGTCGACTTTGCTTAGCTGCACTCTCCCTTTGTTTGGTGCTTGGGGTGTCACCATTGATTATGCTCGAAAAAATACCAAAAGTGTCATAAATAACTTTCTGCAACATCTTTTGTGTTTCTTTCCTGTCTGCAAATACAATTACTTTGTCATTCTTTGTTTTTATATCAGCTAAAATTCCAATAGTAGTTTGGAGTTTGGCAGATGTTTCAATCAATTCTTCAGAAGAGAAATTCAATATTTGGTTATCCAACAAATACGGATGGTCTGAAATATCTCTAACTGCCCAGAGTGATTTCAATTTCTGATTTCTGCCATCTACACCAGATAATTCTGAGTTGTTTGCATTTTCTATTTCAATTTTGTAACGTTGAAGTTGAACATCAGGCATTATTTTCTTTATCCTTGAATTGTTGTTATCATGCTTCGCAGGTAAGTCCTTAGCTACATCTTTCTTTAATCTTCGTTTGATGAATATTCCAATTTTATCTCTTAAACGTTCCGTGAGTTCTTTAATGTCTGTATCTTCTTCTTTAAGTGGATTCTGAAATTCCTTAGCAAATTCTTTTGCATTACCCAATAAACCCGGAACGGCAAAATCTATAATGCACCAAATATCAATCAGGGTATTTTCAACAGGCGTTCCAGTCATTGCTATTTTAAAGTCAGCTTTTAGTGCTTTGCTTGCATTTGTCACTAATGTTCCTGGAGTTTTTATCTTCTGTGCTTCATCAAGTGCAACAACGGCAAAATCTACAAGACATAATGTAGCTTGATAGCTGCGAAGTGTTTCATAATTTGTTAGGATAATATGTTGCCTTTGTAATTGCTGTGCTTCTCTTTGATTTTGTATTTGGTCAAATGCTTTTGTAAGGTTTGTTGAACCGTAAAGTTTAGTGAGGGAAAGATTTTGTGGAAAAAAGAATTTTTGATACTCATTTTCCCAATTCTCAAGCAAACTGACAGGAGCAACAATTAAGTAAGGTTTGTTTTCCTGACTAACTTTACTATGCCATTCAATGAAATAAAGTAATTGGAGAGTTTTACCTAAACCCATATCATCAGCAAGCAAACAGCCGCTTAAATTCTCTTTATTTAAGGTTTGTAGCCACGAAATGCCCTCAACTTGGTGCGTTTTTAAGTTTATTCCTGAAAATAAATTGTCAATTTCAGAAAAACTGTGATTGATATTATCTGGTGAATTGACATTTTGTATAAACTCCGTTAGTTCAGCATTTTCCTTGATTATTAAAACTTCATTCTCAGAATTTCTTTCGTTTCGGTTTAAGGGCTCTCTGGGATTTTCAAACTGTTTCGTAGCTGTTTTAATCAGGTTTTCAGCTTCAATAATTGGAATTTCAAAATCCTCCCACTTTACGGTTGTTTTGTTGCTTTTAACTGCATTTTCTTTTTCTTCTATGAAAGCACTTAGTTTTTCTGGTGTCTTTAAATAAATTCGTTTTTCACCATGAACCTTATCTTTTATAGCAATACCGGGTATCCATTCTGATTTGTAAGGACAAACGAAAGGATAGAATTTAGGTTTGTATATACCAATTTCTTTTACTCTTTCGCTGTAGAATACAGTAAAGTCAGTTTCTTCGTCATCAAAGAAAAGCTCAGGATTTTCTACAATTTGCTGAATGGTTTCAGGGTTTTCAATTTTTCGAATTCCTTTTATTTTTTGGAGTTCTTCTTTTTGTTTAGCAGATACTAAAACTCTTGTAGTGCCGCCCATCCCATCCGAAACAGGATAGATTTCAAGAATTTTGGGAAATTTATCGAAGGTGTTTACGAAGCCAGTTTCATTTTCAATTTCTACATTAGGAATGACTTCAAGTTTTCCATTGCTGAATTGAACATCAATCTTGATTTTTTCGGGGCAAAAAACTTCCTGACTATTTAAGTAGCTATCCAAAATCAAAGCTGCTGATTTTGAAATTGTTTTAATATCAGCAAAACACTTAAGGTTATTTTGAAAAGTTCTTTCTGTTTCTGTTAGGTTATTAAAACTGTCTAAAGCTTCACAAATCAAATATTGATTTTCAGAAAGTAGATATTCTGTACCGTTAACACTTATTACGGCTCCATTTCTTTGTTCCTGAAATCTTGTGCCGTTGGGTGCAAAATCATAGAATCCGTATTTGAACTTAAAACTATTTTGATTTAGTTGCCCGTCAGACTGTATATATATTTCATAAGGATATTCGTCTGGCAAACCAAGTATCTGCTTGCTTATTTCGCTAAGTTTTAAGATTTCTGAAGTTTCAACTTCGCAGCTATTATCTAAAAATACCGCACTTCCATTGTCGTGAAATTCATATAATATTGAAAACTGGGCAAGAAATTTATCCTTTACATTTTCCCAATTAGAAATAGGAATTATGCATCCATCATTATCTTGAATGGAAAAGGAAAAGTTCTTGCTATATGTGTAACTGAATTTCATTTTAGAACTTTTTCTTTAAGCCAGTGATTGAATTTGTGTTCCCAATTGGAGTTATGAAATAATCGTCCTTCTTCACTTGTATAATAATAATTTGCGTCACTTTGTATTGCTAACGGTAACGAGCTATTTCTTAAATCTTCAACACTATTCAATCTGTTATTTAAAGACGGTCTTCTTGGACTGTTCATTTTATATGCACAGCAAGCGAAACCTTCATTGCTAAATTCAATAATCATATACTCTCCAATGTAAAGAATAAAAGCAGACACATCTCTGTTACTATAGACGGTTGTGAATCTAGCGTCTAAGTATTCAGCAATTCGTTCATCTCTTTTTAATAGAGTTTTAGTAAAACTTGGTCCGTAAACTTTGAATGATGAAATATGAGGTGCATACTTCAACCAGAACCTTTTTCGTCTTTCATCATTTATGCAAACGTTGAAAAAGACATTTATAAACTGTCGTGTTATCCATTCATTTAAATATTTCCTTGCGATTATTAAATCTGACTTCTCTTTCTCGGATGCATTATGGAAGTCAGCCCAAACACTTTTGTTTTCAGGGTCGCCAATAAATTTAAAAGCAAGATGCTTGACTTTGTCTTGCAATGCCGAATATTCTGGTTTGTTTGCTTGAATAATAAATTTGCTTACAATTCTTTTGTTGGTATTTGAGTTTTTATGAAAATTTAGAGCATTTTCATAATCGTCAATCATATTTGATAATTCACTTTGCTTTTTATCGTAGTAAGCAACAATTACCTTTGAAAAATAAGGATATGTAAACCACGATTCAGGTAAAGACAAAACTTTTGTGGCTTCTTTTATTGGAGCATTTTTCAAAGCCAATTCATTACCAAAGATTAAGTCTCCATTTTTAAGGTCAAAGTATTTAAGATTGCTTTTGAAAGCGTTTATTGTAGTTCTATTCCCGTTATATGTTTTTAGTTTTTGCCTAATAAATTCAGCTAACATACTTAATGACGTTCTATTTTCTGTTTCCCAATTTTTTAAGTAGCAATCAATAATTCCAATTAAGAATGAATCTCTCCAATTTGAATTCAATAACTGTAAAGCATGGTTGATTTCTTTTTCATCATTGAATATTGATGACTGCCCTGTTTCGGAATAAGACAGCGAATAAGTTAAAGTTCGTAATTCTCGCCTGTCAAAGCCTGTATTATTAGATTGAATGGAGGATTTGAATTTTTTGAAAACTTGTGGTATTAAATTGTTGCCATTAAAGTTGAACGAAGCTGCTCCAACTTGTTCGGTTATCTTTTTTAGCTTATCAATTCTTATGTCGTTAAGTTGTGTGAGAGTAATAGGTATTATCTTCTGAGCCGTTTGCTGAAAAGCAGACGGAAAAAAATGAAATTCCAATATATCATTCACACTTTGCATGTTAGTTTCTTCTTCCGTTTAGTTTGCTAAGTTGTTCAGTCAATTCTTCTAAAATATCCTCCTGCTTTGATGAAGCAGCAGCTAGTGATTCTGCTGTTTTTGTTAAATGCTCGGTGTATTTGCCTAAAAATGTTTCTAGGCTTTGGCTAACAGTTGTCTGGTAATCTTTTAGACCATTATTGATTTTGGAAAAAATTTCTTGTAATCCTTTTTCTATGATGTCAAACTTCTGTGCGTAGTCTGCTGAAACCTCTTTTGCAGCCGAAAGTGACTTTTGAATTTCCTGAATTGTGCTTGAGTTGTTTTGCAAAAATTCGTTTGAATATTTTGAAAAGGTTAGCTGTGATTCACCGAACTTACTTGATGATGCATTTACGTCTTGTGAAATATTTCTAAATGTGGCTATAACCCGTTCCAAATCGCCTTGTGCTTGATTGAGCTTTGTAATGGTTTCAGTAACACCATTTGAAAGGCCATTCATTTTTTCAATACTTGTATTGAATGCACTTAATAGACTTTCTGATACTTGAAGATTTTGAGATTGCTTTGTGAGTAGTGTTTCCTGACCTGCTTGTAAATCACCAACTTTATTTTTAAGAATTTCACTCATTTCCTCGACTTGCTTCCTCATTTCGTTGGTTGATTGCTCTGACTGTGAAAGTGTTTGCTGAGATATTTGCTTCACCACGTCTTGCAACCCTCTGAAATTTTCATTCAGATTATCGGTCATTACTTGCAATTTTGATGGAAAGTCGGTTAACGAACCGCCAGCCTGACCAAGCAAACCTGCAAGTCGTTCCATTTCATTTTTTGTATCACCACTCATTGAAGTTTTGAATTCTTCAATCATTTTGCCCATTGATTCCTGCAATTCTTTCACGATATTTTGAGTCATGTCAGTTGCTGGGTCTTGCAGCTTTTTACCTAGATTCTCAATTTCTGCTTTTACTAATTTCAATTCTGCAACAACGCCTTCGGTTGGATTATTAAGTATTTGTTCAAATCCTGCTGAAATAGTCAATGCTAAATCTGTTGAAAAGGTTTGCAACGAATTTGATTGTTTTTTGGATTCTTCATAAATGTCTCTTAATACGTTCCCTGGCTTTATAACATTTCCGTTTTCATCAGTTGAGGAAAGGTCTTTTTTTAGTTCAATTAAAACCTCTGTCAATTTTTGAATGGCAATAGTTTCTTCACTTAAAACACCTTCTTCTAATCTCTTCCTTTTAATGTTAGTCCAAAAAGAGAACAGAACAAGAAGTGCAACTCCAAATATTGAAACAAGGAATGCTGTTTTCAATCCATTCATCAACTCTGGAATACTCTTTTCTATGTCGTTGCTGTCAAAATTCCAAAGTCCAATTGCAATTCCTAAGAATGTAAATAGTATTCCAAGCGTAGGGAAAAGATGTGGAATGAAGTCAAATAAATGCTCATTATTGTTTTCTCGGTTTCGCTTGTAAATGTAAAATGCTGCCCAAATAGCAACTATAAGGATTATTCCAATACCTGATATTACTTCAATACTCATTTGTCGTCAATCTTTTTTAATGCTTCGTTTATTATGGCTTCGCTTGTTGTTACAATTCTAAATTCTACTCGTCTTGATTTGTCGTTGTCAATTTCCTGATTACTCTCAAAAGTAAGTTTGTAATCTTTATCGACTGTTCTTCCATATGAAAGACCATTGGCTGTGAGCCAATACTGCAATCTTTCCTTGTCATCTGTTTTAAGACTTGAAAAACATTCTTGTGCTCGTAAGAAAGCCAATACATTTCTTCCTCTATCTTGTGAAAGTTTCATATTGTCGATATATGGGTCTCCAGTCAAACCAATTGGTTTTGTGTCTGTGTGCCCTTCGATTCTAATTTCAGCAATTTTGTCTTTGTATTTATCTTGCAAAACAACCGATAGGTATTTTGGTAGAAACTCAGATAAAATAGTTTGAAAGTATGGTGTTATCTCTGATTTGCCAGTTGGGAAGAGCACTTGCGGATTTGTAAATTTTATTGAAAGGTCGTTATCAAGTTTCAAATTCCATTTTGCAAAATCATTTTTGAATGCTTCTTTTAATTCATTGTATAAAGCAACTTTTGATTCTTCATAATCTTTAAAAATTTGGTTTTGTTGCTTTTGTCGTTTTTCTACTAATGCCATGTATGATATTGACATAAACAGAAAAATCACCATTAAAACCGTCATAAGGTCGGCTAAGGGAATCCAATGGCTTTCTTTCTTTGTTCCTGACATTAGACTATTCTAAATTAAAGGTGTCAATAGGAAGGTTGTCGTGCAGTTGGGCAAAAGCAAATGTGCTGCAACTGTGTCGGCTTGTGCGTTGGGTTGCAGCTCTTTTGATTTTGCTGAAGCGTTGGCTTTTCTGTTCATTTATTCTGTCGTTTTATTGTTGCACTTTCGTCTTTTAGCATGACCGGTAACGGTTTTCAGCTATACGCAGGCAGGGATTTTAACCACTGAACTTCCTACGAAGAACTGAACTTTAGATTTACTACTTACCTGTCCTACGAAGCACGCCCCCCCCTGCTTGCGTATAGGTGATGTTATAGGGCGTTTTTCTTTCATTGTTCATTTTTTCGCAGGTTTTTTCTTGGGTTTAACTACCCCTGGAATTCCAACTCCTGTTCTTGTATAGTATTTTTCAATTTCATCCTTATAGTTCACTATATGAAGGATTTCATTTTCCTTCTCTTGTCCTAATGGAAAACCGTTTTCAAAGTAAAAACCAAGAATATCTATTTCGTCCATAAATTCAATGTCATTTCTGTCATACAATGCTATTCTGTGAGAGAGGTATTCTTTAAATTCTTCTTCGCTCTGTATTAAATCTGAAAAAATCATAAGGTCATAAAGCGATACAATCCAAGTCCATTTGAAATCAGGACTTAACACTCCTGAGTTGATTAAATATTTCAGGTTCGCAGAGATTGACGAAAAGTGCTCAAAAGTTACAGAGATTTTAAAATATGATTGGATTTTGCTTTTGTCTAATGTCAATGTTTTTCTTGTTCCGCCTTCAACATATTCAAAAGTAGGATTAGAATTATCTTGAATGTATTTTAAAGCCCTATGGCATTGATATGAACCTTCATTAATGGTTTCTCTAAGCCGGTCTTTTAGTCCTTTTATTGCTCCACGTCTGTGTTTTGTATTTAGTTCTCCTGCTTTAACTTCAATGATATAAACCGTGTCATTAGAAACTCCAAGTATGTCTAATTCTGTTTTTTTGTTTTGACCATTTTCAACAACATAATACTCTAAAGAATGGAAGAATTGAGCTGTTGGCATCAGTTTCTCAAACTGTTTCTTGGTTTTTTGCTCAATGTAATTATCTCGAGAATTTAGGTTGCTATTCCCCTTAAATGAGTTGTCGTAAAAGACTGCATCAGCTGATTTAATTAGTTCTTCTGTTATCTTGAAAATATTTCTGAACGCCAAATTCATAGAAAAATGATAGTATTTATCACTCTCCTTTATTAGTGGTTTAAGATTTATAAGCGTGTCATTTAAAGGAAACCCTTTAAATTTTGGCGGTTGAAAAAAGACAGCATTATGACCAAATTCAAGAGATAATTTTTCAAATATTAATTTCTCCTTTGCCGTTTTTGGTATTACCCAAAATATCTTACTATAACTTTCAACTCTGTCAAGACTGTGCATTATTACTTGCTCAGGGGCTGTTTCATCATATAAATCAGGGTTGGCTTCTGTAAACTGCATAATGAAATGTTTCCCAGTTTCCATCATTACTTTTGTTACATTTTCCTTTCCAACTTCATCCATCCATTCTGTCAAGCGTTTATGTGATTGTGTTGCTCCAAATGGATTACCAACCTTGGAATAAACTAAACTATCAAGTTTTAATATTGTGTTGTAAACATCATTTGAGTTGAAACCATAATATTGTTCGAGGAACCCGTCAAAAGGATGAAATACATCTTGGTAAATTTCTTGGATGTGTGTATGATAACCATCACCTCTAACATTTATGGTGTCTTGCATTATGTTAGTCCTTAACCAATGGTCAAATTCATTTCCACCAACTGGATTGTCAGCAGAAAGTTCCCAAAAATTGATGTTGGATTTAATTTTTGAAAGCTGTTGATATATTTCTTCAATATTGTCTTGCGTTGGGATTACACCTTTATTTGTATTTGGTGTAGCTGTAGCAATATTCATAATATACTCCAAAAGAATCTCTATTTCATCATCATCTTGAAGAAGTTCATCTTCTTGGATTTCTTCCTTGTCAGGACCATTATATGTTGCAAGGAATTGGTTGTAAAATGTAGGAGTTGATTTGATAAGTCGAGCCCCTAGTCCGCCTATCACATAAATTTTGTCGAACTGATTAATGAGATTGATAGCTATTTCAATTTCATTCTTTATCCAGTCGAAATAGCGAGGTCGGTCTTCCCTTGCTTTTTCAATTGCATATTTGTATTTTTCTTTAATGTCGTCTGGAATGTTTATTGTCTGCATTGTCGATCTTTTAAAATGCCCTATAACGGTTTGGCGCTTGGCGCAGTGGCGGATTTCGGAGCACAAAACTGTCAATACACCACAAAAGTTGATGCGAGGTAGAATGTTCAATTAACCACGTCACCCGCCATTGAGCCAAACGCCTGTTATGCCTTCGCCCTTCTTTTTCTGTCGTTACATTTGAGAGATTATTTTGTTCCATTCTGTTTTATGCTCAAACTTTAATGCGGTGTCAATTTCTATTAGATTTACATAGTTCTCAATGAACTCTGATGTGTCAGAAAGAAGTCGTAAATAATACTTTAGTGAATTTATCAAGCCGTTTGCAATTACGTGGCAACCGTGGATGTTTTTTATTCTATCAATTTCTTTGTTGATTTCATCTGCTTGCGCGGTGTCAATATTTGCAGTTGAAAGTAAGTAATAGCGGTTTACTTGGGTGGTTTTAAATTTATCAAATGCATCTTTAACAAGCTGTGCCGTTATTGGAATACCGTGTTTAACTTCAACAGCTTCAAATACTCTTTCTTTTTCGTCTATAATGTCTATATCACCAATGCGTCCGCTTCTGCTATCAGCCGAAGTATGACTTTCCATTGGTAATAACACCTTACCTTCAAATCTTTTTGTTTCGTTTATTAAGCATAAATATGAAGCGTAAAGCGCAATGACTGGTAGTCTTGATGCCCCTTCTGCCGAATATCTCGCGTCAAAATGTTTGCTTAGCAAATCAATGATAGTTGCAATTGGTAAATTTAAAGGTTTGGCTAGGTCAATTTGTTGTGAATTTCTTTGAATGATTAGTCCTTGAACTAAATAAATTGCATAATCCATTGGGTTTGCCCCATTCTGAATTTTGTCTAGGATGTATAAAAATGACTTTTTTAACTGTTTAGGACTAATATTTGGTTTGTAGTCCAAGGTGTACGGACTATTTGTTTCTAGTGTTCTTGTCAACCAACCTGTTTCGGATGGTGCTGGGAAATTTTTACTTTTCAGAAATGGGGTTATAAACTTCGTATCGAAACTCCTACCTGAATATCCACCTTCAAAATTTGCTTGATGTAATCTTACATCCTGAGTTGGTTTATGAATTTTGTATATAATTGAAGTGAATAGAACCGTAAAGACTCCTTTTCTTGACTCAGAATTCTGTAAAATTAAATCCAAATTTAACTTTTCTTCACTAGATAGCTCACTTGTTATATCTGAACTTGAGCCAATTAGTGTCAGACAAGTTTCATAAATTTCATTAAGTATTTCGGTTGGTTCCATTCTATTTCTCGATTTTTAAAAGTTGTTTTTTAATTTGCTCGCCTACTGCTTTAATCATTGGAACAGCAACAGAATTGCCAATTTGTTTGTAAAGCTCTGCTTTGTTGTTTAATAGTTTAAATTTGTTCGGAAAACCCATAATTCTGTAACACTCCTGAATAGTAAGTTTTCTAACTTCTCCTTCGTGCCAAATCCAAAATCTACCTGATGATTCTTGAGAGGGTAGTGCTGGATGCACTCCTTCTGTCGAATAGATTCTGTTTGGTTGTTTATGAACTCTTGAAAGATGCTCTGTCCCTGGTCTTACTCCTGCTTTTCTAATTGTTTTATTTCTGTAACCTGCGAACACTAAGCCTGAATCTTGAATTTTTTGCTCGTCCAAAATAGTGTATGGCTCATTCAAATATTCAAATTCATTCTCTTTGTCTAAAAAGTCTTTAAGTGTTGGTTTAGGTTTCTTTTTAATTTTTGCAAAGTCAAATTTGGTTTCCTTGTGTCCGATTATAATTATTCGTTCTCTGTTTTGTGGCAAACCAAAATCTGAGGCATTTAATACCTTTTTTGAAACAATATAACCTAACTCTTCAAGGTGCTGAACAATTGTTGAAAGTGTTCTCTTATTATCGTGGTAAACTAAATGTTTAACATTCTCAAGGAACACAACTTTAGGTTGTCTTTTTTCAATAAGTTCAAAAACGTGATAAATCAATGTTCCCCTAGTATCTTCAAAACCTTTCATTTTTCCCGATATGCTGAAAGGTTGACAAGGAAAACCTGCACAAAGAATATCGTGTTTTGGAACAATGTCTAAATTCAGTTTTGTAATGTCGCCAAATGGAACTTCTCCAAAATTATATTCATAAGCACGTTGTGCGTGATAATTGAATTCTGATGAGAAAACACATTTACCGCCAAGTTCTTGTAATGGTATTCTAAACCCGCCTATACCTGCGAAAAGGTCTATAAAGGTAAACTCGGGGTTTTCAGGTGCAGGAAAAGGAATGTCCCATTTTATTGGAAGCATTGCCTGTAGTTCAGGTTCTGCAACAATGCTTAATTCTTCATTAACCGTTTCAAAGTATTCCTTTGCTCTTTTTTCAAAAGATTTTGAAACTCCATTTGTGTGATTGTGAAGGTAGTGCGTGAAAAAAGCTAAATCTTCTGCATTACCATTTAAGGTTTCAACTTTTAGCTTATCCCGAAGTTTTGAATATTTTATCATAGCTTAAAAGTTTATTTTACCTTGTTGTTGATTTTTGATTCGCATATACTTTGCCTTTTCTTCAGCCGCTTTTAAAAGTTGGCTTGGTTCTTCTTGGGGATAGATTATTTCAGCAATTTTCTCACTGAAATATTCGTGTTCCAATTGTTTTAAGTCAAGGTCAAAAATTTTTGAAAGCTTCGGTAATACGTCCACTGGCACATTTCTCTTTCCATTTTCAATTTTGGAAAGTGTAGATTGGTCAATATCTAAAGCTGCTGCAAGTTTTGTCAGCGTCAAACCGCTGTCTGCTCTAAGTTTATGAATGTATTCTCCGAATGTTTCTTTCATTTTCTTGAAAATTTCGCCTTGACAATTTTGGCAAATTTACAAATAAGTTTGATTCTTTGCTGTCAAAGTGTTGAAAATTTAAGTTGGTTTATTTTCGGTGGTGTCGTCTTTTAGGGTGAGGCATAACGGGCCGGCGATAAAACAAGTTGCCGAAGGCAATTTGCCCGAAGGGCGTAGTGACCGAAGGGAACGAAGTTTTATTGCCTGTTGGGCGCTGTTAAATGGCGCGTAACCACAGCGTTTCTTTTCCCGGCCGATTCTCTTCTCTATTTGCATTGAGCGGCACTCATTAAGGGGAGTTGGTTGATTCTCTTTATTTTCAATTACCCCAATCTATTCCATCAAAACCAAGAGACCTTATTTTTCGCCTTTAAGAACTTAGTACTCCCAAGTTATAGATCAGCATAATAAAACCGTAATCCATCTTGAAATGGTTGTCAATTACAAATTAGCAATTTAACATCCCAAGCACTTTTAATGCGTCACTTAAAGCTCTTACATCATGCGTACGGATGTAATCCACACCCATATAGCTTATATAAATTTCAGCAGCCAGGGTCGCTGGCGTTCGCTCGTTGACTCCTCGCCCAACAATAGTTCCTAAAAAAGATTTCCGAGAAACCGAAACAAGAATTGGTAATTTAAAGTATTCTTTTACTCGAAAAATATTTTTCAAAACATATATTGACGTTTCTGGGTTAGAGCCTAAGAAGAAACCCATCCCTGGGTCTAAAATAATTCTTTCGGATGAAACGCCTGAATTTTGAAGTGAATTTATTCGTTGCGAAAAGAAATCAATTATTCCATCAAATATATTTTCGGGAACAGTTTCGATTACTTGGGCTTTCCCAAGCCGCTGTATGGAATGCATAACAATGAGTTTGCAATTAGATTCTGCCAATTCAGGATATAATTCTGCATATGGAAACCCTTGAATGTCATTTAAATAGTGGACATTCTTTTTTAAAAAATATTTTTGAACTTCGGGTTTGAATGAATCAACAGAAACTGAAATATTTTGGGAATGCAATTTGTCGATGACATCATTTAAACGGATTATTTCCTCATGAGGCTTTACTTCTTTTGATTCAGGATTACTGGAAGCGGCTCCTAAATCAATTATGTCAGCGCCATCCTTAACAAGTAGAAGTGATTTCTCTATAGCTTTATCATAATTCAAATAAAGGCCGCCATCTGAAAAGCTGTCTTCAGTAATGTTTACTACACCTAGTATTGTAGGCTTTTTTAATTTCATATGTTTTTTCACTTTAATTGCCTTTTCTATTCTGCTCTGTCTGTGGTTTTATTTCATATCTTTTTAATTTAATTCGCGGATTTATTGTTTCCCTAAACTGTGCCGCTCGTCTTTTGTTTTTATATTTCTCGGCCGGGCTATTTATTTAACGCGCCATTTAATTGCGCCCAACGGGTTGCGGCTAAAAGAAGTGGCGGCTTTGGAACACTAAACTGTCTAAACGCACAATGTTTATTAGTTGCACAACTGTTTATATTCGCACTTCGCCCGCCATTTTTTTTAGGTGCTGTTAGCGGTTCGTTGTTTTCTGTCTATATGGTCATTACTTGTCCACCGATTTTATCAGTCTATTTGATTTTTTAAAACTTTTAAGAAACAAAATTAAACTAATTAATGTCAATATTGAAGCAATTAAAAAAGGAATTCCTGGAAAATAAATCTCGGATTGTTTTCCCGTAAAGTAAGAAAAACTGCTTGTCATTAACGGTGGTGCAATCAGAGTTGTCAAGCCCATTAAACTGCCTAAAGCACCTTGAAGTTCACCTTGTTCGTTGTCGGGCATTGCAGAAGACATAATACTTTGAACGGCTGTGCCTTGAATTCCACCAACTATGAAAAGTAATAAAGCGGTAAAGAGCAACCATTGCCACGGTGTAAAAGCAAACAGAAAAAAGCCCGTCATCATAAGTACAAATCCTAATACTGCCATTCGTTTGTCGCCCAATTTTTTTGCCAAAATACTGACTAACCATAACTGAACGATAATTGATAGAATGCCTATAAATGCTAATGAGTAGCCAACAAGAGAGGTGCTCCACTTAAATTTTTCAATGGTGAAAAATGCCCAAACACTTTCCATACTGTGATTAGCGATGGAAACAAAAATCATTGATAGCACTAAAGTTTTTATCAATGGGAATTTCTGTAAGTGTTTGAGGGAACCAAATGGATTAGCTCTTTTCCTGTCAAATTTCCTGCGGTTATTTGCTTTTAACGATTCCGGGAAAAAGTAATAGCCGAAAATAAAATTGATAAAACTTAAAATAGCAGCAACAATAAAGGGTGTATGAGTTCCGAATTGTCCCAATGTTCCGCCAATTATGGGTCCAATTATAAACCCCAAACCAAAGCCTGCGTTTATAAGTCCGAAATTTTTAGTTCTATTATCGTCTGTGCTAATGTCGGCAACACAAGCAGATGCAACGGAATAGCTTGCTCCTGTTATACCTGCAATTGTCCGCCCAACAAAAAGCCACAAAATACTTGCTGAAAAAGCAAGAAAAATGCAGTCGATGCTAAACCCAAACAATGAGCTTAAAAGTACTGGTCGCCTGCCATATTGGTCGCTTAAATTCCCTAAAACTGGTGCAAAAACAAATTGCATAATTGCATAAGCAAATGAGAGCCAGCCTCCGTATTTGGCGGCTGTGCTGATGTCTGAATGAAGTAGATTAATTAGTAGTTGTGGTAGAACTGGAAAAATTAGTCCAAAACCTGCGGTGTCAATTACGACAACTATTAATACAAATATGAGTGTTGATTTATGATTTGATTTCATTTTTATGAAGCGATAAATTATAGCATTACTCTGAAAAGTATAATGCAGTTTGTTAATAATAAATTCAATTAAGAAGAGTCTCAACCATGTACGTCTTCAAACTAAAGTGGACTTTTCCTAAGAGAGTATTTAGTTAATAATTCAAAGATAAATGTTTTTTTTGATTTGTTGTTAATTTTAATTTTTGGTACTCATTTCTTCGGCCAATAATAGCCATTTTCTTTAATCGTTCACGTTCTTTTAAAATCATTTCACCTCTTCCAAAATAGACATCTGCTGGGGTTAAGTTGTTTAATGATTCATGATAGCGTTCATTGTTATAGCGATAAACAAACTTTTCTAAAGCAGCTTCTAATTCTTCGGGAGCAAAGTAATTATCAAGTTTTACCACGTTTTTCATAGTTCTGTGATAGCGTTCAATTTTTCCTTGTGTTTGTGGATGATTGGGTCTGCCATGTACTTGTTGCATTTGATAATTGTCTTTTAAATACGTTTTTAATTCGCTTGCAATATAGCACGAACCATTGTCTGACAAGAGTTTTGGTTTTTGTTTAGTTACCAATTTTGCTTTTTTAATGGCAGTATCCACAGTTCTTTTTACATCATCGGCTTTCATGCTTGAGCAAAGTTCCCAATGCACAATGTATCGGCTGTAATCATCTAAAACCGTACTCAAGTAATACCAACCCCAACCCAATATTTTAAAATAGGTAAAATCCGTTTGCCACATTTGATGAACAAAGCCTGTTTTGTCTGTAAATTCATTACCTGCACTCAGAAAAATATGAGCTGGAGCTGTAATTAAACCTCTTGACTTTAAAATCCGATAAACACTTGATTCTGATAGGAATATCTGTTGTTCATCAGTGATTTTATAGGCTAATTCTCGAGAAGACAAATCAGGATAATCTAAAGCTAATTTTACAACCAAATTCTTCTGCTCTTGTGGAATGCTATTCCATTGCCTGTTTGCTGCTCTTTTGGTTGGAAGCAATCCTTCAACACCATTTTCGCTGTAAGCATGATACCAATTGTAAAACGTACTTTTATTGATTCCAATCTCCCGAAGTGTTCGATTTACGCCAATTTCTGAACGAGTAACCATGTGAATGATTTCTTGTTTTTCGGATACTGTAAGTCGCATATATTTCTTAAACTTTTCAGTTAATCCAGCATGTCCAAGCTTTTTTTTACAATATCGTAGCGTAAAACTAAATCGGCAATCATTACTTTTAAAGACTGATTTTCTTTCTTGAGCTCTGATACTTCATCACTCGTAGCTTCTCTTGTTACATCGCCTGCTAAACGCTTTTTACCTGCTTCCAAAAATTCTTTGTTCCACTTATAAAACTGAGATTCATTAATGGAATACTTACGACACAATTCTGCAACTGACATTTCTGCTCGTAAAGCTTCCATAACAATCTGAATTTTTTGTTCAGAACTAAAGATTCTTCGTGTGTTTCTACGAATGTCTTTGATGAAATTCTCTGCTGTTTTTTTCTTGGGTGTTTTCATAATAATTCAAATTTAAGGATTTTGAAAACACTCTCTTAGTTTTGAACTAAATCAGTCCACTTTTTGCTGACGATTTACATCAACCAGATTTGGTTAAGAAAAAAAGCGTAGAACGCTATGAAAATATTATTGCCTCATAATGGCACAAATATAAACAAAGTTTAAGACGTCAATGTCGAGTTGCGAAAAATAATTAACAAGACCAACGAAGTGTTAGTTTTTTTGTCGGGCGTTTAATGCTTGTACATTTACAATGACCGCTAACGTCAGTTCGTGCAAAAACAAATATAAGAATTCGTCTTTAAGCTATTAGGCTCCATGATGGCTTATAGGGATAATTAATTTTGCTGGTTATAATACGCTCAATAGTGCGCCACAGGGCTG
>WBZP01003300.1_pt1 | contig 17621 bp, 13 predicted proteins | sample 5204301 | NCBI WGS metagenome assembly WBZP01 (sample SAMN12412401, study PRJNA552823) | activated sludge metagenome | isolation source: activated sludge from nitrification reactor of wastewater treatment plant... | place: USA: Pennsylvania | collected 2017 | reverse complement strand
GCCGGCATGTGCGCCCGCTCGGCGTCGCTCATCTGGGTGGCGTTGTTCAGCGGCATGACCTTGAGCACCACCACCTGCTGATAGACGTTCTGTGCGTGCTGGCGGATCAGCTCCGGGGTGTGCAGCGCCACGTTCTTCTGCTGCACCGCGGCGTTGTGGCACAGCGCGCAGCGCTGGTCGACCACCTGTTTGACCTGGGCCAGGGTCGGCGTGGGCAGGGCCGCCGCGGCCGGCTGGGGTGCGGGCGCCAGCCAGATCGCCAGGCCCACCAGCACCAGCGTGCCACCGATGGCGTATTCCCAAGGGACCCGATGGCCCATGGCCAGCGCCTTGTGCCGCACCACGAAACTGTGGCGGATCAGCGCGCCGGCCAGCATCAGCAGCACCAGCACCAGCCAGTTGGCGGGGCCCTGGTAGAGCCAGCCATAGTGGTTGCTGAGCATCGCGATCAGCACCGGCAGCGTGAAGTAGGTGTTGTGCACGCTGCGCTGCTTGGCGCGTTGCCCGTGGATGGGATCCACGGGCTGGCCGGCCTTCATCTGGGCGATGACCTTGCGTTGGCCCGGGATGATCCAGAAGAACACGTTGGCGCTCATCGCGGTGGCCAGCATCGCGCCCACCAGCAGGAAGGCGGCACGGCCGGCAAAAAGCTGGCAGGCCAGCCATGAAGCCGCCACCACGTACACCAGCACCAGGGCACCGACCAGGGCATCGCCGCCGACCTGGCCCTTTTTTTCACCCACCCAGCGGCAGAGCCTGTCGTAGACCAGCCAGAACACCACCAGGAAGGCCAGCGCCGCATGCACCGCGGCCACCGGCGACCAGTCGTAGACCTGCTTGTCGATCAGGAAGCTGCTGGCGTTGAACAGGTACAGGACCGTGAACAACGCGAAGCCGGTGAGCCATGTGGAGTAGCTCTCCCAGAAGAACCAGTGCAGGTGGTCGGGCAGCGACTTGGGCGCCACCAGGTACTTCTGGGGGTTGTAGAAACCGCCGCCGTGCACCGCCCAGAGTTCACCGTCGACGCCCTTGGCCTGGAGTGCAGGGTCCTGTGGTCGGAGCAGGCTGTTGTCGAGGAACACGAAGTAGAAGGACGAGCCGATCCAGGCGATGGCCACGATGACATGGGCCCAGCGCAGCAGCAGGTTGGCCCAATCCAGCAGATATGCTTGCATCGCCTCACACTCCGCTTGTGCGGCGGGGGCAAGCTGCCATCCGCCATGCCGGCTGGCGCCCCACCACAGCGGGCTCTGTGGAGGCCATGGGTCGCGACTGCAGCAAGGCAGGCTCCGCGGCGACGATGCAGGCACTGAGGCCTGGGTTCAGGCAAGTGTATACACGTATGTTCACGATCCGTCCCGGAAATACCCGCTCCAACGGAGGGCGGCGCTGCTGCCGCAGCGGGCAGCCTCAGGACCCGCGGTAGGTGCTGTAGGACCAGGGGCTGACGAGCAGCGGCACGTGGTAGCGCCCTGCGGCGTCGGCTATGCCGAAGTCCAGCGGGACCTGGTCGATGAAGGGTGGATCGGGCAGTGCCACTCCGAGTGATTGAAAGTAGGCCGCGACCTCGAACACCAGCCGGTAGCGGCCGACCGCCATGGTCTGCGCGTCCAGCAGCGGCCCTTCACAGCGGCCGTCGGCATTGAGACTGAAGCGGCGCAGCAGCTGGGCCTGGCCGTCCGGGCCCAGGCGCAGCAGGCTGACCTGCATACCGGCTGCGGGGCAACCCTGTGCCGTGTCGAGAACATGTGTGCTGAGGTGGCCCATGATGGTGCGCAAGTGTTGATCAGGTGCGTGGCCGGATCGCGGTGTTCGCGACCGCGCAAGGCAAACTGTATACACTTCTGTTCACGCGTCAACCACTGCTTCCTCCGCAACCCGGCACGCGCCAAACCCATGGACCTGCGTTCCGACACGCTCCGCGACAAGCCGCCGGCCGGCCGGCACAGCCGTGGCACGCGCTCTGCGTCGGAGGCTGCCGGCGGGGCCACTCGACGCATCGTCGACGCGATCACCGGTGCCATCGTCGAGCGCAGGCTGATGCCGGGTACCAAGCTGGCAGAGCAACCCATCGCAGATCTCTTCAAGGTCAGCCGCACGCTGGTGCGACAGGCGCTGAACCAGCTCAGCCGCGACCGGCTGGTCACGCTGGAGCCGGCGCGCGGCGCCTTCGTCGCCCAGCCCAGCGTGGACGAGGCTCGTCAGGTCTTCGAGGTGCGGCGGATGATCGAGTCCAGCCTGGTCCGCCAGTTGTGCGCGGTGGTCACGCCGGAGCAGATCGCGCTCCTGCGCGAGCACCTGCAGGCCGAGCGGCAGATGGTGGCGCGGAGCGATGTTTCGGGCCGCACGCGGCTGCTGGCGGACTTCCATGTCGTGCTGGCGCAACTGCTGGGCAACCAGGTGCTGGCGCAACTTCTGGCCGATCTGCTCAGCCGCTGCTCGCTGATTGCGCTGATGTACCAGAGTGCCCACTCGGCCGAGCATTCGCAGGCCGAGCATGTGGCCATCGTCGATGCCATCGAGCGGCGCGATGCGCGTGCTGCGACCCGGCTGATGGACAGCCATCTGGGCAACGTCGAGAAGAACCTCCAGCTCCATCCTCGGACCGGCCGGCTCGCGGATCTGCTGCTGCCACCTGCCTGAACCTCCCATCCATCACCCCCACCAGACGATGAGCGCCTTGCCCTACCCCAGAGACCTGCGCGGCTACGGCCGCAAGCCCCCGCATGCCCAGTGGCCCGGGCAGGCCCGTGTGGCGGTGCAGTTCGTGTTGAACTACGAGGAAGGTGGCGAGAACAACCCGCTGCATGGCGACCCGACCAGCGAGACCTTCCTGTCCGAACTGGTGACGGCGCAGGCCTACGAAAACCGCCACATGACGATGGAGAGCATGTACGAGTACGGCTCGCGCGTGGGTGTGTGGCGCATCCTGAAGGAGTTCGACCGTCGCGGCCTGCCGCTGACCGTCTTCGGCGTGGTCTCGGCGCTGGAGCGTTACCCGGAGCTGGTGGCGCACTTCATGGCACGCGGCGATGAGATCGCCAACCACGGCCTGCGCTGGATCCACCACCAGCACATGCCCGAGGGCACCGAACGCAAGCACATCCGCGTGGCCGGCGAACTGCTGCGGGAGCTGACCGGCGGGGCCTGGCCGGCCGGCTGGTACACCGGCCGTGACAGCCCCAATACGCGCCGCCTGGTGGCCGAGCAGGGTGGCTACGAGTACGACAGCGACTACTACGGTGACGACCTGCCGTTCTGGCTGCAGGTGCAACTGGGCGACGGCAGCCTGGTGCCGCACCTGGTCGTGCCGTATTCGCTGGATACCAACGACATGCGCTACGTGCAGGCACAGGGCTTCAACACCGGCGACCACTTCTTCACCTACCTGCGCGACAGCTTTGATGCACTGTATGCCGAAGGCGAAGAGGCGCCGCGCATGATGAGCATCGGGATGCACTGCCGGCTGCTGGGCAAGCCGGGGCGAATCGGCTCGTTGCAGCGCTTCCTCGACCACATCGGCCGCCACGATCGGGTGTGGGTCTGCCGCCGCATCGACATTGCCCGCCACTGGAAAGCGGTGCACCCGTTCGACGCCCGCACCGCCTTCACCTGGCCCATCGTGGCCGCCAAATCCTGATCGGAACACCCATGCTTACGCTGCCGGACATCAATGCGGCCGACCAGGCCGGCTTCGTGACCCTGCTGGACGGCACCTACGAGCACTCACCCTGGGTCGCGCAGGCAGCCTGGGCCAAGCGGCCGGCAATTGGCTTTGCCACGCTGGCCGCGCTGCGGCATGCATTGGCCTCGGCCGTGCGCGAGGCGCCGCGTTCCCGGCAGCTGGAACTGCTGCGTGCCCACCCGGAACTGGCCGGCAAGGCCATGGTCAGCAAGAGCCTGACGGCCGAGAGCACGCACGAGCAGGGCCGCGCCGGTCTCACCGACTGCACACCCGAGGAATTTGCGCACATCCAGCAGCTCAATGCGCGCTACAACCAACGCTTCGGCTGGCCCTTCATCCTGGCCGTGCGTGGGCCGCGTGGGGCCGGGTTGACACGCGCCCAGATCATCGGCACCTTCGAGCGCCGGCTGCACGGTCACCCGGACTTCGAGCGGGCCGAGTGCCTGCGCAACATCCATCGCATCGCCGAGATCCGGCTCAACGACAAGTTCGGGGTCATCCCTTCGCTGGGCGAACGGGTGTGGGACTGGGCCGAAGCGCTGGCCGTGCACAGCGACCCCGGCTTCAAGGAGTCCGGGCAGCTGACGGTGACCTACCTCACCGAAGCGCACCAGGCCTGCGCGCTGCAACTGCGGCGCTGGATGCTCGATGCCGGCTTCGACGAGGCGCACCTGGACGCCGTGGGCAACGTGGTGGGCGTGTACCACGGCAGCGACGCCGGAGCACGCAGGCTGCTCACCGGCAGCCACTACGACACCGTGCGCAACGGGGGCAAGTACGACGGCCGCCTGGGCATCTTCGTGCCGATGGCCGCGGTGGGCGAACTGCACCGGGCCGGCCGGCGGCTGCCCTTCGGCCTGGAGCTGGTGGCTTTTGCCGAGGAGGAAGGCCAGCGCTACAAGGCCACGTTCCTGGGCAGCGGCGCGCTGACCGGCGACTTCGACCCGGCCTGGCTGGATCAGCAGGACACCGACGGCGTGCGCATGCAGGATGCGATGCGCGCCGCCGGTCTGCCGGCCACACTGCAAGCCATCCAGGCGACCCAGCGCGATCCCGACCGGTACCTGGGTTTCGTCGAAGTCCACATCGAACAGGGTCCGGTGCTGGACGAACTGGACCTGCCGCTGGGCATCGTCACCAGCATCAACGGCAGTCGCCGCTATCTGGGCGAGGTGATTGGCCAGGCCAGCCACGCCGGCACCACGCCCATGGATCGGCGCCGCGACGCAGCCTGCGCGGTGGCCGAGCTGATCCTCTTTGTCGAGAAGCGTGCCGGCGCCGTGCCGGACGTGGTGGGCACGGTGGGCCAGCTGCAGGTGCCGGCCGGCTCGATCAACGTGGTGCCGGGGCGCTGTCAGTTCAGCCTGGACCTGCGCGCCACCACCAACGAGGCGCGCGATGCGCTGGCCTGTGACGTACGCGACGAACTGGAGCGCATCTGCACCGAACGGGGCCTGCAGTTCACACTGGAAGAAACCCTGGCTGCCAGCGCCGCACCCAGCCACCCGGAATGGCAACACCGCTGGGAACAGGCCGTGCAAGCCCTGGGCCTGCCGGTGCACCGGCTGCCCAGCGGTGCCGGGCACGACGCGATGAAGCTGCATGAGAAGATGCCTCAGGCCATGCTCTTCGTGCGGGGTGGCAATGGCGGCATCAGCCACAACCCGCTGGAGTCCATCACCACCGACGACGCCGAACTGTGCGTCGCTGCCTTCCAACACCTGCTGCAAGGCCTGGCCGCCGAATGAATGCCCATCAACAGATCGACGCCTGGGTGGACGCCCACTTCGATGAACAAGTCCGTTTCCTGCAGGCCCTGGTGCAGGTGCCGACCGATACGCCGCCGGGCAACAATGCGCCGCATGCGGAGCGCACGGCCGAACTGCTGGCCGGCATGGGGCTGCAGGCCGAGAAACACCCGGTCCCCGAGGCCGAGGTACGGGCCTGCGGGCTGCAATCCATCACCAACCTGATCGTGCGCAGGCGCTACGGTGCCGGCGGCCCGGTGATCGCCCTCAATGCCCACGGCGATGTGGTGCCGCCCGGCGAAGGCTGGACCCACGGGCCCTACTCCGGCGAGGTGGTGGACGGCAAGCTCTATGGCCGGGCGTCGGCGGTCAGCAAGAGCGACTTCGCCAGCTTCACCTACGCGGTGCGCGCGCTGGAGTCGCTGGGGGCTGTGCTCAAGGGCGGTGTGGAACTGCACTTCACCTACGATGAGGAATTCGGCGGTGAGCTGGGGCCGGGCTGGCTGCTCGAGCAAGGGTTGACCCAGCCCGACCTGCTGATCGCCGCCGGTTTCAGCTACCAGGTGGTGACGGCGCACAACGGCTGCCTGCAGATGGAAGTCACGCTGCACGGGCTGGCGTCGCATGCCGCCTATCCGCATACCGGCGTGGACGCGTTGCAGGCGGCCAACCGGCTGCTCACGGCCCTTTATGCGCACAACCAGGTGCTGGAGGGTCGCCGCTCGGCAGTGGCGGGCATCACCCACCCCTACCTCAACGTGGGCCGCATCGAAGGCGGCAGCAACACCAACGTGGTGCCGGGCAAGGTGGTGCTGAAGCTGGACCGACGTCTGATCCCCGAGGAGGACGCCGCAGCGGTGGAGGCCGAGGTGCGCGGCCTGATCCAGCAGACCCTGGCACAGTGGCCCGGCATCCGGGTGGAGATCAAGCGTCTGCTGCTGGCCCATGCGCTGCAGCCGCAGACGGGCAACGCGCCGCTGGTGGCGGCCATCCAGCGCCACGGCCAGGAAGTGTTCGGCGAGCCCATCCCCACTTCGGGCACGCCGCTGTACACCGACGTGCGCCTGTACGGCGCGCGTGGCGTGCCGGCCGTGATCTACGGTGCCGGGCCACGCACGGTGCTGGAAAGCAACGCCAAGCGGGCCGATGAGCATTTGCTGCTGTCTGACCTGCGGGGTGCGACCAAGGTCATTGCGCGCTCGCTGTTCGACCTCTTGTCAGCTTGACCGGAGCGCGGTCAGCGCAGGTCCCACGAGAGCTGGAACATCACACCGGCGTCACCCAGCAGGTGAACCGTCGCCGCATGCGAAGGGTTGAACTGCCAACCCAGTGAAACCAGGGCGCCCGGCGAAAAGCCCCTGTAGTTGAGCGGCACCTTGTTCTGCCACTGGCCACGGTACCCGTAAAGCATGCCGGCCGAGACTTGTGCAAACAGCTCAGGCTGATCCAGCAAGCCTGGAAAGCGCTTGCCAACATAGGTGTAGCTGCTGGGTTGGCCGAATGAATTGCGAAAGTACGAAAAGCCCGCCAGCCAGCCGTCGTCGCGCTGGCGTTCCAGGCCCACCGCCCACACGCGGCGATGCTCGGGGTTGTAGCGGAAGTGGCGCGAGTACGGTGCGATCGCGACCCGCCAGTGGCCCGGGCCGATGCCGTCGGTGATGCCCTCGGCACGGGGGTCGGATTGAGCCCATGCGGGCAGGGCGGCCAGCAAAAGGCCACCACACCAGGCCCACAGGCCCCGGGGTACGATGAACTGCATGGGTCAAATTGTCGCCGTGTTTCAGAACCTCACGCTGGCAGTCCTGGTGGCGGCATGTCTCAGCAGCTGTGCCTGGTGGGATGTCAAGCAGCGGCAACTGGCCTTGCGGCCCACGCCGGGTGCGCCTCCGCCCACGGCACAGTGGCAGCCCAACGACACGCGCTACAGCGTTCAGGTACCCGCCAGCGACGGCTCGGCGCGCACCGAGGCCCTGGCGCTGTGGTGGTTGCCTCACCCCAGCCCCCATGCACCGGCGCTGCTGTACCTGCACGGCACGTTTCGCCACCTGGGCCAGAACCTGCCCAAGATCGACGCGCTGCGCGAAGCCGGCTTTGCCGTGCTGGCCGTGGACTATCGGGGCTGGGGCGAAAGTGCCGCCATCGTGCCCACCGAGGACAGCATCCATGCCGATGCCGCCGTGGCCTGGGAAGCGCTGCGCCAGCGCCAGCCGCAGGCCGGCCGGCGGGTGATCTTCGGCCATTCAATGGGTGGCGCGGTCGCGGTGGCTTTGGCCAGCCGGCTGCAGCATGGGCGCGACTACGGTGCGTTGATCCTGGAATCCACTTTCACCCGCATGCCGGACGTGGCGGCGCAGGCCGGGTTCTGGGGGCGACTGGCGGCTTCGATCACGAGCCTGGAATTCGACGCGCTGTCGCGCATGGGAAAGGTCGACGCACCGGTGTTGATGCTGCATGGCAGCGCCGACCACACGGTTCCGGTGGCCCTGGGCCGCCGGCTGCGCGACGCCGCCCGCCCGGGTGTGCGCTGGGTGGAGGTCCCCGGTGGCACGCACAGCCGGCTGCACAGTGAAGCACCGGCCCTGTACCGCCAGGCCTTGCAGGAATTGATGGCTGCGCTGGAACCCGCATGACCTGGCATGCCCGCCTGTGCCTGCACTACCGGCGCGAAGGTCAGCACACGCTTGCCCACGACCGGCATGAAGGCCCGCTGCGGGTGTTGCAGCGCCTGTACCCCGAGGGCCCGGAGATCTGCCACCATGTGCTGGTCCACCCACCCGGCGGAGTGGCCGCTGGGGACGTGCTGGAGGTGCAGGCGCGGCTGGAGGCCGGCACCCATGCACTGCTGACCACCCCGGGTGCGACGCGCTTCTATCGTAGCGACGGCGCGCCCGCCGAGCAGCGATGCAGCCTGCACCTGGCCGCCGGCGCGCGGCTGGAGTGGCTGCCGCTGGAGGCCATTGCCCACCCGGGCTGCCGGGCATCGAGTCGGCTGACGGCCACGCTGGAACCGGGTGCCGAGATGATCGGCTGGGACCTGCTGGCGCTGGGCCTGCCGGCTTCTGGACAGCGGTTCGACACGGGTGTGTTCAGCCAGCATCTGGAGTTGCCCGGTGTCTGGCTGGAGCGCGCCCGCATCGCTGCCGAAGACCGGCTGTTGCGCGATTCGCCGCTGGGCTGGGCTGGTCGGACCGTGCTGGCCACGGCTTGGCTTGCGGCGGGCACGCCCTGGGCCGGCGCGCGGCGCCAGCAACTGCTTGACGCGGCGCGCGAAGCGATCGCCGGTCACCCGCTGGCAAGCAGTGCCGGCGTGACGGCGGCGCAGGCTTCGGTCCTGGTGCTGCGTGTGCTGGCCCACCACGTCGAGCCGGCGATGCAGCTGCTGGCGGCGACGCGCGCGGCCTGGCGTCAGGTGGCCTGGGGTCTGGCGGCCCATCCGCCTCGCATCTGGCGCACCTGAGGCGCAGCCGCCCGGCGTTCAGTTCGAGTGCGGCGTTTCGGTGACTTGCAGCCAGCGCGTGAGGGTTTCAAACAGCCGCGACGGACTGACGGGCTTGCTGATGAAGTCGTTCATGCCTGCAGCCAGGCACCGCGCCTTGTCCTCAGCAAAGGCATTCGCGGTCATGGCCAGGATGGGCAGGTGCCGTCCAGCGGGCAGGCGTCGGATCTGCTCGGTGGCCTGCAGGCCATCGAGCCCGGGCATCTGCATGTCCATCAGGATCAGATCGAAGGGCTTGCGCTGCGCCAGCTCGACCGCCTGCTGGCCATCTGCGGCAAGCTCGACCACCAGTCCCACATAGGCCAGCAGCTCGGTCGTGATCTCGCGATTGATCGGCTCGTCCTCAGCCAGCAGGATGCGCTTGCCGGCCAGCGCACGCAGCGCACGCTGTTCAGGACCCTGGCGCGGTGATGTGCCTGCGTCATCAGCCCTGGGCAGGGGGCGCTGCAGGCACGCGCTGAACCAGAAGCAGCTGCCGGCGCCGGGCCTGCTGTCCAGGCCGGCATCACCGCCCATCAGCGCCGCGAGCTTCTTCGTGATCGCCAGGCCCAACCCGGTTCCGCCGTACTGCCGGCGGGTGGAATTGTCGGCCTGTTCAAAGGCGGTGAAGAGCTTTTGACGCACGCACGGGTCGACGCCGATGCCCGTGTCCTCGACCTCGAATCGCACGAGCAGACCTGCGGCGGTCGACCCCAGCACCCGCGTGCGGATCGTGACGCTGCCCTGGTTCGTGAACTTGACGGCGTTGACCGCGTAGTTGAGCAACGCCTGCTGCAGCCGCGTCGCGTCGCCCATCAGGCGGGGTGGCAAGTCGCAGGATTCGACGCTCAGCCTGAGGCCCTTGGCCTGGGCGCGGTCGTACACCAGCGAAGCCACGTTGTCGACCACCGCGGCGACGGAAAGCTCGGTCTCCTCCAGGCTGAACTTCCCAGCCTCGATCTTGGACAGATCCAGCACCGCGTTGATCACCTCCAGCAAGTGCCGGCCGGCCGCATCGATGGTGTCCAGGCGCTGTGCCTGCCGCGGCGTGACGCCGTCGCGCTTGAGCAGGTGCGCCATCCCGGTGATGGCGTTCAGCGGTGTGCGTATCTCGTGGCTCATGTTGGCCAGGAACGCGCTCTTGGCAAGGTTGGCGGCCTCGGCGGCCAGCTTGGCCTCGGCCAGCTGGATCTCGTCGCGGCGCCGCGTGTAGATGCGCCACAGGTCGTTGCCGATGACCTGCAGTTCGCGCGCGTCGGCCTCGTCGTAGTCGGCAGCCTTGTTGCCCACGCCGATCAGCATCCAGGCCCGTCCCTGTTCGATCACCGGCACACCCAGATGACGTTCGAGTTCGATGTGTCCGGCCGGGCAGCCCTGGCGACCGGCCACACGCTGGTAGTCGTTGTGCATCACCGGGCGCAGCCGCCTGACACAGTCCGCCCACACGCCGGCCCGGGCGATCGGGTCATGCGTTTCGAAGACCGCCGGGCACATCGCGCGGGTCTGGCTGGACCAGGTCACCAGGCGCAGCGTCTGCGTGTCGTCATTGATCATGTGCAGGTAGCCGACCTGGCTCTCGGTCAGGCGCACCGCCTCGTCGATGCCACGCTGCAGCAGTTCGCCCTCCGACATCTGGCTGGCCTGCTGACTCAGCGCCAGCATCGCGTTGAGCCGCAGGTCGCTCAGGCGCAGCCGGCGGTTGGCGGCTTGCAGCTCGACGGTGCGCTCGCCCACCAGCTGCTCCAGGTTCTCGCGGTGCTGCTGCAGTTCGATCTCGACGCGCCTCTGCTCGGTGATGTCCTGACCGATGCATAGCACACCGGCCGCTGCGCCGCCGGTGTCGACGATGGCGCGGTTGGACCAGCGCAACAGCAAGCGGTGACCTTCGCGTGTCATTGCCTCGAACTCGACCTCGGCCATGGCCGACGGGTTGGCCGCCACTTCGGCTATCAGGCGCGACAGGTCACGGCCCGTGGAGGATTCGACCCTTGGCACGACGCACCCGACGGCGGTGCGACCCAGCAACTCGCCCGGCGCGTGGCCGAACAGGCGTTCGGCAAACGGGTTGGCGTAGGTGATCGTGCCGTCCGGACCCAACCGCAGGATCACCACGCTGGCATGGGTCACCAGCTCGCGGTAGTTGGCCTCGCTCAGGCGCATCGCCTCTTCGGCGGTCCTGCGCTTGGAGATGTTGGTCGAGGCACCGACCGCCAGCTTCGGCGTGCCATCGGCCAGCCGCTCCGCGATGGTGCCCTTGGTGTGCAGCCAGAGATAGTGGCCGTCGGAGTGGCGCAACCGGTACTCCGCGTCAAAGACCGGTGCGTCGGTGGTGCGGATCGCCTGCTCCATCAGCGACTGGAAGGCCGGCAGATCCTCGGGGTGGATACGCGCCATCCAGGCGGCCAGCGAGTCCAGCGTGTCCTCGGCCTGCAGGCCCAGGATGGGCAACATGCCGCGGTCGAAGACTAGCCGGCCAGTCGTGAAATCAAGTTCCCAGTGCACGATCTGGGCGACGTCGATGGCCAGCTTCAGTCGCTGTTCGGTGCGCTTGCGGCCGGTCAGGTCATGCCCGATGCCCAGCACGCCGATCAGGCTGCCATCGCCGGCAAAGATCGGGACCTTGGTGGTTTCCAGCAGCTCGCGGTGGCCGTCCGCGCCGAAGGTGACCCACTCTTCGTGCTGCAGCGGCTCACCCTGGCTGATGGTGGTGCGGTCGCGGTCGCGAAAAAGCTCGGCCCGCGCGGGGTCGAAGAAGTCGTCCGCGGTGCGGCCGATGATGGCCTGCTGTTGCGCGCCGGCGAGCTGCTCGAAACGCCGGTTGCATGCCAGGTAGCGGCCCTGCGGGTCCTTGAGCCAGACCGGGTCGGGCAGTGCCGCCAGCAGCGTGCGCAACATGCCGCGCTCGTTGCGCAGATCGGCCAGCTGGCGCTCGATCGTGCAGCGGCTGCTGCGGGTTTCCTGCAGGGCTGCCAGCAGCTGGGCGAAAAGGCCGATCGCCTTGCCCAGGCTGGGCGTCAGGACCTCGAAGTAGTGCGCCCGGGCCAGGGTGACGCCGCACAGCAGCAGCGCGCCGACCCGGCCGTCCGCTTCGCGGCAGGCGGCGCAGATCGCCTGGCTCACCGACAGCAGAGGTCGGATCCGGACCAGCGCATCTGCGTCCAGCATCCAGACGTCGCGGCCCGGGGCGGCAGCCATGGTGGTGACGAGCCCGGTGCCGGCGGCATGAAGCGCCCGTGCGTTGGCCACCAGGCCGAGCAGGCCCACCGGTTGGCGCAGCATGCCGTCGGCGTCCAGCAGCCAGCACACGCCGAAGTCCAGATCGAAGATCTCCACCAGGGACTCGGCCACCGCGGTGGCGAATTCGGCATCGTCGCCGATGTTCAACGCACGCGCATTGAACGCATGCATGCGCGTCAGGCTGGTCAACTGCCGGTCGAGCAGGTCACGCGCCTGGATCAGTTGCTGCTGGATGACCGGGTAGGGCAACAAACGCGGCGGCGCCAGGTCCGCTTCAGGGGCCGGGTCAGGGGCGGGCCTAGCGCCAGGCTTGGGGGTATCGTCCACCGTCATGAGCTTGCGGTCTTGCGGTACAGCGCAGCGATGGCCGTGGTGTAGTTGTGGTAGCTGTTGATGCCGGCCAGGCGTGCGTACTCGCCAAAGCCGTACATGCCCAGCCAGGGCGGTGCGGCGTCGTGGGTCGAGAAGGGATGCTGCAGTCGACTGATCAGCTCTTCCTTCATGGCCTTGTTGAACAGCACTTTGCCACGTGCTCCGCAGTCGGCGTGGAAGACGGCCACCGGCTTGCGCCCGCCGGCCGCCGTCTGCAGGGCCTGGAGCATGCGGTCCAGGTCCTGGAAGATGCGCTCCTCGTCGCGCACGGTCAGCCACAAGGGCGTGCCTTCGGCGCAGGTGGTCGGGTAGTGCATCGTGCCGTCCGCCTCGTGCAGCGTTACCGCACGCAGGATGTGCGGGCTGCCGTACTCGGCTGCGAGTGCCTCGGGCAGGCGCTCGGCCAGCGCGCCGATGGGGGACGAATCGGCGATCGTGGCCTGCGGCGGCAGGCCCAGGCGGGTCAGGTACTCCGGCCACGCCGGCTTGCCGTCGAGCGACAGGATCCTGTGGCCCCGCGAGCGGGTCACGATCAGCGGCTCACCCACCGCCAGGAACCCATGCGTGGCGCGTGTGGCGACTTCCAGCGTGGGGTCGCAGAATCCGACGGCGAAGGCGGCGTGCTGGTACACCTGCCCATCCACGCACTGAAAGGTCGCCACCGCGCGCATGTTGTCAGCGCTGGTGGCACCAAAGAGTGTCACGCCAACGCCGAGCCGGCTCTCCAGCGCCCGGATGATGCGGTCGCTGGCGTTGTCGATGCCCGGTGCCATCAGGTACACCATGTTGATCGGCGCCTTGCCTTGCAGCAGGCCTGCGGCCAGCTCCAGGCCCTTTTCGTAGGCGTTGTCACCACACAGGCCGTCGACCTGGCTGATCACGAAATCGGTGCCGCGCACGGCCATCACCGCAACGTCGTTGATCGATTCACTGACGCCCTCGCGGCCGACCACGCCGGCACAAGAAGCACCCACGACCCTCATGCCGTGGCAAGTGGCCTTCGCTTGGGCTGACAGCGTCGCCAGGTCGTGCCCGATGGAGGCGTTGATGATCAACAGATCACAGGCCGGGCCGCCTGCGCCGAGTGCCACCTCCATGCACTCCAGCATGGCACGCTGGGGGTTGGCCACGCGAACGCTGGCGGAGTGGAAGTGGAGCATCGCCGGACCTCTGGCTTGGCGGTGAGTGTAGGCGTCGCCTCGCCCGGGTGGGCTGCGCGCTGCGCCATCGGCGTCCACTTTGCATCGTTGGCTCGTGGTCCGGCTTGATGCGGGTCACGCCCGACACCGGGTGCACCAGGCCGGCCCGCTATCCTCCGCCCATGTACGCGCCGTTTTTTGGCCTCAGCCGGGAGCCGTTTTCCATCGCCCCGGATCCGCGCTTCCTGTACATGAGCGAGCGCCATCGCGAAGCACTGGCGCACCTGCTGTATGGCCTGGGCGGTGGTGGAGGCTTCGTGCTGCTGACCGGCGAGATCGGTGCGGGCAAGACCACGTTGGGGCGCTGCTTTCTGGAGCAGTTGCCCGCCCACTGTGCCGTGGCCTACATTTTCAACCCCAAGCTGAGCGTGCTGGAGCTGTTGCAGACCGTGTGCGGCGAGTTCGGGATTGCACCCATGCCCGACGATGCCAGCGTCAAACACCTCGTGGACGCGCTGAACCGCTTCTTGCTGCAGGCGCATGCGCAGGGCCGGCAGGCGCTGCTGGTCATTGACGAGGCGCAAAGCCTCAGCGCGGAGGTGCTCGAACAGCTGCGCCTGCTGACCAATCTGGAAACGGCGCAGCGCAAGCTGCTGCAGATCATCCTGATCGGTCAGCCCGAGTTGCGCGACATGCTGGCCCAGCCCGGTCTGGAGCAGCTGGCCCAGCGTGTGGTCGCCCGCTACCACCTGGGTCCGCTGTCGCGGGAAGACAGCGCGCGGTACGTGGCGCACCGGCTGGCGGTGGCCAGCCCCGACCCCCGCGCCGGCGAGGCCATGCCCTTCGAGCCCCCGGCGTTGGCCGTGCTGCACAGGCTGGCCGCTGGTGTGCCCAGGCGCATCAACCTGCTGGCTGATCGAGCCATGCTCGGTGCTTATGCGCAGGGCAGACGGCGGGTGGACAAGCGCACCGTGCTGCAGGCCGCAGCCGAGGTCTTCGGCGAGCGGCGCCACGCAGCGGCGCGCGGCGGCCTGGGCTGGCCCCTGGCGGCATGGTGGACGGTGGCGCTGTTGGGTCTGATGGCCGTCACGCTTGCGGTGTGGGCCTGGCAACTGCGCGTGGCCGCCAGTCAGGGCGGCCTGGTGCTGACGGATCCCGCAACGGGTGCAGCATCGGCGAGCGCAGGCGCTGCAATGGCGCCGCTGGCGGCCAGCGTTGGGGCGACTCCGGCGCCAGCCCCCCCGCGCGTGGCCTTGGCGGATCCGGCCGAGGTGCTGACCGGGGCGCATGCCGATGAAGGCAGCGCGTGGCGGGAGCTGGCCTTGCATTGGCAAGTCGCGATTGGCCATGGCCAGGCGTGCAGCGTCGTGCTGCAGGCTCAGCTGGCCTGCCTGCGCCAGCCTCAGGGCGGCCTGCCCGCCCTCGTGCGAGCCGATCGTCCGGCCCTGCTGACCCTGGTCGGCGCCGCCGGCAAGCGGGCTTTTGTTGTGTTGCTTGCGCTTGACGCCGACCAGGCCACGCTGCAGGCCGGCGCGCGGCGCTGGGTGCTGGGCCTGCCGGCGCTGGCCAGCATCTGGCGCGGAGAATCGGCCACCTTGTGGCGCACACCGCCGGGCTGGCAGGAAGGCGCTGATGCGGCGGCGCAGGATCGGACACGCGCCTGGGTGACCGGGCATCTGCCGCCGGGCGATGCTGCAAACCCGTCGCCCCTGCGTGAACGCATCGCCGCCTTCCAGGTGATGCAGGGCTTGCCGTCCGATGGTCGCGCCGGGCCGCTGACGCTGATGCAACTCAACCGCTTGGCCGGCGTGGACGAGCCACGCCTGAGCGCTCCGCGGTCGGCCGCGGCCGGACGCCCCGCGCCAGGGACCGGCCAGCTGGCGCAGCCCGAGGTGCCGCAAAGCACCGTGTCCAGGCGCTGAACCATGTCCTACATCCTTGATGCCTTGCGCCGGGCCGAGTCCGAACGGGCCCGTGGCCAGGTGCCCGGTCTGCATGACCAGCCCTTGCTGCCAGCGGCCGTTGGCCCAGGCCAGTCCTGGCCCACCTGGGCCTGGGCGCTGCTGGCGCTGTGTGTGATGCTGATCGCCCCGCTGGCGCTGCGCTGGGCCTGGCCCGGCGCAGCGCCAGCGCCGGCCGCGGCCAGCGTGGTGCTACCCGCCCCACCGGCGGTGGCCGTGCCGGCAAAGCCCGCCGACCCGGTTCCGCCGTTGCCGCAGGTGGTGTCGGCGCCGCTGACGGTGCTGCCGGCAGCGGCATCCAGCACACCTGCAGGGCCTCGTGAAGCAACGGCTGCTGTGGTGCGCCTGGCCGATTTGCCGCCCGAGCAGCGGCGTGAATGGCCCAACCCGGTGCTGGGCGGATCGGTCTGGTCAGAGAGCGCGGCCAACCGGTTTGTCATCGTCAACGGGCAACTGCTGCATGAAGGCGACGCGGCAGCCCCTGGGCTACTTGTCGAACGCATCGGCCGGCAGGCGCTGGTGCTGCGCTGGCGCGAGCGGCAGGTCGAAGTGCCGCTGTGACGACCTTCAGGCCGCGACCACCGACACCCCGTTGCCGGCCAGGGCGAGCGCCAGCGGCTGCCCCACCTGCCACTGTCTGGCCACGTCAGGGGACACGACGAAGATCTCGCCCAGCTCGGTGGCCACGGTCAACTCGTGAAAGCTGCCCAGGTAGGCCTGCTTGACCAGCTGGCCACTCATGCTTGCCGGCCCTTCTTCGACCACCTGCCAGGCCTCGGGGCGTACCGCCACCTTTACCGGGCCGGCAGCCACCGCGCGGCGCGAGCGCACGCTGAGCGGACCCAGGCGCACCAGGCCCTGTGCGTCGGCCTGGCCGTTGAAGAGCATCGCCTCGCCCATGAAACCGGCGACAAATTCGCTGGACGGCTCTTCGTACAGTTGCTGCGGCGTGCCGGCCTGGGCGATCAGGCCCGTGTCCATCACGACGATCTGGTCGCTCACCGCGAGTGCTTCGCTCTGGTCGTGCGTGACGTAGGCCACGGTCAGCTTGAGCCTTTGCTGCAGCGCGCGGATCTCTTCGCGCATGTTGCGTCGCAGCCGTGCATCCAGGTTGGACAGCGGTTCGTCGAACAGCAGCACGCTGGGCTCGAGCACCAGGCTACGTGCCACAGCCACACGCTGCTGCTGGCCGCCGCTCAGTTCACTGGGCAGGCGCCGGTCGTAGCCGGTGAGGCCCACGCTTTCCATCGCGGCCTTGGCGCGGCGCTCGGTCTCTTCCTTGCTGATGCCCGAAACGCTCAGACCGTAACCCACGTTCTGGATCACGTTCATGTGCGGGAACAGCGCGTAGCTCTGGAACACCATGCTCACGTTGCGTTCGGCCGGGCCCAGGTGCGTGACGTCCTGGCCGTCGATCAGGATCTGCCCGCCGCTGGGCGCGTCCAGCCCCGCGATCATGCGCAGCGTGGTGGTCTTACCGCAGCCACTGGGGCCTAGGATGGTGGTCAGCGTGCCCTTGGGCACGAGGATGTCGATGCCCTTGACGACCAGTGGCGACTCGGGGCCGCCGTAGCGCTTGGTGACGCCGCGAAACTCGATGCTCATGCCATCTTCCTTCTTCCGAGCTTGCGTTCGCCGACCAGGAACTGAATCAGCGCGGTGGCCAGCGACATCAGCACGATCAGCACCGTGCAGTAGGCCAGTGCGACCCCGTAGTCACCGTTGCCCACACGGCCGATGATGTAGGTGGTGGCCAGCTCGTTTTCCGCCGTCACAAGGAAGATCACCGCCGACACGGTGGTCATGCTGCGCACGAAGCTGTAGACCAGCGCCGCCACCAGCGCCGGTTTGAGCAAGGGCAGCACGACGCGCCGCAGCGTGGTGGCGGTGCCGGCGCGCAGCATGGTGCTGGCTTCGTCCAGGCTCTTGTCCAGCTGCTTGAAGCTGGCCGTGCCGGCGCGCACGCCCACCGGCAGGTTGCGAAAGACGAAGCACAACACGATG
>WBZP01003298.1_pt1 | contig 17624 bp, 16 predicted proteins | sample 5204301 | NCBI WGS metagenome assembly WBZP01 (sample SAMN12412401, study PRJNA552823) | activated sludge metagenome | isolation source: activated sludge from nitrification reactor of wastewater treatment plant... | place: USA: Pennsylvania | collected 2017 | reverse complement strand
CCTGGAAGAATGGATGGCAAGACATAACAATCCAGACCTATTTCGAACTCCAGAGGATTACTTACGGATGACGTTGTTCCGTGTTGGTTGACAGTGTCTTGGATTTGCTTAGTCTAGGAGTATATTTATGGACAATACAAGGAGTAAATAATGACGCAATTGAGTGCTGAACTAATCCAGCAAATCGATATTGGCAAAGAGCTAGAGGGTATTACTGCCCTAGCCACGACACTAGACAGACTTCAACAACAGTTAAATTTAGCTCCCAACGATGGAGAAGAAAGGCAGAGACTAAATTGGGAAATTGATGAGTGCCAAAGCGAAATTTACGGGCTGGCAGAAGATGCCGTAGTCGCACTCGAAAGGGTAGAACCGCCCCTTGAGACAGCTGAAACACTATCAGCGTTTCTCGATTTAGCAAGGCTGGCCAGACTTACTGATGTCGTAGACGATACTGGACAGTTATTAGAGAAGTTTCGCCAGATTGAACCTGGCATGCCAATCATTAACGAGCATATGAGTGGCATTATTGGGTCGCCACCAGTCCGAGAGCTTCGCTTGAAAAGCATCCACCTAGCTCCTGAAGTTCATATAGCGCTAGAAGGGAAAGAAGATCCAACACAACTGAAGCCTGATGCACATATTGGGCTAGAAAACGTAGCAGGACATCTAGAATCCCTTGCTAAAAGCCCCGACAGTGATAAAGAAATGATACTTGGCACTATAGGAGATTTATTAACCACAGATAACAAGCATGTACTAAACCTGATCAAGGAACAAGTCCTTATGGGCTTTGTACAGACTAGCGACAGTCTATTCTCTGGGAAGGAAGAGAGTGCAGACAGAAAAATATTTGCTGTTATGAACCATTCGCCCGAATTCGAAGAGCACATCAAGTTGGCATGGGGAAGATATCTTGCAGAGCTTGCTATAGAGAATGGACAAATTCCACAATCTAGCCAAAGGATCTTGGCAGATTATTGTACGTACCTAAATCGAAGGGAAAAAGGAAGCAACCCTCAAAGTTCATTTAATTTCATGGTGGAGTTGATAGTAAAAGCTGCCACTGCCACCTCAGCAAAAGATTGACAGAATTTCTTTGCACTTTCATAAAAAAGAGTGAGAAGTGATAGACAATATACGCGAATTTAATTCGTGTACATTTCTACAAATGGCCAGGAAAGAGCGGTTAGCCGTAAATAAACGATGATAATTCGAGCGAAGCAAGAATTACAAACCGAACCGAAAAGCGCTTACTGTACGAGTGAGATTAATAAAAAGCTTGCCGGAGGCAGGGTTGTCTCCATTACCTAAAAATGGTCGCGGATGTGGTTGAATGAGTAGTCCCAGCTAGCATCGGTCTTTTTGTGCGGGTTAAAGATGTTCTGAGGGTCGAAAATGTCCTTAACCTCTTTGAAGATATCGACGACTTCATTGCCGTACATAGCCTTGAGCCATGGCCCACGCACGAGGCCGTCGTTGTGCTCACCACTAAGACTGCCGTGGTACTTCAGTACGAGATTGTTGACCTCACGCATAGCAGGCAAAATCTTGGCACGGTCCTTCGGGTCTTCCAGCTTCATAAGCGGAATAACGTGGAAGTTGCCATCGCCCATGTGACCGGCAATGGTAGCAAACAGTTTGTATTTGCGGATGATCTTTCGTAGTTTGGGCAAAAACACGCTTAGGTGTTCGGGCGACACGACGAAGTCGTCTATGAACGGGGCGGTGTGTTTGTCCTTAACCTTGCTTCGAAGGAGGTTAAAGCTTTGGCGACGCATAATCCAAAACTTCTCGCTTTGGCCCAGGGTTGGCGCCTCTTCAAAGCCATTTATCTCGTACCGAGCCTTGTGCTTGCGCAGTTGCATGTGGAGGGCGTGAATTTTAGCGCGCACTTCTTCCTCGCTGTTGCCCTTGTACGAAACCATTAGTACCAGTTTGGGGATGCCTCGAACCATCTGCAGGGCGTCGGGAATGAGGCTAAACATCAGGTGAATAAACTTCTTCCAGCCGAGTAGTTTCAGAAAGCTCGGGAAGAAACGAAGCGCCAACAGCAAGGTCTGATCGTCAAACGACTCGAACCGTGAAGGTTTGGTAGCCACGACGGTCTGTATAACATCGCCCAGTTTATTGATGTCACGCATAAAGATTACCAAAATGCCGTCGTCGGACCGGGCGGGCACCATACGAAACTCGATGTTCGTGACCATGCCGAGCGTACCCTGACCACCAACGATGGCGTTTGCCAGATTGAACACCCCAGTTTCGCGGTCCCAGACGTCCCAGATATTGTAGCCCGTCGAGTTTTTCGTAACATGGGGCTTGGCTTCCTTTATGAGGTCGTAGTAGTCTTCGCAAAGTTTGAACATCTTGCGGTAAACTTCGCCTTCGAAGTCCTTTTGGGCCATTTTTTTGTCCAGTTCTTTGCGGTTGAGGGGTTTGACCGTACGTTCTACGCCGTCGGCAAACACAAACTTCAGTTCGTTGACAAACTGTTCGGTTTTGCCAAACTCGATCGATTTTTCGCCCCCGGCGTTGTTGTTTACCATACCACCTACTGCAGCCAGATCTCGCGAAGCAGGGTAGGGAGGCAGAAGTAAGCCGTGTTCGCGACTCGTTTTGTCGAAGTCACGATAGTACACACCCGGCTGTGTCTGCATGCTGGTGTGTGTAATCTTGCCAATGTGGTTAAAGTGAGCCATAAAGTCCACGATAATCGAGGTGTTTATAGCACCGCCAGACATGTCTGTACCGGCTGAACGCGCCGTCAAAGACAAGGTCTTGTCTTTGGATTTGCGGGCGCTGACATACCGCACCAGTGTCTCGACATCTTGGGTGTCCAGTGGCCGTACCACGACTTTGGGCCGAAGTTCGAACATACTGGCGTCGTGGCTATAAAAGTCGCGCGTTTCTAGGCTATCGTCGACTTCGCCCCGAAAACCCGCCTTTGCCAATTCTTGCTTCATATCAACCACACCCATATCTACGCTTAAGCTTAGCAAAATCCTAGCAAACTAGAAAGGGCAATGTCCTAAAGACTACTATACATTTAGCATCGTGTCTTGTTACAATAAACATAAGCATGAATAAAAGGGTGGAAAAACGAAAAGTTCTAGTAGTCGGTGGCGGGTTTGGTGGCATAAAGGCCGCACTCATCCTGTGTGAGCGAGACGACCTGGACGTAACGCTCATTAGCGAACGAAGCGACTTTTTTTACTACCCAACTCTGTATCACACGGCAACCGGAGGCAGTAGCGAGCAGTCGGCCATTGACTTGGGCGAAATATTTCAGGGTAAAGACATACAACTCAACCTGGCCAAAGCGACCAAAATCGACCGCGAAAACAAGCTTGTACACTGTGAAAACGGCGAAGAGTTTGCGTATGACGACGTTATCTTCTCGTTGGGTGTGGTCACCAACTACTTTGGCATCGCTGGCATGCAAGAATATTCGTACGGTATAAAAACACTTGTCGAGGCCGAACGACTCAAACGCCATTTGCACGCTCAACTCATCGCCGAACATAAACCCGACCTCAACTACATTATCGTCGGTGGTGGCCCAACTGGTATTGAACTGGCCGGCAACCTTGGCGTGTATCTACGCGAAATCATGAAGCGTCACGGCATAGAGCATCGAGTGCCTCATATTGACCTAGTCGAAGCTCAACCGAGCCTCATGCCTCGACTGCCAAAACATGTTGGGCGAGCCATAGCTCGACGTTTGCGCAGGCTTGGCGTACGGCTGTACCTAAACAGTCGAGTTGAAGGCGCCGACGCCGAAGGTCTAACGGTTTCTGGCAAGCCTATCAGCAGTCACACGATTATTTGGACAGCCGGCATAGCAAACAACACCTTTTTCGAAGCCAACGCCTTTGCGGTTAGCCCACGTCATAAGGTAGAAGTCGACGAATTCCTACGCGCGGGCAAAAACGTTTACGTTATAGGCGACAATGCCGAAACCAAGTTTAGTGGCATGGCCCAAACAGCACTATACGATGGTGAGTTCGTCGCACATAACATCATCTGCGAGCTCGAAGACCGCCCCAAAATAGCCTACAGGCCCAAAGAACCAATCTACATTACTCCCGTCGGCCCACGCTGGGCGTCGGTACTATGGGGCAAACTACACTTTACGGGCTGGCTGGGCTACCTCCTGCGCAACGCCGCGGACGTCAAAGGCTTCCTAGAAATAGAAGACCCTATCGACGCCGCCGAACAATGGACTACCGAGTTCGAAGAAGAACATCTGTGCCCCACCTGCGGTTTCAGCGAGTAACTCATTCTAGTAAACAATTACGCAGTCTTGTCACCCGACTGTTGTGTTCGTTCACGAGCATGTTATCTGAAAGTATAACTATTTGAATAACTCCCGCGATCGCGTATAGTTATTCAAATGGGACGTAACGTTGAGACTTCAAAGCTCGTTGATGAGATTATCCGCTATGGTCTAGGGGGAACTGCGATTGTCGGCAGCATCGCACTGCCTGGTTTGGCACACGCTTTAAAGAGACCGCTTGATGAGCTCTTCAAACACCTGGACAACCGTGAAAAAGAACGACAGCTACAGAAAGCTTTGTACTATATGAAAGCGCAGGGGTACCTGCTGGGCACTTACCAGCATGGCCTTCAGCTAACCGAAAGGGCACGTAAGAGAATACTCGAAAAAGACACCGAAACGTCACTCACTATCCCCAAGCGCTGGGACGGTTGGTGGCGTGTAGTGATATATGACATTCCAGAAAATCGAAAACACAGTCGCGAGAGCTTACAACAAAAGCTCAAGCTTTACGGATTTGTACCATTGCAGAAGAGTGTATACATTACTCCTTTTCCGTGCCTCGAAGACATCGAGCAGTTTGCCGTACAACGTAATGTGGATGCCTATATAACATACTTCGAGGCCAAGAACTTGGCCAACGCCACAGAGATGATTAAGGTGTTTTCTCTAAAATATCCACATACCAAATTCAAATAACTTCCGCGATCGCGTAGTTTATTTGAATTTTATGTAGTTCTGAAGAGTAGCTGTAAATATGTGGATTGACTGAGTGGTCGTCTTGGTTAGGGGCAAGTAGGACTGGCTAGTAGCCTGTGGCTGCGAACTAGTTGGGGTATGCATTCCCTATGTCTTTACCTATACTTACACGTTTCCGTCGAGGAGGTCTTGTTCGAATTGTCGTATGCCTTCGATTGAGCTATCATAGCCAGAAGTTTCGGGAAAGTCGAGGTTTTGTATACGCTTCCAGACAACAGCTATGAGCCTTTGTAGTCGCTCGATCTCCTCAGAGTCTTGAAGATCCAGTTCTAGGGTTTCAATGCCTTCTTTCGTAGGCTCCACAAAGACGAGTTCACCGCGGACGGCCTTTCTACCTCTGGCGCCATAATCCCGGGAACCATCGACAAGTAGTTTATAGAAGTACAGTTGTTGGCGATAATGATGTTGCTTTATTTTTTCGTAGGCCGACTTTTTTGCCTCTGACCAGTCGCCCAAAGCCTTACCAGTTTTATAGTCTGTGACGTATACACCATCGTCGCGCAATTCAACGAGGTCTAGTTTACCACTCAAGCGAGCTTGGTCGAGCACCACTCCCTGTGCGTAAAAATCTAGCTCGGGTTTTTGCGTCGACGCAAGGACGCTAGTACGCGTTTCGTAGAAAGCCTGGAGCGCCTTTTCGCCACGCTTCAGATAGTTCTGGAAGTCATGCTTAGCGAGGTGCTTGTGCGTAAGTAGACGCTCAAAGTTAGCCGTAGCGCTTGCAAGGCTCGGGGGCTTGCCATTTTCGATAACCGCAACATGAATGTCCTGCAAAACCTTGTGCATAGCGTCACCAAACGCCCCGCTTGGGCTCATGGCGCTCGGGAAACGTAGAAGGTTGCCAAGCAAGAAATACTGTGGCCCACCCTTTGTAACGTCGAGGAAGTTGTGCAAGTGCGTCACGCTCAGTTTATAGTCGGCCAGTCGGTCACGCAAAAGCACGCCCAATTCAGCACGGGGCAGATCGAAGTATGTGTCATGCCACGAAGTCTCGAGCAAGTTCGTTTCGTCTTGGAGGCTAGAAACAACAGTGGTCGGTTCATCCTGGGAGGGCAATACCGCCTGTACTTCTGGGTGTTCGAGTGGCGCCAGAGGTTTGGCGACTTTGCCACCGGCTTCGGCGTATTGGTGTTGCGTAACAATCAGCTGGTGTTTGGCGCGCGTCATGGCCACAAACAGTACACGCAGGTTGTCGTCGGCCTGGGCCGGATGAGCAATGTGGAGCATGTTGGGCGGCAGGGCAAGTTTGTCGCCCCGGGGAGTTTTGTCCCACACATCACCCATAGCCGAAAGCACGAAGACCGTTTCGTATTCGAGCCCCTTACTCCCGTGGGCAGTCACCAGTTGCACGGAGCTTGCCTGCGAACCGAGCACCGGCTTGGAAGTAATCTTCATACCAGCTGACTGCGCTAGGTCAACGAACCGGATAAGATCCGCTAGACCCGCTTGCTCGTCGGAGGTAAATTGGCGCACTCGATTGCGCAGTGCTACAAGCGCGGTTAGGGCGTCGTTGTAGGCGCGGGGATTTTGAGCCAAACGCTTTTTGCTAAAGTAAAACTGCTTGAACGGAGATACTGGGCCATGGTTTGCGTCACGCTCTGACACTTCGTCCGTTTCGTTGGGAGTATCGCTAGCAGAGAAGGTCGTGTTGCCAAGGAGAACATCGAGTACCGTTTCGAGCGGTTCAGAGCGGGCCATTTGGGCAGCCGAAAGAAGCACCGTAGCAACACGTCGCTCTTGGCTGTCGGCAGGAGACGCTTGCAAAACCTCAAGCCAGCCTTGGTGAGCACCCGTCAGTGCGTAAGATCGACTCGAGGCCAGACCAATACGCCACAAACGCTCCGGAGATACTTGCCAATAGGGCGCAGCTAGGAGCTGAGGCAAAAGCGATTCGGCCAATGCATACTCTTCTTGCGACAAGGCGTTCACCACCCGCGCCAGCAAGAGGAGTTGCGCAACAACCGGTTCGGCCAGCGCGTCTTGCTGGCGCTCGTACCAAACTGGTATGTCAAGTCGAGCCAAGTGGGGCAGGAGGGCTTCGAGATGTTTGTGCTCACGGCAAATAACGGCAATTTCCTCGGGTTTTTGTCCGCTATGCGTACGTGATGCGATCTGCTGCGCCACCCACCAAAGCTCTTCGGCCTGCGTACCAAACAACTGACGTTCGAGGCGCACAGTACTATGCTGTTTGGCGCGGGGAATAAGCTGTTTGGAAATATTTTTGCGGGTTTCGAGTCTGTCGACACCCTGTGTCATTACGGCGCGACTCGCCTGAAGTATGTCGGCTTGGCTTCGGTAGTTTTCTTCGAGTACAATGCGCTCAACGTCGCGGTAGCTATCTTCGAACGTCAAAATATTGGACAGTTCGGCACCCTGAAACGCAAAAATGGCCTGATCATCGTCTCCAACCACCATAACGTTTGGCCGGCCTTCGTGCACTGGGTGGTTAGCGAGCGCCGTCAGCAAGCGAAGCTGACCAGCGTTTGTGTCCTGGAACTCGTCTACCAAGAAATATTGGTACTGCTCCTGAATGTCGTACACAAGCTCCTGGTTGGTTTCGAGCGCGTGCACCACGCGACCAATCATATCGTCAAAATCAAAAAGCCGGCGCTCGTCGAGCGTTTCACGGTAGGCCTTGTACGCGTCGGCGAAGGCAAGGAGTTTCTCGTGAACTTCGCGCTGTTTGCAAACTGGTTGACCGGTTTTGTCCTTTTTGTACCAGTTCTTTTTCCAGTCGTTGAGAGGCTTAGTTTTGCCCGTCTCTTGGGCCATGGCGAGTGCTTCGTCGAATGTCTCGGAAAAAACCTCGGAGAGCGAAACCGCCCCTGGGGCTTGCATTTCATTTGCTGTGTAGGCCTGGGCGGTGCTGGCGAGCTTTTCGGCCCGAACAATGTCCGCTTTGGTACTAAACGCTGGCACGTCAAAAAGTTCAACCAAAGCAGGTTCGATATAGTTTACGAAAGCTAGGCCATTGCGTGCGTAGTCCTTTAGTTCTTCGGGAGTAATGGCCGCTTTCTTTAGTTGGGCTAGGAGCTTTTTGGCTGAGCCGAGATACACAAACTCGCCTTGGTTTTGACTAGCCAGCGGGTTGTCATGGGGTAGGCGGGCAAAAATATCCAGCAAGATCTCGTGCGTCGTGAGCGGGTCAGCCGGCTGATAACTCAACCCACCATAAAAATACTGCGGATAGCGATTGATAATCTCGGCACCAAAACTGTGAAATGTATGTACCGCCACATGCGCACCATCTTTACCCATAATCTCTACCAGGCGCCTTTGCATGGCAGCTTGGCCAGCTTCGGTGAAAGTCAGACACAGAATATTCGTAGGTAGGAGCGTGTCGTTTTTCTGCAGTATGTTGGCAACGCGCACAGCCAAAAGCTGAGTTTTGCCCGTACCAGGACCAGCCACCACCATAACCGGACCCTCGGTGGCATCAACGGCCTGGCGCTGTCTGTCATTCAGCCCCTTGTAGGCTTTTTGGAACTCCTGCATACCTCTAGTATAAAGCAGTTGTCGTATAGAACGTAGCACCACCAAAAACGCCCGGGATAAACCCGAGCGTTTTCTGCAATCGTTAGAAAACTATTTCTTCTTAGCGGTCGTCTTCTTGCGAGCAGTAGCTGTTTTCTTAGCGGCTGCCTTGCGAACAGAAGCGCTAGATTTTACGGTGACTGTTTCGAGTGAAGCAACTTTGGCTGGTCGACTAGCGGTAGCCTCGGCGTTCACGAAAAGCAAGTTGTATATGTTGAAACCAAGTACGGCACCAAGAACTGGGCCAAGTACGTAGGTCCATAGGCCAAACTGGTGTACGGCCAGGGCAACTGCTGGGTTCAAGATTCCGCCAGAACCAAGCGTAGCTACGAGTGCACCAACGGTTAAACCTGCACCGACGATAAATGCTTTAGCGCCAAGTGAAAGTTTTTGGTAAACAGCACTTGCAATTGCCATAGAAAAGATCATCGTACCGATCAACTCACCAACCATAACTCGTGGTGCGAATTCAGTTAGACCTTTGTTTGGCAGTTTGCCGAGGCTAATGTTTACAAAGTAGCAATACAGTGCGAAAGCAACTGCGGCTCCAGCAAACTGAGCCAAAATGTAGGCAACGGTTTGCATGGTTTGTAGTTTGCGCACCGTCCATAGACCGAGCGAAATTGCAGGGTTGAAGACAGCGCCAGTGACGTTTGCCAACATTACCACGAGAATCGCTAGTGCAAGACCAGCAGAAACCGCGATAAAGAATGGCATTTGGCCGACGTTAGAGTTTGAAAGGGCGAGAACTGCCAAAGTTAGGACAGCCGTGCCCAAAAACTCACCCACGACCATCGCGAGCGTATTTTTACGAAGCATAATATTGTTTCCTCCACTTTTTAGTGATGCCTTTAGTTTAAACTCAAGCCGACGATTTGTAAAGTGTTTTCAGATTAGGAGCGCACAATCAGACGCTGGCTACCATCAGTCAACACCATGAGTGTGGCAATAGCCGTCGCAACACGTGCCATTAAGAAACGCTGTTGCTTCTTTGAGTCATCGGGAAAAAGCGCGGTACTAAGCTGAACGGTTCGCCAAAAATCATAGTTGAAGGCCTGCATACCGGCATGATCATCGCAAAACCGCTTGGTCGCAAAGGTGGTGTCGGGCACGGTATTAATGCTAAGCAGACATTCATGGTGGTCACCCTCAAGTACAGAAACTTCGTGCTGAATTGTAGCCTCGATTTCATCGATAGTCTTCTCGCGTCCGGCAAGGTACTGCGCAGATCTGCCGGCCAAAATGAGTGCCGCACCCATAACATGCATATACGTGTTTTCGTCGAACGTGTCGCCAAGCAAGGCCCTCACTAAGCGCTCGTGGTCATGGACGAGTTCGGGAGAAACCATTGCCATGAGCGCCTGATCCATCTTGTCAATGGCGCCACAGCCAGTGCCATGTCCGTGAGTATCCCGGTGATCACCAGGGACGAAGCCCAAAGCAATTGACCGTTCAAGCATCCAATGTGCATCATCAGTAAAGTTACCCACCTCAAAGTCATCTATGACAACCCCTAGCCGATAGGCAAGGGCAGCGCCGGGTGTGCCTCCAGGTACTTGCGCACCCATATGGTCTTCGGGAAGCTGGGAATTGCATCTTCCATCTATGCAACGCGCCTCCGCCTTTGGGTCTTCTGAAACAAAATAGTCATCAATATTTCGAACGGCATCCTCAATGCGCTCGCTAGCCGTAAAACCATCTGCCACCATTTTGCTGGCCGAAATGCCACCCCGCCAATTTTCTTGTGTAGTAATTGCTCCTAAATCGATAATTGTGCTCATAACGTAAGGATAGTACTCGACCAATTATGCATTAGTCAAATAATTTCTTGAGATACGTGCTACTTTGAGCCTGACAAAATTACGTCTCGAGGAAGCTCTTCTACGACAACTCCTTCACTACTAGGGCTAACTTCAAGGATTTTGACTCTTTCGTCAGCACCAATCAGCACGCCAGCAGTGGCCACACTCCTCCACAACAACGCCGCGGCGCGAAGCTGCCTCGCCCCTTTTGGAAGGCCAGGCGTATTCCAAACTAAGTTAAGTGATGCTTGTAGGCTATCGTGGTATGTCTGCACAACCAGTTTATGTGAGCCCCTGTGCATTTTCTCTCTATCAAGTCCGACATTTGCATGATGGTTAAATGTGTACACACCTGCCATATTTTCACCAATCATGTCAGCAACCGTTAGTTTGTCAGGATTAAGGTCATCTACTGCATTGATTAGGTTCGCTCGCCTTACGTCATCCATCTGCGGTAACGCCTTCTCTGCCACCTCTTGTATTCGTCTATGTTCACGTCGCATGCCACCGACCTCATAGTACCTTCTTTGAAAACGCCTCAAAAGGCCAATCGTAAAGTCAGATGGTTGAATTATTTCCTGCAACACTTTCTCCGTGCCGGCTTCATAAGCACACCGCTTGTGCGCAGTGATTACATAAGCGGTATCAAGCGTCGGCTCGTCCTTAATACAAGCTACTGGGTTATAAATATCCGTCCCCCTGGCAAGTTTGGTGAGTGCAATATCGTGAGCAATCCCGACGCCTCCCCCAGGAGTTTGGACAATTATTTTATTTCTCTGCCTGTCTTCCGACCTAGGGTCTATGCAACCAAGCGCACGATTATGTTCGGAATCCAGCTGAAAGCCACCATAATTACCTGGGTTAAAGAGAAATTCAACAGTTCTTCCTTGTTCGAAGGGGTTTTCAAGAAAAGCCATATAGTTATATTATATACCTTGATAATTATTTTGTCAACTAGCCACGGTGGTGGCGACGACGGAGGCTGGCAACTTTTAGTCTAACCATGTGGCGGTCGACAAGTTGATGGGCCTTTTCGAGTTCTACGGCGTCTTTGGCGCTGTCCCGCAGTTTTAGAGCGCGGTCGAGGGCGGCTTGGCTTTCGGCTTCGATGATGTCATCGCCGTGGTCGGCCTCGTCTACAAGCACACGCACCAGGCCTTGGTTTACTTCAATCACGCCACCGGAAATGGCGAACAGGTCCATGTCTTCGTCTTTATCAGTCTTGACTGTGCGAACTTGAATTACCCCTGGCACAGCCATAGAGACAAGCGGTTCATGACCAGGGAAAACGGCAATCTCACCCGCCGAAGTGGGCAAGATTACCTCGTAGACTTCTTCGTCGACTTTGGTGCCAGTAAGCGTCACAAGTTGTAGCTTCATGTGGCTAAACTAGTCCTTTTTCTCGCTTAGAGGGCCACCAGCCATGTAGAACCAGCTCTCTGGCTTGTTGTCGTACTTGCCACTCAAGATGTCACGACAGTCTTTGACCGTGTCTTCGACCTTGATGTAGGCACCATCGTTACCAGTAAACTGTGTGGCAACGTAGAACGGCTGTGCCATAAATCGCTGTAAGCGTCGAGCGCGAGCCACAATCTGTTTTTGGTCGTCGGAAAGTTCTTCCATACCCAAAATGGCAATGATGTCCTGGAGTTCTTTGTACTGTTGCAGGACTCGCTGAACTTCACGAGCCACTTCGTAGTGCTCCTGGCCAACAATTTCTGGGTCAAGAATGGTTGAGCTACTGTCGAGTGGGTCAACAGCTGGGTAGATACCGATTTCGGTCAGTGCACGGTTGAGCACGATGGTTGAGTCAAGGTGCGCAAAGGTTGTAGCCGGTGCAGGGTCGGTAAGGTCGTCGGCTGGCACGTAGACGGCCTGCACGGATGTAATGGAACCCTTTTTGGTCGAGGTAATACGCTCCTGGAGACCACCCATTTCCTGCTGGAGGTTTGGCTGGTAGCCCACCGCACTTGGCAAACGACCGAGCAGGGCAGACACCTCAGAACCGGCCTGAGTGAAACGGAAAATGTTGTCAACGAACAAGAGCACGTCTTGGCCTTCGTCACGGAAGGCTTCGGCCATTGTCAGGCCAGACAAAGCCACGCGCAGACGAGCCCCTGGGGGTTCGTTCATCTGACCGAACACCATCGAGGTTTTGTCGAGCACGCCGGCGTCTTTCATTTCGTGGTAAAGGTCGTTACCTTCACGGGTACGCTCACCCACGCCAGCAAATACCGAGCTACCGCTGTGGAATTTGGCAATGTTGTTAATAAGCTCCTGAATAAGCACTGTTTTGCCCACGCCGGCACCACCGAAAAGACCAACCTTACCACCCTTCGCAATTGGCGCAATCAGGTCGATGACCTTAATGCCCGTTTCGAGAATCTCGGTTTTGCTGCTCTGGTCAGCTAGGGCAGGGGGATCACGGTGAATTGGTGCAGTGGCGCCTTTTGGTTTGGCAGCACCATCAATTGGGTCACCCACCACGTTGAACATGCGTCCTTGGGTTTCCTTGCCCACCGGCACAGAGATAGGCGCACCAGTTGCGACCACGGCCTCTCCGCGCTTTAGCCCGTCTGTGCTCTGCATAGAAACGGCACGCACCGTGCGCTCGTCGAGGTGCTGTGCAACCTCGAGTGTTAGAGTGTCTTTGCCTTGCGCAATTTCTAGCGCGTCATAAATAGCGGGCAAGTTGCCGTCAAATTCGACGTCGACAACCACACCAACCACCTGAATTACTTTTCCATTTGCTTTACTCATTTTTTTCTCCTTTTAGTCGCAAAAAACATAATCCTTCCTCATTTGAAAAAGAAAGCAAACTTTCTTTTTGTTCATTTCGTCGCATTATCATTCACTTCCTCCCTCTTTAAGCATTCTCTCTCCGTCCTTAAGTCCAGTCGTGTACCCTAACAACGCCGCACCAGAGATAATCGTGCGTATGCTTTCTCTAACAGCATCCCCAATTTCAACAGTCGATCTAGCCATCTCGTCAGTAACGATACGACGACGCTTCCCTGCAGGAGGTACAGCCATTGCCGCATCTGCTACATTATCAATGGCATCTGCAAAGACGGCGTATGAAACGCTTGATAGCTGATCAACCATCACTTGCTGATGCTCAGAAAGGTTTTTTGAGTCTAATGGACCTGTTTCATTCATTTCATGGCCTCCGAGCCACCGGAAATTTCGGCGAGCTCCTGGGTAATCGCTGCTTGGCGGGCTTTGTTCATTTCGAGCGTCAGGTCGTCGGCCAGTTCGGTGGCGTTGTCGGTGGCGTTTTTCATGGCCAGCATACGCATGCTGTGTTCACTTGCGCGTGCGTCCAAAAGCGCTTGGAAAAGCTGAGCTTCGACCAAACGATAGGCCACACCATTGAGCACTTCTTCGGTGCCTGGTTCGTATGTGGCGTCACGCACGAATTCGCTCACCTCAGTTTCCTCGAAACCGGCCGGCAAAATACGTTGCACCTTGGGCGTCTGCGTCATGCTACTCACGAATTCGGTAAACACCAGGTCGACAGCGTCGACATGACCGCTTGTATAAAGCTCGTAGGCCGTGCCAATAATCGCCGTTAGCTCGGCGCCACTCGGCTCGTCGGGCAGGTCGTTGTACGAACCCATAATTTCAACGTCCTTCAGACGCGAAACAAACTGCGAAACCTTGCGACCAACGGTAATGGTGTGGTTTTTGACTCCGTGCTCGCGGTCGTTTTTAAGCTCGCTCAGGTACGCTTTGAGTACGTTGGCGTTGTAAGCACCGGCCAGGCCCTTATCGGACGTAACCACGATAATAAGTCGTGCCTTGACCTTGTCGCGCTTTACAAACAGCGGATGGTTTTTGGTAGCTCCCTGGTGTGCAAGGCTGGTCAGGAGCTCGTTGGCCGAGCGCGTGTAGTCAGCAGTGGCGCGCGTAGCGTCTTGGGCACGGCGCATTTTGCTAGCAGCTACCATTTGCATGGCCTTGGTAATCTGCTTGGTGTTCTTAACCGAACGTATGCGCGATTTAAGCTGACGAGTACTAGCCATTACCGCCCCCAGCCTGTGATTGATCTTTAGTTACATCATTTCCGTATCGAGCCTGATCATCCGCAACAGCACTCAATAGATCAGGCTGAGGTACTAGGCCATGAGATTGGATTGTGCGTAGTGCCGTACGGCGGGCAACTACCAATTGCTCACCCGGATGTAGGTTGCGAAACATTCGCTCAGTCATTTACCCTTCAAAACCTTTCGCGACACTGGTAGCTACTTCGGCAATCAGCTTACCACTTGGGCTGTCGGCGGAAACTTTTTCCTCGCCCTTGCTTAGTTCGTCCATGTCTTTCTTGTGGTCGGCGTGTAGGCGAGTCAGCAGAGCAGACTGCGCTTCCTTGATTTTAGCTGGGGCAACACGGTCGAAGTGACCTTCGTTGACCGCAAAAATACTCGCAACCTGTTCCCAAATGCTCAACGGTGAGTACTGTGGTTGTTTAAGGAGTTCAGTTAGGCGCTGACCGCGTTCGATCTGCTTTTTGGTGGCCTCGTCGAGGTCGGAACCAAACTGCGCGAAGCTGGCTAGTTCACGGAACTGGCTAAGACCAAGTTTGAGCGAACCGGACACACTTTTTACTGCTTTGGTCTGGGCGGCACCACCCACACGTGACACCGACAAACCGGCAGAGATAGCCGGGCGAATACCCTGGTAGAACAAGTCAGTTTCCATAAAGATCTGACCGTCAGTAATGGAGATAACGTTGGTCGGAATGTAGGCCGAAATGTCACCTGCTTGGGTTTCGATGATAGGCAGTGCGGTCAATGAGCCAGCGCCAAGATCATCTGAAAGCTTAGCCGAACGCTCCAGGAGACGGGAGTGTAGGTAAAATACATCGCCAGGGAAGGCCTCACGCCCCGGTGGACGGCGAAGCAACAACGACATCTGTCGGTAGGCTACCGCGTGTTTGGTCAGGTCGTCGTAAATCATCAGTGCATGCTGTTTGTTGTCGCGGAAATACTCACCCATGGCCGTACCGGCGTAGGGCGCCAAGTACAGCATAGAAGCTGGGTCGCTCGGGCCGGTCGCAACCACAATGGTTTGCTCCATCACGCCTTCTTGCTTTAGTCGCTCGACAAGTCGTGCAACTTTGGAAAGCTTCTGACCAATGGCAACATACACGTTGACGACGCCTGTCTTCTGTCGAGCCTGGTTGATCATAGTGTCGAGTGCAATGGCAGTTTTACCGGTCTGGCGGTCACCAATAATCAGCTCACGCTGACCACGACCAATAGGGAACATGGCGTCGATGGCCACGACACCAGTCATAAGAGGTTCGTGGACGCTCTTTCGGCCCATGACGCCAATAGCGCCACGCTCGACCAAGCCAGTCTGCTTGGTTTTGATGGCTGGACCGCCGTCGAGCGGTTGGCCGAGTGGGTTAACCACGCGCCCAAGAAGCTCTGGGCCAACAGGGACTTCGAGTACCACACCCTTTAGCTTCACACTATTACCAGCGGCAACTTGTTTGTCGTCGCCCAAGATAACGGCACCAATTTCGTCTTCCATAAGATTGAGGGCAAAGGCCTCCACCACGCCACCGGCTGTCTCGATTTCGAGCACCTCAGCGTAGCCGGCCGAGCGCAAACCGTGCACCCATGCCACACCATCACCGACGCGAGTTACGATACCGGTCGTCTCGACCTTGTCATTGCTTTCGAGCTGCGCAATCGCGTCACGCAGGCCCTTGGATATTTCTGTTACTGCAATATCTGCCATTACAATGCTCCTTTCAGTCGCAGAGTCATGAGATACGAGTCATGAGGTAAGACTGATTTATCTCGACTTTGTCGAGTACTTAATGACAGTAGCGAAGCTACTGATAGCTTCCACTCTTGTCTCTTATCTCTTGTCTCTTGTCTCATTCCTTACGGAGGTCCTTTCTACTGCTTTGCACCGCGCAGCATGGTTAATTTTCGTGATAAGGTTGCGTCGAGTCGCGCCCCTGGCATATCTATACGCACACCACCCAGTACTGATGGGTCGACGACTTCTTTGAGCACAACTTTTTTAGCACCTACCTGTGTTATTACAGAGTTGCGAAGCGCTTCGTCGAGTGCTGTGGCGGAAGTTACTGTCGCAATTACCGTACCGCGCTCTGCAAGCTCGTCTTCTATCGCTCGAGCGAGCAGTGTGATTTCACGCGTTCGACCCGTGTCCAGTAAATATGCACCGACCTCTCGTAGGACCTCAGGTGCGACACGACCGTCCTTGACTCTATCAGCGACATACAGGGCAAGTTTGCGTCTCGACAACTTCTGCATGATTTATTTGCCAGCCTTTTCTAAAGAATCTTTAATAATCTTTTTATCAACACTGGTGCTTACAGTTTTACCGACAACCTTTTCGGTTGCCTGGGCAACCAATTCAATGGTTTCGTTATGGAGTGCCTTTTTGGCGGCCAAGACTTCTTTGTCGATAGTGTCACGCGCTTGAGCTACAATGTGATCTGCTTGCGTTTTCGCCTTTGCTTCAGCCCGTGACAACATAGCGTTCGCCTCTTCTTTGGCAGTCACAACTACTTCACCGGCCTCTTTGCGAGCCTTGTCCATGAGTGCAGCAATCTTTTCCTCGGCATCCGCAGCGTTTTTTTCGGCATTTTTGGCAGCCGCCAAACTCTCTTCTATGGCCGACTGGCGATCATCGATCGCACGAATCAGGATAGGAAACACATATTTGCTCAAGAGAAACACAAGGATGGAGAAGGAAATCAGTTGGTACACCAACATCTTCCAATCAATGCCTAAGGTTGCGAGCACATTGCCGTTTTCAGCGGCTTTTTCTGTCGCATGCTGCGTAGCACCATGAGACGCCTCTGCGAACCCCCTTACCAGTGATAAACCGGATATATCCATCCTGTCTAACCCTTAGCGATGAAGGCCACAATAATACCAATGATAGCCAGTGAGTCGGCAAAAACGATAGCGGTGATCATAAGCGTACGAATGTCGCCGATTTTCTCTGGGTTACGACCAGCTGCGCCAAGCGCGCCAGCACCAATCAGACCAACACCAAGTGCAGCACCTAGAGCCGGTAGAGCGTATGTAAGACCAAATGCTAATGCATCCATTATGAGTTTTCCTCCCGTGTATCACGGCCTCCACACATGGCACAGTTCGGGCGAATCCCTCGGATTTTCACCTCACCGTACGCAGGTACGGCTCGGCTTAATCCTCGTGCTTCATCCCGAACTGCACTCATGTGAGAAGCCCGGTACAAAT
>WBZP01003297.1_pt1 | contig 17624 bp, 10 predicted proteins | sample 5204301 | NCBI WGS metagenome assembly WBZP01 (sample SAMN12412401, study PRJNA552823) | activated sludge metagenome | isolation source: activated sludge from nitrification reactor of wastewater treatment plant... | place: USA: Pennsylvania | collected 2017 | reverse complement strand
ATTCCAACGTTCCATAAGCCAAAAGTATCCTTTGAACTACGGATTCACCTTCCAGATTTTATCTGAATAGGGCAGGTATTCCGGCAAGGCTGCAGATCCAAACCAGGTTAGCAATTCATAGCCTAGCAAACAATTTTTTATAGCGGGATCCGTTTGCAGCAGGGCATGGGCTTCCTCGGGTGTATTGAGCTTGTTCAGAATAAAAATCCCTCTGTATTGTAGTTCGTTTTTTGCCAGTGGTCCGGCCACAATGAGTTTGCCCTCCTCCACCAGTCGGTGAATATTGGACATATGACCTTTGAAATACTCATTTGTTTCTTCTTTGGTGGCCGAGGTATTTGAACCTGTTTTCAGGATTACCAGAAAATAGGATTTCATGCCGTAATCATTGGCACCCAATTTTTCGGCCAGGGCTTTATCGTAATTGGGATTGGCAATTGGGGTCGTTGTCTCTGATTGTGCCACAAGAAAATGCAGGGAAAAGCAAAAAACAAGCGTCAAAAGATTTTTCATTACTATCATTAAATATTGGTTTATAAAATGCTATGCATTAAAGGTATACATTTCCTTATTTCCTGATAAAATTACCACAAAATTATTATGACCAGGCTTTCCTGGATGATTGTTTGCCTTACCTTAAAAACATTGTATTTTTCATTTTTCTTGACGGCATAAAATATTTATTTTCAAGTAAATATGTATTTGTATATTTGATACACTTACTTTATAATGAGAGCCTATTGCATCAGCCTGTTTTTGGTGACTTAGTGTTATACCCTGGCCGGGGCTCAGTCATATCGTTTATTTACCATGCGGGATGGCCTTTCTCAGATGAAAATAACCTCTTTGCATCTCGATAAACGCGGCTATCTTTGGATAGGCACTCGCAATGGTCTCAATAAGTTTGATGGTGAAAAATTGAGGTCTATATCGAAAATGAGGGCTTATTGCAAAATAGGATGTATGACATTGACAAAGACCGGATGGCTATTCTTTTCATTCTTACTTATTATGTATTATTGATGGGTCTAATTTTGCTTTCTAGTTTGGTCCTTATGCCAGCGTGTTCTTTGATCTGAATGTTGCCGAGGAAGGATAATGTATGGAATTGTGAGCATTATATCAACAGGGCTTTGTATGCATTATATGAGGGTAAACAAATATTTTATGGATTCAAAAAAAGTCCAGTAAAAAAAATTTACGTACTTCAAATTTTTAGAAACCAGCCTGCTTTCGATTGAGTTTTCAGTATGTATAGCCCTGGAGCAAGTGAAGTAACATCTATTCGGACACAGGCTTTTGAGCTCTTATATAGAAGCATCCCACTGGCATTGTATATTTCATAACCATCGTAAGTACTGACTTCAAGAATCCCATGGGTCGGATTGGGATAGATGGAATGTGAAATCTCATTTTCCACATCTTTCGTTTCTGTTGTGCTTTTACATCCCATAAATCCCACCACATTGTCCCATAAATTGCAGGCTTCGGTCCGGATACCACATTGGTTGCCATCAGGATCATCGTTTATTTCAAGGTAACAATCATCGTTGCTTTGGTATGGATTCCATACTTCGAGTCCAACGCCATTGGGATTGCCGGTCTTCGCAAAATTGACCCAGTAATTCAGCATGTTATATTGAACAGCGGCATCGGAAGGTCGGAACAGAAATCCACTGCCCAGGGTAGCATTTTCCCAATTGTTGAATACGTAAAACAGCTCCATGCCATGGTACGAACCATAGGCTGCCAGTTGAGGAATGGAGTGTTTGTAAGTAAAAAAATAGCGCCAAACGGCTTCTGTTTGATTCAGGCTGATGCATTGAGCAGTCCTTCGGGTAGTACTTGTAAACTGAGCATCGGTCAATATGGCCACATAGGAGGCTCTGGCTTCTGTGGCATTGGCACCCGGCGGATAAAGAGCCAATGCCTGCGGGCGCAGTGCCTGTGGAACAGTGGTATTGATAAGGACATTTACTGTAAACGGTGCAACTGTAGGCGGTGCCGATAAACTCATCTCTTCCGCATTGGATCCAATCATCAGGGGTACTTTGTTGAAGTTACCTGATTCAAACACCTTGTTGGGGAAATCAAGGAAAACTACTTTATCCAGGGTTGGTTGCCACGACACTTGTACCGCACCACCGGATACCGGGCTTTTATCGTATTTAATTAATGAATCCGCGGGTAGTGATCGCATGTATTGAATTTTTTCAGTATCGGTTCCGGTATTGATGAATTTATCAACATAGGCAATGCCCTTGTTTTTGGAGTCCTGGTATGGATTGATCACCGGTGCCGCGCTTTGAATGCAGGCCCTCTGGAAAAGACCCTTTGCCATGGGGGTAGTGAGCAGGTTCCCAACGTTGACACCACCCGCACTCTCTCCGAAAATCATCACTTGGGAGGGGTCTCCTCCAAAGTTGGAAATGTTGTTTTGTACCCATTTCAAGGCTAGGATCTGATCGAGCACGCCATAGTTGCCGGACACATTGTTTTCATTTTCAGCCTCAAGGCCGCCATGGACCAGATAACCCAATGCTCCCAGTCTATACTGAATGGTCACAACCACCACATCTCCTCTTTCAGAAAGATTTTTACCAAAATAGAGTTGGGTGCCCCCGGCTGTCTCACTGGCACCGCCCTGCTGATTGCCTCCTCCGTGAATAAATACCATCACTGCTTTGTTGCCGGCACCCAGTTGTGGGGTCCATACATTGAGATAGAGACAATCTTCACTTCCCATTATGGTAGAAGTGGTGTCGCCCTGGGAAAAGTTTTTTTGAGCGCACATGGGCGCAAAAGCAGTAGTCGGTAAAATGTCGTTCCACCCATCGGGAAGCCTCGGTGCTTTCCAGCGTAGCGAGTCGATAGGAGGTTTGGCAAAAGGAATGCCCAAAAACTGGTATACATTGCCGTTTAATGTTCCCTGGATTTGTCCGAATTGCGTGTTGACAACTTGCGAATAGGTCCGTAAAAAATGAAGGCAAAGAACAAATAAGACAATCAATTTTTTCGAAGTAAATAGAGACATTTTGGTCTTTTTTGGTTTAGACTAGTTTAATGAGAAAAGGTAAAATGAAAATTCAATTTAATCTTTTTTCAAAAAGCGGGTACGATGGTAATAGGGGACCCTTTTTTTTAGGCCGATTCCGGGTAAGGGCAAAATCTGGTTTTGTCAACACAACAAAATAAAATTTGGTTTTGATAAAAATTACCGACCTTTTTAATATTATATTTAACGGGATTGTTTTCAATGAAATTTAATTTTGCGACTTTTGTTTGACTCATAAAACGATGCCAACTTTGCATGAGGATATGTCCGAGTATTTTTTTAATAATTTTTCATAGATAAGTTTACCCTCTCGGGTAATTGGCAACAAAGACAATGCCTCGTGTTTAAAATCTTGTTAGCAGTGTTAAATCTTTTTTATTACAACAGCAATGTCAGACAAGGCAGGATGATCACCGTGTATACAAACAGTATCGGTGATCAGGTCATGCAGATTACCGGCTTTGTCAATAACCTTACCTTTGCAAAGGTATTCAAATTGCATTTTCACCGCCACAGGGTCCGTTAAAACAGCACCGGGCTCGTTGCGTGAGACCAGACTCAAATCTTCATTGTACGCCCTGTCTGCAAAACTTTCTCTCAGCACCGGCAAATTTTCTTTTCCACAAATGGATTCCAGAACAGAGCCGGGCTGGGTGAGGATAGTTAAATCTGTTTTCATCTTTTTCACTGCTTCGACCAGTGCTGATGCTTCTTTTTCTTTTTTACAACAGACATTGTACAAAGCACCATGCGCTTTGACATGATGCAAAGGTATTTGCAAGGCATCACAAAGCCCTTTAAGTGTAGCAATTTGGTAAAAAATGCAGGATACCAGATCGTCGAACTCCATTTCCATATACCTCCTTCCAAAGCCCTGGAGATCCGGAAAAGAAGGATGAGCCCCCACTTTGATATGATTTTTTTTCATGCTTTCCAAAGTAGAAACAATAGCATTATAATCTCCTCCGTGAAAGCCACAGGCCACATTGACAAGATCGGCTATATCCGTAATAGGTGTTTCATCGAAGATTTGGTAGCGACCAAAATTTTCACCACAATCTATGTTTATGGGTAGTCTTTTCATTGAAAAACGGATACCAGGGTTTTATAGGTAAGCAAAATACTCACTAAGAGTACAAAAAATCCCGCCAGATTGAGCCAAATGTTGTTTTTGTTTTTTTTCATTGTGGTTCTGGTGTTGAGCAGGTATAATATCATGATAATAAAAACGGGTAATAACATGCCATTGATTACCTGCGCAGTCTTAATGACCCAAAGATTGTTGACATTGGCTATGGCTACCCAGGCCCCCAAAATAACCACAGCAACTTCTATCCAGAATCCAAGGCGTTTTTGAGAAAGAAAAAAATGTTGCCATAAACCTGAAGCCACCTTGCCTGCGGCCATAGGTGCCGTCAAGGCTGAACTGAAGCCGGCTGCAAATAGCCCTGTACCAAAAAGCCACAGTGAGGAGCCGCCCATGTTGTTTTTTAAAACAGTTGCCATATCAGCAGCATTGGCAATGGTACTTCCTTCTCCTATCTTCCCGGTAATTACAATGGCCAAACTAATCAGTCCGCCCATTAATATGGAAATAGCCCCTTCTGTTCTCAGTGCCTTTAATTCGCCCTCCCCGGCATCATAAACCAGAGCTGAATGCAAAAATAAATTGTAAGGAACCACCGTAGTTCCCACCAGTCCGAGGGCCAGCATGAGCTGGTCGTCCATCAAGGATGGAATCAACAGACCTCTCAGCAATTCTCTAGGTCCGGGCATAAAATACATGGCCAACGCTATGAACGTAAGGCTCATTACGGCTACCAGCATGCCAAGAATTTGTCTGAATTGTTGTGTATTGTTAAATGTAAAAATAAACAAACACACCACCGCAACCCCAAAGACAATCCATGGGCCTGGGATCTCTTCAAATAAAAGGGCAACGCCCAGACTGGTGCCGGCCAAATTGCCGCTTTGGTAAGCTGTATTGCCTACAATAATAGCTGTAAATATAAACAGGGCAAACAAGCCCTTCAGCCATGGCCGGGTGAACCTGGAGAGAAAGATTTCTTCGAGACTGCGCTTTTCCCGAACAGCCAATCTTACTACCATATCCTGCAGAATGATGGTGGCAAATGTTGAAAAAAGTACAGCCCACAGCAACGAGACGCCACTTTTGACGCCGGCAAGCAAACATACAGTAACGGTCCCTGGTCCAATGAAGGCCCCTGTGATGACTACACCCGGACCGGAAAGCAAGTTCGATGAAAACGATGGCTTCATGAGCCTAAGATAACAACAATGGACGAATTTGACTTCCAGGTGTTCAAATTAGCACATGGCCATAAGCAAAAAGGCTATATTTGCGGCAAATTTGACGAAATGCCGGCATTATTTATCGTTAAGGACACGGCCTATTCCATTGAACAAATCATGGCAGCCATCGAAGCCGATGATCTGGTCTTACAGTTGGATCCAAAACTGGCAAAAAAAATAAAAGCCAATCGCGCTTACCTCGAACAAAAAATGAGTCAGAAAGATGCCGTTTTTTATGGCATCAATACCGGCTTTGGTTCGCTTTGCAACATTAAAATCAGTCACGATGAGTTATCAACTTTGCAATTCAACCTGGTTCGTTCCCATGCATGTGGAACCGGTACCCTGGTCGATCCTATGCTATGCAAGCTTATCTTTTTGCTCAAAATTATCAATCTGAGCAAGGCTTACTCCGGTGTAAGAAAAGAGTTGATCGATCACATGATCCACCTTTTTAATGCGGGCCTTGTACCGGTGATTTATGAACAGGGTTCCTTGGGTGCATCGGGTGACCTGGCGCCACTCGCTCATTTGAGCCTGATGCTCATCGGAGAAGGTAAGTGTTATTATAAAGGAAAAATGCAGGACACTGCCAGGGTTTTCAAAAATCTGCAATTGCAAGCCACCAACCTGGCGTCAAAAGAAGGTCTGGCCCTACTCAATGGCACGCAATTTACCCTGGCCCATGCCATGACGGGAGTGTTCAAAGCTCAAAAGGCGATGCTCTATGGCAACCGACTGGCGGCTATGTCGCTGGAAGCATTTGGGTGTAGCACGGATCCATTTCATCCCTTGGTAGGTAAAATCAGAAATCACCGGGGACAAGCTGCTGTAGCCGCTGAAATTCTGGGGCTGGTCAAAGGAAGCAAGCTCACCGGCCATAAAAAATACAGTGTGCAGGATCCTTATTCTTTTAGATGTATACCTCAGGTTCACGGCGCTTCCTACACCGCTATTGAGCACGTAAGTGGGGTTGTTGAAAACGAATTGAATGCCGTTACTGACAATCCTAACATTGGGCATGAAGAGGATTTGATTCTCTCAGCGGGCAACTTTCATGCTCAAAATCTGGGTTTGGTAGTGGATTATCTCGCCATCGCTCTCGCTGAATTGGGCAACATTGCGGAACGCAGAATTTTTCAACTCATTCATGGGGAAAGAGGTTTGCCACCGTACCTGACAGCCGATGCAGGTCTTTCATCCGGTTTTATGATAGCCCAATACACAGCAGCCTCTGTGGTAAGTCAAAACAAACAATTGTGTTCTCCCAGCTCGGTTGACAGCATTGTTTCGAGTCGCGGTCAGGAAGACCATGTGAGTATGGCCGCCAATGGAGCTACCAGATTGCTGAAAATATGCGAAAATGTCAATACAGTTTACGCCATTGAAGCCTTGATTGCCTGTCAGGCTTTGGATTTCAGAGGGTCAGAAAATGCCGGTAAAAAAAGCAGAGAAATGTATGGGCTGATTCGAAAATCTATCCCGTATCTTAGCACAGACAGGGTGTTGCACGATGATATATTTAAAGCTAAGGACATACTTAAGGCGTTGAAGTAAAACAGGTTAAATCATGCTACACATAATTTCTTCCCCAAATGGTCAAGCTGCTGCAGAAAATCATAATTTTGTAGGCCTCAAAAGGCAGGGCTAATATATATAAGCTGCCGGTTGGCAACGTGAAAACAACATGAAATTGAATCAAAAACAAATCCACAATAACAGAACGATGGTTCAAAAAAGTGCATTTTATTTATTTACGCTGCTATTGCTGATGTCTTCCTGCTCCAAGCCTATGGCAAGGTTTATTACGGAAACAAAAGACAACCAGGCCCCGGCCCGGGTTAAGTTCGACAACCAGTCCAAAAAGGCAGAAACCTACCTTTGGGACTTTGGTGATGGCACTACCTCGCAGGACATATCTCCCACCCACAAGTACATAACATCGGGAAAGTATACAGTAAAACTAACAGCCACCAAAGGCAAGAAACAACATACCATGGAAAAAGAACTCATTTTTGATGCCCCCCATGATTGTCTCGTAGAAATGGAAACTACGTTGGGCTCAATTACCATCAAACTATACGACAGCACCCCTCAACACAGAGACAACTTCATCAAGTTGGCTGAAACAGAGTACTACGACAATATGCTGTTTCATCGCGTAATCAATGGTTTTATGATCCAGGGAGGTGATCCCGACAGTAAAACGGCTAAAAAAGGTCAGCGCTTGGGAGTCGGCGGACCGGGATACACAGTGCCTGCAGAATTTGTTGATGGCCTTATTCACATCAAAGGAGCATTGGCTGCTGCCCGTCAGGGAGATGCCGTGAATCCAGAAAAAAGATCATCCGGATCCCAGTTTTACCTGGTTCAGGGCAAACCTTTAACGGCTTCACAACTGGATCAAATGGAATGGCAGAAAGGATATAAATATACCCCTGAACAAAGGGAAATTCTTACCACTCAGGGAGGTACGCCCTTTCTCGACAAGGACTATACGGTCTTTGGTCAGATCGTGAAGGGACTTGATATCATCGACAAGATAGCAGCTGTTCCTACGGATAATGCAGACCGTCCGGTGGAAGATGTAAAAATTATTAAAGTAAGGGTTATAAAATAAAGTCACATGATTACAGAAGGAATCCTTGGCATCGACGTAGGAGCTACCGGCATTAAAGGAGCCATTGTTGACCCCAAAACCGGCAAGTTGCTAACGGAACGGATCAAAATTAAAACACCCAAACCGGCCACGCCGGAAGCCGTTCTTTTAGTGATTAAAGAGCTTAAACGCAAACTCAAGTATGGGGGAGAAAAAATTGGAATAGGATTTCCATCCGTTGTAAAAAATGGCGTTGTTCTGAGTGCAGCCAATATTGACAAAACCTGGTTGGAGTATCCAATAGTGGATAGATACAGTAAGGCTTTCAGAAAGCATGTTTATGTAATCAATGACGCTGATGCCGCAGGCCTGGCAGAAATGAAGTTTGGCAGGGGAAAAAAGAAAAAGGGGTTTGTGATCTTCCTCACTTTGGGAACCGGCATAGGGTCAGCTCCTTTCAAAGACGGCAAGCTATTGCCAAATACTGAATTTGGGCATTTGAAATATAAAACTTCGGTAGCAGAAAAATATGCATCCAACAGCGCAAGAGAAGCCAAAAAACTAAGCTGGAAGGTATGGGGGAGTGAACTCAATGAGTACCTGAAAATGCTCGATTTTTATTTATCTCCGGATTTGTTTATCATCGGTGGTGGGGTAAGTAAGGATTTTATATCTTATAAAAATTTCCTCACCCTCAAAACACCGGTTGAACCGGCATCCCTGCAAAATGCAGCCGGTGTAATTGGAGCTGCCATGGCAGCCGAAGATGAAATGTTTGTTTAAAATATACAGGATTGCAAACGTATACCATTAAGACGGATCGATTTGAAGGTCCATTCGACCTGTTGTTGTTCTTCATCGAAAGAGATGAACTGGACATAAACGATATTCCTATTGCCAAAATTACCGATGATTTTTTGTCGTACATCAAGGAATTGGAAACCCTCAACATCGATGTGGCGAGTGAATTTATACTGGTAGCGGCAACCCTGATGCGCATCAAGGCCAAGATGCTCATTCCCCGCAAAGAGCTGGATGAACAGGGCAATGAAATTGATCCCAGGGAAGAATTGGCGCAACGTCTTTTGGAATACAAACGATTCAAGGAAGTGGTCGACGACTTCGCCGCGCTTGAAGATATTCGCCTGTCCAGACACCATAGGGGGGATGCAGCCACCGAACTCAAAATCATTGCAGGTAAGGCATTGGTAGACCTTGAGTTGGAATCACTGTCATTGTATAAATTGTTGCTCACCTTCCAGAAGATTATGGAACGTTTTGAGCAACAAAAAAACAAGCCCGTCCATACCATCGTAAAGTATGGTTATACCATTGAAAACCAGCAGCATTTTATCATAGAATCCATTAAAACACACCAGAGAGTCGATTTTGCCGGTCTCTTTGAAAAGGCAGAAAACCGAATTCACGCGCTGGTTACCTTTTTGGCTCTGCTCGAGCTACTCAACCTGCAGCAAGTGAAAATCCTGCAAGGAGAGGGAATAAATAACTTCTGGGTATATCCCGGCGATGAAGAACTCCCAGAGGAGACACAAGCAGGAGAAGACTTATAGACAAATCAGGCCCACTGGTCGAATTTTAGCTGACTGCCCATCCGATTCTTCCCGGATTTCTCTGAAATTCTCATACCTTAGTGGAGAAATTGAATTCAATTGGAATTTACTGAAAACATCAAAGAGGCCATCGTTTCGATCAAAAACAACTTGTTGCGGTCGATGCTAACCCTGCTCATCATTGCTGTGGGCATCACTTGTCTGGTGGGCATTCTTACGGCCATCGATGCTATTTTGTTTTCCATGAGCGACAATTTCAATCGATTGGGAGCCAATACCTTTAGGATAAGGCCGGCAGACGAAACCATCAAAACCACCAAAAAAGGTAAAAAAACGGTTGAGTCTCCTCCCATTACTTTCGAACAAGCCATGGAATTCAAAGACAAATTTAAATACAGTGGCGCTCACGTGTCTGTTGAAACACGGTGCGAATCCGGTGCCACCATCAAATGGGGAGATGAAAAAACAAATCCCAATGTCAATGTATTTGGTATTGATGAAAATTACTTCACTACCTCTTCTATGGAGCTGGAAACAGGGCGCAATTTTGCCATCAATGAAAATAACAAAGTTATCCTCGGTTCGGATGTGGTTAAAAAATTGTTCAACGGCAAGCCGGAAAAGGCCCTGGGCAAAACGATTTCGGTGAATGCCGATCGGTATGAAGTGATTGGTGTGATCAAAGCCAAGGGAAGTGGAAGTGGTGGTGGAGCAGACAGGGTGGTTTACATTCCGCTGTTGCCTGCTAAATTCCGGTATGGTTATGCGGATAAAAACTATGGTGTCAATATTGCCATGTCCAACGCATCGATGGTCGATGTAGCCATCAACAACGCTACAGGCATCATGCGCAACATCAGAAAACTCAGTGCCATTGATGAAAACGATTTTGAGATTCGCAAAAGCGATTCCATCCTGCAACGCCTGAAAGAAATGACCTCAACCCTCAGACTGAGTACGGTTATTATTGCCATGCTTACTTTATTGGGGGCCTCCATTGGACTTATGAATATCATGTTGGTTTCTGTTACCGAGCGAACCAAAGAAATCGGCGTCCGAAAGGCATTGGGCGCTACCAGCAACAACATCCTTATTCAGTTTTTGACAGAAGCCATTGTTATTTGTTTGTTGGGAGGTCTGGTGGGCATCTTATTAGGCATAGGCATGGGTTATGGGATTACTTTGATCATCAAAGGCAAGTTTTTTATCCCCTGGGCCTGGATCTTCCTGGGTATAGTTGTCTGCATCATCGTGGGCATTGTGTCGGGCCTCTATCCGGCTCTAAAGGCAGCCAAACTCGACCCCATCGAGTCTTTGCGATACGAATAAGGTGTCTTGCGACTTGGTAGCCGGGTGTAAGCCAGCGTAATTCTTCTTATTATTGCGATACAATTGGCAATAGTTTTGTATGAAAAGAAGGGATTTCAACTTTTATTTACCAGCCGGCTTGTTAGGCTTACCGGCGATGGTTAATGCAACCCCAATGCACAAAATCAAAACACCGGCCATGTTAAAAAAGGGAGATAAAGTGGCTCTGATTTCACCTGCTGGTCCGGTGAGTGAAGAAAAGTTTGCCAATGCTTTGATCAATATGGAAAATTTGGGACTCAACCCTGTTTACAACGAAGTAGCCAGAAACACGTATGGTTATTTTTCAGCCAAAGATGAAGAAAGACTGTCCGATCTGCACCAGGCGTTTACCGATCCGTCAATTAAAGCCGTTTGGTGTTTGAGAGGTGGGTATGGCTGTACCCGGATCTTGCCATTTATAGATTACAAGCTCATCAAAAACAATCCCAAGGTCTTTATTGGGTATAGCGACATTACGGCTTTGCACCACGCCTTTTACCAAAAAGCCGGCTTACAAAGTTTTCACGGTCCTGTAGCTTCCAGTCAGGTATTCAGTGATTATTCATTACAAAATGTTAAAGCCTTGTTCTTTGGTGGACAGACCGAAATTACCGTGGGTCCACACATCCAAACCGAAGAAAAGTACCGACAAGAGATTCTCACGTTGTTTGAGGGCGAAGCAAAAGGCAAGCTTATGGGCGGAAATTTGACCCTTTTGGCTGCCATGGCAGGCACCCCGTTTGCACCCTCATTTAAAAACAAAGTCGTTTTTATGGAGGAAGTAGGTGAAAAACCCTACCGCATTGACCGGATGCTGACCCAACTATGGCAAGCGTCTGACATTTCAAAATGCAGCGGAATTATATTTGGCACCTTTTATGATTGCCAGGCAAAAACAGAAGAAAATTCTTTTTCTTTGATAGAAGTAATACAAAATTTTGCTGATTTAGCTAAAAAACCGGCCATTTATGGTTTTCCGGTAGGGCATGTGTCAGACATGGTTACTTTGCCTATGGGTGGCGATGCTACTTTACAAGCCAATGATAACGTTGTCATATACAGGCTTTAAAAGAGTGTTGATTTCTACCATGTATTATTTTTTATAAGTCTTTCATCCTTAATGAGATTTAACATTGAATTTACGCTGATTCATTAGGAAAAAAGGGTCTTATTGCGTAGTTTTGTAGCTCGTTTATTAACCAACCGACTCATGAACAGAACCAAATTTCTATTGGTATGGCTGTGTGCCCTATTGCTATCCCTACAAGCAGACGCCCAAACAGCCCAAACATTACCCTTTTCACAGGACTGGACAAATTCCGGATTAATCACCACTACCAACGTTTGGACTGGCGTTCCAGGCATCATTGGCTACCGTGGTGATGACATCACTCCCGCTACGGGAGTCGATCCCCAAACCTTGCTGGGTGAAGGAACCATCTTTGTGAATGTGATTCCAAATCTTACCAATGCCAACAATACCTCCGGTGGTGTGGGTGAGTTTGAAAGTCCATTCAATGTGGTAGCTCTTCAAGGTTCAGGTACTGCAGATGCCCCAAACATCGTGATTTCCATCAATACGAAATGCATGTCGGGCATTCAGGTAAGCTATAACCTCAAAGACATAGATGGCACCACAGACAATGCCATCCAGCAAGTAGCTCTTCAATACAGGATAGGTAATACCGGTAATTTCACCAACGTGCCAGCCGGCTATGTAGCCGATGCCACTACGGGTCCCAGCTTGGCGACACTGGTTACTGCCGTGAGCGCAACGCTGCCTGCGGCCTGTGACAACCAGGATTTGGTTCAAATTAGGATCATTACTTCCAATGCAGTTGGAAACGATGAATGGGTTGGTGTGGATGACATCAACATTACAGGCACAGCAACAGGTCCAACTGCTGCTGTTATTTCCGGCGAAGGCACTTTTTGTGGTGAAGGCAATACAGGGGATGTGCCCATGATTGTAACTATTACAGGAGGAACTGCACCGGATTCCATTGTAATCACGGATGGTACCAACAACTTTGCTTTCAACTCTTATAACAGTGGTTCCCCAATATCTTTGGGCATTTCTGCCACCACAACATTTACCCTGGTTTCTGTGAAAGATGCCAATGGATGTGCTGTTTCACCTGCCAATCTTAGCGGATCAGCCGTGATGACGGTCAACAATTGTGGTCCTTGTGACCTTAGTTCTGCAGGACTTGCAGATGTACATTGCGAAAACAATGCAGAAACCGGTTCCAATACCGACGATTATATTTGGTTCACTTTGAATCCTGTGGGCACCAATCTTGGCAACCAGGGTTATACAGTAACGGTTTCTTCTGGTTCTGTTTTATTGGATGGAACCGACCCCGCTGTCAATGTACCCTATGGCAGCCCCAATTTTTTCAGACTTCAGCAAGGATCAGCTGGAGCCGGAAACATAACGCTTACGGTTACTGACTCACAAGCAGGTTCAGCTTGTGCAATCTCGGAAGTAGTCATTGATCCGGGAGCCTGTTCGCAACAAGAGCCAGCGGTTACTGTTACCATAACAGATCCTTGCTCATGCAACAATGATGCTTCATTGGCCGGAAACGACGGCACTTTTGGAGAAGAAATTACCGTGACCGGTCCTGCCGGGGCTTTGGTTACAGCATCTTGCACCGGTTGCATTGGCTATACCGGTTTCAACGAAGTAACTCCCGGAGTTTATGTAGCAGCTTTTAGCCATATTGATAATCAGGGATACCAAGCCGCTATTTTTATAGACGGAATTTTCCAGGATTCAATTTCCAATATTTGTGCTTATCCTGATGTATTCATCGATGGGCAGGGCCCCTTCCTGAATTGCTCAGGCCAGACCGCGGTAAACCTTACCGCAGATATTTCAGGTGATGGCGGCATGGGCACTTATACCTGGACAGGCTCCGGCGTAACGGGCAATACTTTCAACCCATCAGGGTTGCCTGCCGGTGCCAATGTAATCACGCTTAGTTATCAGGGTGAAGCCAATGGAAACGTTTCCGTGGACGGCATTACACCTGCTTATCCGGGCTGTATCCAGGCAGATACAGCTCACTTCATCATCAACAACGGTCAACCGGTAAACGAGGGCCAGGGGGGTAGTGTTTGTGCCAATGCCTCATTTGCCCTGAATGCTACCGGAACGGGAAGCTGGTCAGGTGGTGCGGGCATGTTCAACAATCCCAATCTGCCAAATGCTACTTATACTCCGGCTCCGTCAGAGGTGGGAACTACTGTAATTCTTACCTGGACAGTGCCCAATGCATGTACACCCAATTTTGATACCGTTTGGATCAATGTGATTGCTTTACCTACTGTCAATGCAGGATCTGATATTTCAGCCTGTTTTGGTCCGGTAAACCTGTCTGCTATGGCCAATGCACCGGGAGTTTGGACCGGTGGCAGCGGAAACTTTGCCAATGCGGCCAGTGCGATGACAACTTACACGCCATCACCAGCTCAGGAGGGTACTACCTTCAACCTCACTTACACGGTGAGCAATTCTTGCGGCTCGACCAACGATGCTGTGAGCATCACTTATCCGGCTAATCAGGCTCAGTTCCAGTACAATCCAAATATTCTTTGTACCAATGGCACTCCTCAGGCACCCACCCATAATACTTTTGGCAGAAACGGTACTTATTCTTATACCTCACTTAGTGGCCCCGGTACTTTATCCATCAATACGGTAAGTGGGGTTATTACACCCGCTACCAGCACTCCCGGCACTTATAAGATTACGAATACCATTCCGGCTACAGCAGGTGGACCTTCTCTGATCATCACAGGCATCCTGGACGGTCCACTAACAGGTGGTTTGCCTAAATTTATCGAATTGTATGCGATACAAGCCATTCCCAATCTTAGCATCTTTGGACTGGAAAATGCCAGTAACGGCGCAGCTTCTGCGGGTGTACCAGACTACGTTTTCCCCGCAGTATCCGTAACGGCCGGTTCTTTTATTTATGTGGCATCTGAAACCACTGGCTTCACACAATGGATGGGTTTTGCCCCCAATTTTGTGAACGGGGTAGCCAACAACAATGGAGACGATGCTGTGCTGTTGTACCAAAGCGGTTCAGTCATTGATGTTTATGGCGTTCCCGGTGTCGATGGTACAGGCCAGTCATGGGAAACGATGGATGGTTGGGGTCACCGCAACTCCGGAAGTTGCCCAAGTTCAGTTTATATACCTGCTCAATGGAGTTATAGTGGTATTGATGCGCTGGATGATTCCAATGTTACCACCGGGACCAATGCTTCAGCAACACCTCCTTATCCTACAGCCAATTTCTCTCCGGGACTTTGCGGTGGATCGTCCAGTTGCACTTTCACATTTATGGATACCGTTACCATCCGACTTGCTCCCGTAGTGGATGCAGGCCCGGGTAGGGTAAGCTGCGGACCCATGCCCGTGACTTTAGCTGCAACCGGCACAGGAGTATGGAGCGGTGGCGCAGGTAGTTTTTCTAACGTAAATTCACCTACTTCCAACTATACACCCAATGCCTCAGAGGTTGGAAGCAGTGTTTATCTGTATTATACGGCATCAGACGCTATCTGTGGAATTTCAAAAGACAGCACTTCCATCACCTTTATACAACCTCCTTTATCTGCACAATTTACCTACCAGGCACAGGAGTTTTGCCCCAATGGAGCAAATCCGGTGGTTTCACATACCACAGGTGTTGATGGAATTTACAGAGTTACTCAAGGCAACCCGGCCAATGTAGATCTCGACAATCTTACCGGCGAAATAGAATTATCCAATACCCAACCCGGCACTTATACGGTTACCAACAATGTTTATGCGTGTGGCAACCTCATGATCACAGGCTTTGTTGATGGTCCATTGGTAGGCGGTCAGCCAAAAGCCATCGAATTTTATGCACTCGAAGATATTGCTGACCTCAGCATTTATGGTTTGGGTGTTGCCAATAACGGTGGCGGCAGTGATGGTATTGAAGATGTATTTCCCAATGATTTTGTGGCAAAAGGCAGCTTTATCTATGCCGCAGTCAATGGAGTAGACTTTCAGTCCTATTTCGGCTTTGCACCGGATTATATTTTCCCCGACTTCCAGATCAATGGTGACGATGCCATTGAGTTGTTTTGCAATGGAGACGTAATTGACGTTTTTGGTGAAATCAACCAAAGTGGTACCGGACTTCCATGGGAATATATGGACGGATGGGTCTATAGAAAAAACAATCAGAATATTACAGGCAATTTCTTCAATGTTAATGACTGGATCTATGGCGGTGTGAATGTATTGGACAATACCACCACCAATGCTTCGGCACCCAATCCTTTCCCATTGGGTACGTTTACAACCAACGCAAGCCCGGTATGTCCGCCCAATACATTTAGTCAGACCATACTGATTGGGGATACAAGGTTACCTCAGGTAAATTGTCCGCCCAATCAAACCATCATTCTTCCTCCGGGAGATTGCGGTGTCTTCGCCCAGTTTCCACTTCCACAGGTGTTGGATAATTGTGCCGGTGATCCGGTTATAAATCAGGTAGGAGGACCTCTTCCCGGTGAATTTGTTCATAAAGACAATTCTCCTGTAACGGTAACTTTTGAAGTGTTTGATTTTTATGGTAATGGTCCTGTGCCCTGCAGCTATCAGGTAAGTATTTTGGAATACCCTTATCCAACAACAGCACTTGCCTGCAACGACAGAATCAATTTATCTTTGGATGCAGATTGTTACGCGTTTGTAAACGCGGATATGATATTGGAAGGAGGACCTTATGGATGCTATGATGATTACATTGTAGATATTGCAGGCTTGCCGGGACAAGAGATTACACAACCGGGTGTTTATAATGTAACGGTAACAGATCCGGATACCGGCAATAGTTGCTGGGGTGTGATACATGCAGAAGACAAGTTGCCACCTATCATCAAATGCGAACAGCCTATGTGCGATTTGCTATCATTGAGCGGAGAGTGGGATAGCAACGATGCTGCCTTCTCCCCGGGTGTTTGCTGGGCATTTGATGGCTTTACGCCCAATCCGGGCATACTATACGATGTTTTGCAATTTACCGTAGCAGTAGGTGGCAATTATACATTCACGATGGATGATTCACCGTTGTTTGATGGAATTGCAGGTATCTATTCCGGTAATTTTGATGCCAATGACCCATGCACCAATCTGATTGGAGGGGATGATGATATCAATGGTATTTTTGAAACAGAACCTTCCTTTACCATTAACTTAACGCCAGGTACTTATTATCTGGTGAGCAGCACATGGACTGCCGGTCAAATGGGAGTTTACAACTGGACATTCAGTGGTCCCGCCAATTTACAAACGCCTTGTGATTTTACTTGTCTGGATAAAGAAGGCATACTCAATGGAGATATTGAATTGCCTGAACCGGAGGTGTTTGAGTGCTCAGATTATACCCTCAATCATTTTACCTATGTTACCGGAGACGAATGCAATGGTGAAACCATTGTAATTGAATATATCGTTACAGATTTATTGGGGTCAAAAGCCAGCTGCAGCCAGCACATCGCCATCCAGCCATTGAGCATCGATGATGTAGTGTACCCGGTTAGTCCTGCCATACTTACCTGCAACGCGGGTACGACACCTGAGGAGATCAGCAATTATTTTGAGGATGTGTCTTATGGATATCCATATGTCATCAACTTCCTGGGAGATTCACAACCAATAGACAATAATACATGTAATATCTAT
>WBZP01003296.1_pt1 | contig 17632 bp, 24 predicted proteins | sample 5204301 | NCBI WGS metagenome assembly WBZP01 (sample SAMN12412401, study PRJNA552823) | activated sludge metagenome | isolation source: activated sludge from nitrification reactor of wastewater treatment plant... | place: USA: Pennsylvania | collected 2017 | reverse complement strand
ACGCCATCGAGCCCCGGGCCCACGTCGTGGGCCAGCTCGTCGCGGCCGGGTGCATCAAGGAAGTTCCGCCGCCGGTGCCCATGGATTCGCCTTCCGACTGCGCCCCGCTCAAGATCGGGCGCGTCGCCGTGCCCGTGACGCACCCCGGGATCTTCACGCGGAAGCGCGAGGACTGACATGGCCCACGCGCGCCGCCAGATCCGTGAAGCCGTGGCGACCGCCCTGACGGGCCTCACCACGACCGGGTCGCGCGTCTTCCAGAGCCGCATGCGCGAGCAGGAGTCGCTCCCGTGCCTGCTCGTGGTCACGGACACCGAGAACGTGGACGCCAGCGTCGGCACGATCCAGCAGCGCGACCTGGACATCCTCGTGACCGGGCTCGCGCTGGGCGCCTCCAACGTGGACGACACGCTCGACGCCATCGCCGAGGAGGTCGAGACCGCCGTGCAGGCGGGCGGCACCCTGGGCGGCCTCGTGAGCGTCGCGCCGGTCCTCACCGGCATCCGCACCCAGTTCGACGACTCGCTCCAGCAGCCCGTGGGCGAGATCGAGCTCGCCTTCCGCTGCACCTATTTCACCCACGCCGGTGCCCCCGGCACCACCGTCTGAAGGAGAAGACACCATGGCCGTCACCCTCACCACCGGCACCATCGTCGCGATCGCGAGCACCTACGGCTCCTCGGTCACGATGTCCGCCATCACCAACGCCTCGGAAGCCGTCGCCACGCTGGCCGGCGGCCACTCGGTCGTCGTCGGCGACTACCTCGAGGTCACCTCGGGATGGGGCCGCCTCGACAAGCGGATCGTCCGCGTGAAGACCGTCGCCACCAACGACGTCACCTTCGAGGGCATCAACACCTCCTCGACCTCGGTCTACCCGGCCGGCACCGGCACGGGCTCGATCCGCCGGATCACCGCCTGGACCAACCTCTCGCAGATCCAAGCGATCTCGAGCACGCCAGGCCAGCAGCAATACGCCGACGTCACCACCATCGAGGACACGGTGCAGAAGCAGGCGCCGACGATCCGCGGTGCGAGCGCCGTCACGATCACCTACTTCGACGACGAGAGCCTCTCGTGGATCGACGAGGTGGCTACCGCGGACGCGGCCCGCACGCCCTACGGCGTCCGGTTCTCGTTCCCGAACGGCGGCAAGACGGTCGCCAACGCCTACTGGGCGAAGAACACCACGCCCGGCATCACCTCCAACTCCGCGCTCACGAACGAGATCTCGCTCACCTACGCGGCCGAAGCCGTCCGCTACGCGTCGTAGTAGCGGCCAACCCGCACGCCGCCCGGGGGTGTCCGGTGTCCTCGCACTGACACCCCCGGGGCCGGGCGGCAACCAACGAGGACACCATGGCCCTGAAACTCACGCTGGACCCCACCTTCTGGTGGCCCGTGAACGTCACCGTGCCCGGGCAGCAGAAGCCCGCGGTGGTGGAGTTCGAGTTCGCCTACAAGACGCGCGACGAGTTCGCCGCGTGGAACCAGAGAATTCTCGATGCCGCGCGCAACGGAGCGGCGCTCAAGGACGAGGACCTCGTGCTCGAGATCGCCTCCAACTGGCGCGGTGTCGAGGGCGAGTTCAACCGCGACAACCTGGTCAAGTTCCTCAACGCCTACCCCTCGGCGGCCAACGACATCTCGTTCGGCTACCAGGAGGCGCTGGTGGGGTCGCGCCGGGGAAACTTGAAGCGGTAGCGCGCCATGTCTTCCAGGCGCCGCCCAGTGCATCGGAGCTCGCGGCGCTTGGCGTGCAGCCGGAGGACGTGCAGGAAGACGTGGAGCTCTACCCGGACAACGCGCTCGCCGTCGCGGTGTTCCTCGAGCTGGCCACGCAGTGGCGGCACGGCCCGGCCGGGATCACCGGCCTCGACTACAAGGCGGTCTTCGCGGCGATGGACGAGCGGGGGCTGGAAGGCGACGACAGGCGAGATGCGTTCGCCGGGGTCCGCGTGATGGAGCGGGCGGTCATCAAGATGAAGGCCGAAGCGAATCATGGCTGAGAACGAAACCCGGCTGAAAATCACCGCGGTCGACGCGGCGAGCGAGGTCTTGCGCGGCATCAAGGGCCGCACCGACGACCTCGAGGGCTCGTTCCGCAAGCTCGCCGCGGTGAGCTTCGCGGGCCTCTCGGCCGGTGGCCTCGCCGCTTCCATCTCCTCGGCCATCTCCGCGGCCGCCGCCATGGAGGAGCTCTCCCAGAAGACCGGCATCGCGACCGCCCAGCTCACGGCGCTCGACTACGCCATGCGCCGCGAGGGGGTCTCCACCGAGGCCTTCGCCAAGGGCATGAAGGAGCTCTCGAAGAACATGGTGGAGGCGGGCGAGGCCTCCTCCAAGGCCGGCAAGCTCTTCGCCGAGCTGGGCGTGAACGCCAAGGGCGACACGCGCGAGGCCCTGCTCAAGATCGCCGACACCTTCGCGGCCCTGCCGGACGGGGCGACCAAGGCGGCCCTCGCCGTCGAGCTCTTCGGCAAGGCGGGCGTGGACCTCATCCCGGCGCTCAACAACGGCGCGGAGGGCATCCGCCAGATCGAGGAGCAGGCCAGGAAGCTCGGGATCACCTTCGACTCGGAGACGGGCCGCGCGGCGAAGAAGTTCAAAGACGACATGTTCGCGCTCGAGGAGAGCTCGAAGCGCCTGGGTGTATCGCTCGCCACGCAGCTCCTGCCCAGCCTCACGAACATCTCGGCGGCCATGCGCCAGGCGGCCGAGGACGGCGGGCTCCTGCAAGCCGTGTGGGTGGGCCTCGGCGGCCTCGGGAACCTCATCTTCAACGGCACCGAGGTGAACCAGGCGAAGAACGAGATCGCCAGCCTCACCCAGCAGATCGAGGCCCTCGAGGCCGCGACCGTGGGCGCCGAGGGCAAGCAGCTCGCGAACCTCATCGAGGCGCTGGACAAGCTCAACCCGAAGCTCGAGGCCGCCAAGCAGCGCCTCAAGGACCTCACCGAGCTGCCGCCGGCCGCCGAGAATCCGAAGGACGACCCGCGCATCGCCGCTCTCGAGAAGAGCATCCGGGACCTCCTCGCGCGTTTCAACGCGCAGGGCGCCGGCGGGGTGAAGGCGTTCGGCGAGGACCTCGACAAAATCCTCCAGAAGACGCTGGCGGCCTCCCAGGGCGTCGAGGCCGACTTCACGAAGGCGGTGGCCGCGCTCAACGTCGCGGTGGCCACCGGCCAGATCTCGCTCGAAGCCTACGGCGCCGCGCTGGACAAGCTCCTCTCGCGCCAGCCCGCCTTCAAGGTCGCCCGGGACGCGGAAATCTCGGCGGCCAAGGTCCGCAACGACGAGGTGCAAAAGGAGATCGAGGCCGACCAGCGCCTCGAGGACTCCAAGAACGCCAGCATCCGCTCGATCCGGGAATATGCCGAGCAGCTCGAGTTCGAGGCCACCATCCAAGGGCTCTCCAACGCCGAGCGCGAGAAGGCGATCGCGCTCCGGCAGCTCGAGAAGGCCGGGATCGACACCACGACCGAATCGGTCCAGGTGCTGGTCAACCGAATCCGCGACCAGGTGCAGGCCCAGCAGGACCTCCGGAACCAGGTGAGCGTCTGGAACGAGCTGTCCGACGGCGCCGGGCGGTTCTTCTACGACCTCGCGCTCAACGGCCGGGACGCCTTCTCCTCGCTCAAGAGCTCGCTCAAGAGCTTCGCCGCCGAGATGGTCGCGCTCTTCGCCAAGCGCTTCGTCCTGCAGATCGGGGCCTCGATCACCGGCTCCACGGCGCTCTCGGCCGCGGCCTCCTCGACGGGCGAGGGGAGCCTCGCGGGGACCCTCCTCAATGCCGGGTCGTCGCTCTTCGGCGGTTCCGGCATCGGCGCGGGGCTCCTCCAGTCCGGCCTCGGCTCGCTCCTGGGCGGCGGCACGGGCGGCGCGGTGGGGGCCTCGGAGCTCCTCTCCATGGCCTCGGCGGCCGGCCCCTACATCGCGGCGATCGCGGCGGCCTACGCGCTCTTTTCCGCATTCAAGGACCGGGGCGAAAACTGGAAGGGGCGGCTCGGGTTCGGCAGCTCGGCCAACGCCTACTCGGTGGACGGCGTCTTCGGGCGCGAGGGCTTCCAATACCTCGCCGGAGACGACACCACGAACCGCGCGATCCAGGGCTTCTTCGCGAGCACCCGGCCGATCGACGAGCAACTCTCGGGCTTCCTCACCTCGGCCCAGCGCGCGGCGATCACGGCGCGCCTCACGGCCTACAACACCAGCGGCACGCGCGCGGACGGCCAGCCGGCCGAGTTCGCCTTCGGCAAGGGCGACGATACCGCCGGCCAGCAGCTCACGCTGGAATACTTGAAGCAGAAATACGGCGCGATCTTCGACGAGATCGACACGGAGTTCGCCGCCTTCATCCGCGGCTACACCGGCAAGAGCGAGGACCTCCTCAAGGCCATCGGCGAGTTCGCCGGCCTGCTCGGGGCCCTGGACGGCATCGGCATCCCGGGCCTTGACATCAAGGCCCTGCAGGGGCTCAAGAAGGCGGGCGAGGACATCACCCAGACCTTCACCCGCGTGGCGGCCGAGTGGAGCGCCTACCAGAATGCCTTCCTCACCGACGCGGAGAAGCTGGGCCTTGCCCAGCAGCAGCTCGCGCAAGGCTTCGAGGATCTCGGCATCGCGGTCCCGAAGTCCAAGGAAGAGTTCAAGGCGCTGGTGGCCTCGATCGACCTCTCCACCGAGGCCGGCCGCACGCTCTTCGCCGCCTTGATGAAGCTGGCCCCGGGCTTCGCCGCCGTGGAGGACGCCGCGGCGGGGCTGCTCGCCACCTTCGACAACATCGTCGGCCAGTCCCGGCCCGGATACACGCAGGGCGTCCTCACCCAGCAGCGCGACGACGCGCTCACGCAGTTCATCGCGCGCAACCCGTGGACGCAGGGGCTCTCCCGCGAGTTCGTTCTCAGCCAGCTCCGGCTCATCGAGCGCGACGACTTTCGGAACTACCGCCCGGAGGACCAAGCGCTCATCAACACGATCCTCGGGCTCTCGAACGAGCTGGACGGCCTAGGCGGTGCGGCCCGCAAGACCTCGCGCGCGCTCGGCACGGTCGGCACCAGCATCGCGCGCGAGATCGACTCGTGGGCCACGGTGAAGACCTCCCTCTGGGATTACCTGCGCGGGCTCTTCACGGATCCCGAGCTCTCACCGCTCGACCCGTCGCAGCAGCTCGACACGCTCAAGACCCGGTTCACGACCGCGCTCGCGCAGGCCCAGAGCGGCAACATCGGCGCCGCGCAAGGCCTTCCCGCGCTCATCCAGCAGATCCTCACCGCGGGCCGCAGCCAGTTCGGCTCGACCACCGGCTACGTCGACCTCTTCAACTGGGTGACCGGCCTCGCCGGCGACTTCGTCCAGCCCGGCGGCGGCATGCAGCTCCAGCGGCTCGCCTACGAGGAGGCGCAGGCGCAGACCGCCGCGCTCAAGGAGGCCAACCGCCTCCTCTCGGCGCTCTACGAACGGCTGGGGACCTCCGCGGCCTACATCGCCGGGGCCACGCTGGAAAGCGGCCAGCAGGTCGCCGGCGCCTACGCGGACGCCGCCTCGGCGGTGGTGAGGCGATAGATGGCCATCTCGGACACCCAGTTCTCGGCATGGCTCAGAGGCGACAAGCCCCGCGAGGTGCTGGTGGAGCTGGACTTCGGCTACGAGGCCGCCGGGGCGCCCGCCGTCGGCACGGTCTACCTGTCCCAGCGCGGCTACGTCACCTCGCCCACGGACACCCCGGCCGGGGTGCGCTACCACGCCGCGATCGCCAAGGCCCCGCGGATCCGCCGGGCCATCGACCGGCGCACGCTCGGGGGCGCCGCCCAGCTCACCGTGAGCGACCTCGTGATCGAGAACCGCGACGGGCGATTCGACTTCCTGCTCGAGCTGGTGCTCGACGGCTACGAATGCCGCGTTTACCTGGGCGCGCCGCGCGGCACTGCGGGCTGGTCGCGCGCCGACTTCCGCCTGGCCGGCGTGGCGGTCGCGGAGCGGGTCTTCGCCTCCGGCGAGAGCGAGATCACGGTGAAGCTCAAGGACAAGCGGCTCCTCCTGGACCGCGAGATCATCGGCGACCAGGTCGGCGGCACCGGCGCGGATGCCACGCAGTTCCTCGGCCTCTACTGGGGTGGCTACCACTTCAACGTGGAGGCGAAGCTCTTCGACAGCGCGACCGCGACCTACAAGGTCCTGTCCAATCACGCCGGGGCCCTGGCGGTCGACGTGCGCGACAAGGGCGGGTCCCTGCGCGATTCCTCCGGCGGCTGGGGGGCGACGGCCGCCAACACCACGGTCAACGCGGGCACCGACACCTTCACCAAGACCGCCCACGGGCTCGCGGTGAACGACGTGATTTTCTTCGCCGACCCGGTGGTGGTCGGCGGCACCTATACCTACTGGGGCCCGTTCCCCGGCATGTCGGCGCGGCCCTACTGGGTCAAGACCGTGCCCTCCGCGGACACGTTCACCCTCTCGGCCACGAAGGGCGGGGCGACGCTCGACATCACCGGCACGACGTGGAGCGACACCGGCTCGGGGGTGCTCTCGGTCATCCGCCAGCGCTTCTACGACGACCTGGACGCGACCGGCAAGATCATCCTGTCGAGCTCGGCCATCGGCCGCGTGACCGTCGACCTCATGACGGACGTGACCTACTCCCAGATGCCGTTCGGGTTTCTCGAATACCTCGTCGAGACCTACGGCAACGTGGAGGCCTCGGAGATCGACTCCGATGCCTTCACGGACGCCGACGTGGCGCTCGACGCGAAGATCTCGGTGGGCTACACGAACTACAGCGTGCCAGTGCGGGAGAACCTCCTCGACGTGCTGGATGCCATCTGCTCGAGCGTCTTCGGCTGGTATGGCGCCACGCGCGAGGGGCTCATCACCTGCGGCCTGGTCGACGTCTCCGGCATCGCCGCGGCCTCCCACACGCGCACGCTCGAGCGCAAGAACCTCGCCAAGGGTGCCCAGATCGCGGTGGAGAACGACATCGTGGGCCCCGGGCGCCTGAGTGTGGAGTTCGGCACGAACCACACGATCCAGTCGGACGGGCTCCTGGACGGCCCCACCGTGACGGAGGACCAGCGCCGCCAGTTCGCCTCGCGCTACCTTAACGCCCAGCGCTCAAGCGCGCCGTCCGGGACGGCCTATTCGTCCAACAAGCCCGCCTACCATCGCACCATGGTCGAGGGAGCGCCGCGGCCGGCGGCTGAGATGTCCACCACGCGATTCGGGAGCGACTCGGCGATCCCGCTCTCCAACTATGCCGACGAGCTGGTGGCCGACTCCGCCCCCATGCGCCAGTTCATCACCGCGCCGTGCCGCCTGGACTTCTTCGACGTCGAGCTGGGCGATGTCGTGCAGATCGACTATTCGCGCTTCGGCCTCTCCGGCGTGAACGCCCGCGTGATCGGGGTCGACCTGGACGTCTCCGCCGGCGTGGTCACGCTCGACCTAATCCGGCAGGTTTCCCCCGACATCACCACCTCGAGCTACCACTGACATGCCCATCCGCATCGTCCCCGTCAACGACTTCGACTCGGCGAGCCTCTCGGTCTCTCCGGCGGCCGTCTCGACCCTTCCGGTCACGAACCTGCAGTCGGCGGTGCGCGACGACCTCTGGCGCTCCACGAGCCTCGCCGCGCAGGTGATCGAGGGCAACTGGGGCGGAAACGTGCGGCGGCTCTCCCACTTTAGCCTCTGGCCCAGCGGGCAGGAATCCTCGCTCATCGGTTCCGCGGTGCGCCTGCAGGTCTTCTCCGATCTCGCCATGGCCTCCAGCGTCTACGACCAGACCTGGGACTTCTTCACGCCGGCCGGGCCGACGTGGGGCACCGACCCGTGGGGCGCATTCCGGTGGGGCGTGGAATACGACGACCGCACCGCGCGCCTCGCGCCGCTCGTGAAGTGGTTCTCGTACGTCGACGCGAGCGCCTTCCGGATCACGATCACCAACGGCGGCGCGGTCGACACCTCCTACTTCGAGGCCCGCCGCGTCTGGCTGGGGGAATACCAGGACGCGCCGGTCAACGCCCAGCGCAACATGGGGCACGGCTGGGTGAGCGGCTCCGAGCTGGACCGCAACCCCTACGGGCCACTGCGCCGGAAGGCCGGCGGCATCTGGCGCGAGATGCGCTTCGAGGCGGTCTTCCTCACCGAGGCCGACCGCGCCAAGTGGAGCGACATCCACTACGCATGCGATCCCGGGAACGAGGTGCTGGTCTCGCTCTTCCCCAACGCCGCCACCGAGCGCCAGCGCCGCGCCTTCACCGCCATCGGCTCGCTCGCAGGACTGGAGCGCATGAGCACCGAGTCGCTCGACTTCAACCGCCTGCCCATTTCCTTCGTGGAGAGCTAGACCCATGAGCCTGTCCAAACCCACCAACGGAAGCAACGCCGACTACGCGAGCCGCGTGGGGGCGGCCATCGACGCGCTGAACGCGCAGGGCATTGTTTTCCCGTTCTCTTGCGACACGCTGGCCATCGGCGGGGCCACCCGCTACCTGCGGCACGGCGCGGCCGAGACGACGGAGGCCATCGCCTACTTCACCTGTCCCTACGACGGCTACGTCAACAAGGTGATCCTGCAGTCCGGCGGCACGCCCGGCTCCGGGCAGACGTATACGCTCACGATGCGCAAGAACGGCGTCGACCAGTCGATGACGGGCCAGATCACCAACGGCAACTTCACCGTCACCATCACGACGAACGCCTTCGCCGTCTCGGCCGGCGACTACCTCGCCGTGAAGCTGGTCGGCAGCGCGAGCGCGGCCTCGAGCTCGTTCCGCGGCTGCGTGGTCGTCCAGCCGTTCGCCTGACCATGAGCGACCACCGCGTCCCGCCGGAGCTCTTCGGCCACCTCGCGCCCGCGTGGGTCTTCATCATCTCGGCCATCGGGGCCGTGGTCGGCTACCTCGAGGACTTCAAGTACGAGGACAGCCTGCAGGTGAAGGTGGCCAAGGCCCTCACGCGCCTGTCGTCCTCGGCCTTCGCGGCCGTGCTCACCTGGCACGCCGTCGGGGCCCTCGACATCTCCGAGAAGTGGTGGGTGCCCATCGTCGGGATCTCGGGCCACATGGGCGTGGAGGCCCTCAAGTTCGGCGGCGAGATCCTGCGGGGCTGGGCCACGCGCCGGGCGAACCCGGAGGCGAAACCGTGAGAGCCGCCGCGCGCAAGGCGCGCACGCTCTACGGCGCGATCGCCCTGGTTTGCATGGGCCTCGTGACCATGCACGGGCTCTGGAAGCTCGCCAAGTGGATCGCGTCCTAGAGTTCCTTTCCGAGACCCTCAAGCTCGCCGGCGAGCTGGCCTGCGACGTCGGATTCGTGCTCGCCGTGGCGCTGCTCCTCCTGCGATGATCCTCGTCATCCTGCGCGAGCCCTCCGGCCCGACCTCCACGATCGGGCGGCTCTACATGGGCGGCGAGCCCTTCTGTTGGACGCTCGAGGACCCCGTCCGCGAGCGCCCCGGGGTGCCGGTGGCCGACTGGAAGATCGCCGGGAAGACCGCGATCCCGGCCGGCCGCTACCAGATCGTCCTCACCCTGTCGCCGCGGTTCAAGCGCGAGCTTCCGCTCCTCGTGGACGTCCCCGGATTCACCGGCGTGCGCATCCATGCCGGCAACCGCGCCGATGACACCGAGGGGTGCCTCCTGCCGGGCTACGACCGGGGCCCAGACTGGGTCGGCCGCTCCCGGGAAGCGGAGGGGGCGCTCATCTTCCGGATCGCCGGGGCGCGCACGCGCGGCGAACCCGTGACCATCGACGTGCGCAATTCCGAAAGGAGCGCCCCATGAAGCCCGAAGAGAAGCTGGACGCCGCCCTGAAAGCGGCCCGCGAGAAGGCCCTGCGCGAGCTGGACTACGACGACGACGGCGACGTGGACGCCGACGACCTCAAGACGAGGAAGGGCCGCCGGGCCCTCGTGATCGCGGCGGTGGTGGTCTTCATCGTCCTCGCGGTCGTCTTCGGCTCGCCGGCGAAGGCCCAGGAGGAGGGCATGCAGCTCCCGATGGATTGCGGGCGCCAGGTGTGCGTGCTGCCGCGCGACGTCCTCCTCGCGCTCGTGAAGGCCCACAACGACCAGGTGGACGAGCTGCGGGCGCTCGAGGAAGGCAAGCCCGCGGTGGACTGCAAGACGATGAAGTCGACGTGATCCCGCCGCTCGCGCTCTCCATCCTCACCAACCGCTACGTCCTCGCGGCCGCCGCCGGCGTGGCGGTCGTGGTGGGGGCGTGGTGGTGGCACACGTCGCGCGTGGACGCCGCCGTGGATGCCGAGCGCGCCGCCAACTTCGCCGCCTTCGAGAGAGAGCGCCAGAAGCACCGCGAGACCGTCTCGGCGTGGGTGGTGGAGATGGTCGAGCGCGACGGCCGCGCCCGGGAATCCTACGCCAAGCTCGCCGCCGAGCGCCGCGAGATCTTCATCACGCTGCAGAAGGAGGTCCCCGTCTATGTCACGTCCCTGGCTGATTCTCGCTGCATCGTGCCTGCTGGTTTCGTGCAGCACCACGATGCCGCTGCCGCCGCCCGAGCTGCCCCCAATCCCGCCGCCGCCGGTGGACCTGTCGACGCCGATTCCGGTCTTGCGCTCTCTACCGTCGCCGGCACCGTCGCGGGCAACTACGCCATCTGCCACGACGCCATCGCCGAAGTGAGGCGCTGGCGCGAGTGGTATGCCGACTTTCGCGCGCAGTGGGAAAAGCTGCGCGCCAACCTGAAGGAGTGAATCCATGACCGAAGCCGAAGGCATCCGCACCGCGATCGCCGTTCTTACCGCCCGCCTCGCCGTGATCGAGGGCAAGGCGCCCCAGACCTACCTCGGCCAGATCCTGCCCGGCTTCAACGCCGAGGAGGCCGAGAAGAAGCGCCTCGCCGAGATCGCCGACTCCATGAAGCCCCGCGACTGGGTGGACCTTGCGCCCGGCACCGGCGGCACCGCCGGCGACAACGACAGGCCCGACGACGACCTCCTGCGCGCGTTCGGGCCGTTCATGGACGCCGCCTTCCGCGAGCACCAGCCCGACAGCCACGGCGCGCTCTTCACGCTCCAGAGCATCAAGAAGCGCGCCGGCACGGGCTGGAAGAGCTGGGGCGTGGTGCGCGACGAGATCCGCGCGCTCTGGTTTTCGACCTGGGGCGTCAAGTGGCGCGCGCACACGGCCAACGCGCACCTCGTGCCCGCCTCGGACGTCGTGGACCGGCTCTTCTCCAAGGCCTACGAGTGACCATCGCCATCGTCCTCGCGGACATGATCGTCGCCGATTCGCGCCTGTGCGGCGCGATCGGCCAGCGGCCGCTCACGGTGGGCAAGATCTTCCGCCGGAAGGGCGGCGGCATCTTCACGACCGCAGGCGACTCGCGGCGCACCGACCACTTCGAGAAGGCGTTCTCCATCGGCAAGGACCCGGACCCGCTCGCGGTGCAGGACGACGAGAGCTTCGACGCGGCGCTCTTGAAGCCCGACGGGACCATCGTCTACTACGACCTCAACTTCGCGGCCTTCCCGGTCTCGGAGAAGTGGCTCTCCATCGGCGGCCCGGAGCAGGTGGCCGACTCGTGGATGATGAACGGCGCGACCGCCGTGCAGGCCGTGGCCCGGTGCATCGAAGTCCACAACGGCTGCGGCTACCCGATCCAGGTGGTGCCGCTCAAGGGCAAGCCCTACCAGATCGCGGGGCCGTGGGAGGTCCCGAAGTGAGCGACGGCCGCTCCTGCGGGCAGTGCTTCTTCTTCGAGCCCGTCAACGACAAGCGCGAGGCCGGCGCCTGCCACCGCTACCCGCCGCGCACGGTGGTCTTCCCGGACGACAACGGCGAGACCGACATCAAGGGGGCCGTCTGGCCCCTCATCCCCGCGACCCAGTGGTGCGGGGAGTTCCGAGGAGCCAACTGATGCCGCAGAAACCGCTCACCCCGGCCGAGGTCAAGGACTTCCTCATCCGCGCGCACGCGTGCGGCCTTGCGAAGGTGAAGATCGGCGGCGGGCTGGCCGGCGGGGATCCGAACCGCACGAAACTCGCCGACGTGGCGCGCCGCATGAATACCACGGTGGGCGCCGTGAAGCGCTTCTGCTACGACTACGCGCCGCGCTACGGCTGGGACCCCATGCGGCCGGAGACGTGGAACCGGAACGAACCGGACCAGCCCCTCGACGAGAAGGAGCGCGCCCGCTACGCCGGCATCATCGAGAAGCTGCGGGGCGAGCTCAAGCGCGCCTACCGGAGCGCCAACGCGTCCGACGACCTGCGCGAGGCCGTCTTCGGGCTCGCCAAGGCACCCATCACCGCGCCCAAGATCAACGTCTCCCGCGCGCCCGGAAAGGGCTCCTCGCCCGACATCCCGATCCTCTTCACCTCCGACTTCCAGTGGGGCGAACGGATCTCGCCGGCGCAGCTCGACGGCGTGAACGAGTTCAACCTGCAGGTGGCCCGGGACCGCTACGAGCTCCTCATCACCAAGGCCATCGACATCACCCGCTGGCACGCCGGCCGGAAGAAGGCCGACCGGATCGTCTACCTGCGCGGCGGCGACATGATCTCCGGCGACATCCACGAGGAGCTGCGCGAGACCAACGCGGCCATGAGCATCCCGCAGGTGGTGGACCTGGTCGAGAACGAGGTGGCGGGCCTGCAGGCGCTGCGCTCCGTCTTCGACCGGATCGACGTGATCTCGGTCCCGGGGAACCACGGCCGCATCACCGTGAAGCCCCACTCCAAGGGCTACGCCGAGGCCAACTACGACACGCTCTCCGCGTGGATGCTCGAGCGCGAGTTCCGGAACGACCCCGGCGTCCAGTTCCACACGCCGGCCTCGGGCGATGCCATCTTCGAGGTCTGCGGCTGGACCTTCTGCATGACGCACGGCGACCGCATCGGCTCCCGGGGCGGGCAGGGCTTCATCGGGCCGGCGGCCACGATCGCCCGGGGCATGAAGAAGAACGCCGACTACTGGGCCTCCTGCGGCGTCCACATCGACTACCAGCTCGTCGGCCACTTCCACACCAGCCTCGAGCTGGAGCAGGGCTTCGCGAACGGGTCACTTCCGGGGATCTCGGAATACGCGCGCGACTTCCGCATGCGGCCGGGGCGGGCGTCCCAGTGGCTCCTCTTCGTCCACCCGGACCACGGCGTGAGCTCGCGCTGGCCGATCTACCTGTCCGAGCCGGTGAAGGCCAAGGGCGGGACGCAGGCCTTCCAGTTCCTCAAGGCGGCCTACCGCCCCACCGTGACGAACGACACCCGCGGGTCGGCCACCAGCTCAACCGGCCGGTTCGCCTCCACGCGGATCCGGTAGCACGAGTCGTACGTGAGGCTCTGGGCCTGCAGGCTGGCGCCAACATAGGCCGGGGCGCCCGGCGCGGCCGTGAACGCCGCCAGGAGCGCCTCCGAGCCGTCAGGCAGGCCCATCCAGACCTTCCCGCCCAGCGGTTCCTGCGCGATGAGGCCCATGCGCACGGTGACCGTCCAGACGCCAGGCGCCGTGCAGAAGACCTGGAACCCGACCGGCACCGTGTCGGGCACGCAGGGCGGGGCCACCACGCCAGGCGGGACCACGGGACACCGCACCTCGACGTTCGCGGCGGCGATCTTCTGCCGGATGTCGGTGACCGGCGCGGTCGTCTGCACCATGATCGGCAGGTCGCTCAGGCCCTGATTGAAGACGGCGGCGGCGGTAAATATCCACTTGGCGAACATGCGCTTCTCCCTTCTCCAATTCGTTGGACGGCCCTTGATTCCATGGGCGTTTTCTCGAGGTGAACTAGCCCCGATTGGAGAAGACGAAAGCCGCAAGCCGTTGAAACTTCGAACGATTCGCCGGGACTCTTAATCCGTTGGTCGAAGGTTCGAATCCTTCACGGCCCACCAAATTTCAGCCAGTTGCCGTCGATACTTAAAGTCGTTTCGATGGCAATTGGAGAAGTCTTCTCCAAAAGTTCACTCTACGCCTTCCGCTTCCGAAGCGCACGAGCACGCGCTTCGTTGAAGATTCTCCCCGTGAGCTTCACCGCCTTGTTGCTTTTCCCGCGCGTCGAGGACCGGCCGCGCTCAACGCGATCGGCTACATTTTCCGTGTGCGTTCCGATGGCCAGGTGAGCCGGGTTGCAACAGGCCGTGTTGTCGCAGAGGTGCCGCACTACGTGCCCCTCGACGCTCTTTCCCGTTGCAAGCTCCAGCGCGAGCCGGTGGGCTCGGACCACTCCCCGCTCCAGCCCGAACTGGCCGTACCCGGACTTGGTGGTCGACGCCGTCCACAGCCAGCAGGCGTCAGGGCTCGGGCGATCCACCTTGGACCAGAACCGACGTTCCATCTCGCCGTCTCGGCCGGGCGCCACGACCGCTTGCCGTTTCGGCAGCGCCGCCGATAGCTCGTCAGCGGCGGCGATCTTGGTGTAGAGCTGCAGGGCCTCGCCGCGATCGGATCCGAGCGGGATCCACTTGGCCGGCCTGGTCTTCGTGACGTAGTAGTAGGCGCCGCCCTTGCGGCGCAGCCGCGGCGGCAATTCTGGATCGACGACTCGGGGCCGGCTCATTTCAGCGGCGTCACCCGCGCCCCGCGGCGCCGGCGCACGTAGTGCTCGGTCATCGTCACGCTGGCGTGGCCCAGCAGGTCCTTCGCCGCCACGATGCCGGCCTGCTCGGCCTTCTCGGTGCCCGACTTGGCCCGCAGGTCGCGAAACTGGGTGGCCTCGATCTCGGTGGCCAGCTCGGCATTACCGTCGGCCCGTGCGGCCGCTGCGGCGGCCTTGCGCGCGGCCGCGAAGGCCTTGGCGAAGGCCCAGTACGTCAGGCGCTGCCCGGCGTCGTCCTGGATGAGCCACGGCCCCGACACCTTGCGCTCCCGCGCGAGTAGCTCGTCCACCAACTTCCCCAGATCCATCCCGGCCAGCTCGAGGCGCACGTTCGCGCCGGTCTTGCCTTGGCGCACGTCCAGCGCGAGGTCGCGCACGTTGTCGCGCCGGGCCTTCAGCACGTCCGACGGCCGCTGGCCCGTGAAGTAGGCGAGCCACATGGCGTCGGCCAGAGGCTGGGAGGCCTTGTACACGATCGACAGGAACACGTCGTCGGTCACGAAGTTGTCGCGGCCGGCTTCCTTGAAGCGCTCGATCCCCTCGCAGGGGTTGGGCTTCTCGGTGAGGTAGCCCGACTTGGCCGACCGGGCGAACGTCCAGACGTGCGAGAGCAGGGCGATCTCGCGGTTCGCCCGGACCGGGGCCTTCTCGCCGCGCAGGGCGTGGTAGCGGGCCGCGTCGCGGTGCGTGATCGACTCGAAGGGCGAGGCGCCGAAGACGGCCTCGAGCTTCTTGAACTCGCCGTCGTTGTCCTTACGCGTGCGCGGGGCCTTCGTCGGATAGACCAAGAGGCGATACTTTGTGGCCACCTCGGTGAACGTGAGCTGGGGCACGGCCGTCGCGGGCTGGCCGGCGAGCTCGGCCCAGCGGCGCAGCGCGGCGGGGAAATCGCTGCCCAAGGGCTCCCAGCGGCGCGGCTTGCCGTTGTGGGCGTAGTAGTACGCGTTGCCCTTCTTCCGCATCCGCGGGGGCAGGTTGAGGTCGGTTTTCCGGGGGCGGCCCATGGCGAGCATGTTACCCCCGGGCCTCGAGCGCCGCGAAGTTGTGTGCCGGCGGCGTCTCCACGACGACCTCCTGCACCTGGTCGCCGCCCACCATCCGCCGCTCAAAGTAGGCCCGGGCCACGCGGGGCTTCCCGCCGCGCGCAATCTCGAACAGCCAGCGGTTGGCCCGCAGCCACTCGATCTGGCTGGGGCTGCGCACAGCGCCGGTGAGCTCCTTCAGCTCGTCGTCGGTGAGGAATAGGGCGCTCACGCGAAGCTCCTCGTGAAGTCGCGATCGACCGCGCGGCCGCGCCCCAACACCACCTTCGCCAGCCGTGCACGATCGTGATGGCTCGCTGTGGCCTGGCCGAGCATCCCGAAATAGCTGTTGGCGGTGGCCCGCAGGTCTTCCGGCGTGGCGGCCGCCGTGCGCGCGAGGGCCGTGCGGAAGGTCTTCCGGCGAAGCTGCCGACGCCAGGGCAGCACGACCTGACCCACGAAGTCGATTCCGCGATCGACGGGCTGGATGATCGTCTTCGCGGGGTTCAGGCGCACGCCCAGCACGCGCGGCAGGAAGGCGGCGATCTCCTCGAGCGTCGCCGCCAGCCAGGCGCGGTCCTCGTGCAATACCACGAAGTCGTCGACGTAGCGGATGTAGTGCCGCGCCCTGAGGACGTGCTTGGCGAACTGGTCGAGGCGGTCCACGAAGACGTTCGCGAAGAATTGGCTCGACAGATTGCCGATGGGCAGGCCCCGCGAGGCCGGCTGTTCCATGAGCCGCTTGTGGGGTGGCACGAGCGCCATCTCGCGCGCGGTGGCCCGCAGGATCACGTCCGGCCGGGGGTCGTGCATGAGCGTCTGCAGCGCGAGCTCGCGCCACCAGGGCTCCGCCACCTTGGCCTCGAGCAGCTCCGCCAGCGCGCCCTTGTCGATCGACACGAAGAAGTTGGCGATGTCGGCCTTGAGGTAGAACGCCGGCTTCGCCCAGTTGGCCGTCACCGAGCGCACCTTCGCCTCGAGGCGCTTCACGGCGTAGAGCGTGCCGCGGCCGCGGATGCACGCGCACGAGTCCGCGATGAAGGCGTTCTCGAAGCGCGCGGCGATGTGGTTGTAGAGCAGGTGGTGGACGATGCGATCGCGGAACTGCGCTGCCCAGATCTCGCGGGGCTTGGGCCGCGTCACCACGAAGCAGATCGACGGCCCGGGCCGGTAGGTGCCGGCCGCGAGCTCGTCGAAGAGGCCGACCAGGTTGCGCTCGAGGTCCGCCTCGAAGGCGAGCGCCGATCGGCTGTTGCGCTTGGTGCGGCGGCAGTCGAAGTACGCCTCGACCAGCGCCTCGAAGGAAGGCCCGACATGGGCCGGATCGCTTTGCTCTGCGGACTGCGACGGCACGGTAGTCGTTGTCCTTGTGGTTGTTGTTCTGGTTGCCGTTGTTGAAGTTCTGCATCCACGCGTAGCGCTCGTCGCCGGCGTAGGGCGTCCATTCGTGCTATCCACGTCGCCGCGGCGAAGGCCGCAACCGATCACCTCGGCGACTGCGCCGGACCCGTCCCGGCGGCTGCCGGCGGTATCCTCATCGCGCGTTTCGGTGCCCTCGTGGGGCAGCGGCACGACCAGAGTAAACATCGCTCAGCCCTCGCGCCGTGACGACGAGGGAACGGGCGACGATGAAGCCTTGCGCCATCCATTGGCCTGCTTGCCGATCGAAGCCGTCAGCGCGATCGCCCTGGCGTACTGCGGGATCGAGATGAAGCGCAGATCCCTGGCGAGGCGCAGCAGCAGCTCGGCCACCTGCAGCCGCTCGACGAGCTCGAGCAGGTGCGGGGCCTTGTCCCGGGAGACGTTGGCCCGGAACACGAGCGTGGTGATGGCAATGCACTCGTCGCGAATCGTGCCCCCGATGGACTGCTTGAACTCGCGGGGCATGTTCTTCACGAGCGCCACCACCTCGCTCAACAGGTCGTAGGCGACCTTGTAGATCGGCAGTTCGGTGTGGATGGCCATGTCGGATTGGAAAGCGAATTACTGAATCATCGAATCACCGAAACGGCACTCTGCGGACTGCGACGGCACGGTAGTCGTAGTCCTTGGG
>WBZP01003293.1_pt1 | contig 17649 bp, 16 predicted proteins | sample 5204301 | NCBI WGS metagenome assembly WBZP01 (sample SAMN12412401, study PRJNA552823) | activated sludge metagenome | isolation source: activated sludge from nitrification reactor of wastewater treatment plant... | place: USA: Pennsylvania | collected 2017 | reverse complement strand
CAGGCGCTCATCGACCTGATCGATCAGCCAGCGGTTGGAAAGTGGCAGTGAGCGGAATTCGCTGGCGCGCTCGATCAGGACGACATCGACCTGTGGCGCGAGTTCGCGCAAGCGGCGGGCCGCGGCAAGCCCGCCCCAGCCACCACCGACGATCACGACGCGTGGCGCGTTGCCGCGCGGCATCAGCGGCTGTGCCGCACGCACGAGTCTTGGCAGGGTGGCTGTCGTGCCGAGCGCGGCGAGCGAGATCAGGGCGGCGCGGCGGCTGAAGGACATCGGATCAGAGGCGTTTGCGGAGGTGCTGCGCTTGCTGCGCCAGCTTCAAGCCGGCTTCGGTGCGTCCACCGGCGGCGGCATCTGCGGCATCTGCGGTAGTTGTGCCTTTTCGTCCTCGGTGAGGCCAAGGCGCTCGATCAGCGAATCACGATTGAGATGCAGCAGGTTTTCGAGGGCCGTGAAATCGTCCGGGATCGCCGCGTTGCTCCAGCCGCTGACCGTATGGCGAGCGAGGTCTACCGCCAGCTGCACGTTGCGGATGCGCGGGTGTTCTGCCTGCTCGGGGTCGATGAGGTGCGCCAGCAGCTCGGGCAGGTGCCAGGCACGGCAGAGTGCGAGCTGCAGGTCGATCAGCTGGATGCCGAGCACCTGTTCCTGTGCGACGGCGCTGCGCAACGTCGGGTCAGCTTTCTGCATGTCACGGATGCGGCCGGCGAGGGTGGGGGCGAAGCACCACAGCAGAATCTCGGCGATGTCATGCAGCAGGGCGGCAATGGTCACTTCCTCGACGTTGATGTCCTGACGCCACAGGGCCCATTCGCGCGCGTAGTGGGCGGCGCGCTGGACGCGGCGGATCAGCTGCAGCGTGCCGAGCATGGCCTGCGGTTCCGCCTTGAGCATGTGCTCGACGGTGATCAGTTCCTTGAACTTCTCGAAGAAGGGCTCGACACCGATCATCATCACCGCGCTGGCAATGGTCGTGATGTCGGTGCGCAGGCGCTTGCCGGAAAACGGCTGGATGTAGGCCAGTACCTTGGCCGTCATCAGCGGATCCTGCAGCACGATGCGTGCAATGTCGCGGCCGCTGACCCGGTCGATCTTTCCCCGGGCGTCCTCGAGTTGGCGGGCCGTATGCCGGAGCACCGGCAGATCGGCGCCGCTGAAGAACAGTACCCAGGTTTCAAGATCCTGCAGAGGGTGGGTCAGCATCGTTCTACTTCACCGTAGGTAAGAAAAGGTGACTCATCGATGGATTCGGATCGCCGCTGACGCCGCTGATGCGGCCGCTAGCCTGAGCGGATGGTACCCGCAGCATGCATGCGATTCAAGCCGGAAGAGCCCCGCAGCCGCTGCCGTCGGGCCATGCGAGCGAAGCCAGCAATGCTGCAAGGGTACCGGAGGTCGGCGCCGTGAGGTGCAGCGGGCGGCCATCCGGAAGTGGAAGTTCGAGTGCCGCACAGTGCAGCAGCAGCCGGTTGCATCCCGTGTAGGCGGCGAAGGCGCGGTTGATCGGGCCCTTGCCATGCGTTGCATCCCCGATGATCGGGTGTGCGATGTGCTTGAGATGGCGTCGGATCTGATGGCGCCGCCCGGTTTCCGGTCGCAGTTCGAGCAGCGCGATGCGTGTCGCTGGGTAGCGGTCGTTTCGCAGCGGCAATTCGGCGGTGGCGAGACGTCGCCAGTACGTCAGTGCCGGTTGCGGCGTCAGCGTCGCGCGCGGGTCGATCCATTCGGCTTCGTCGGGCTGGCGACTGAGCGGGTAGTCGATGCTGCCTTGCTCGGCCGGCCAGCCACGCACGACGGCAAGATAGCGTTTGCCGACATGCCCCTCGGCAAACGCTGTCGACAGGAAGCGCGCCATATCGCGGTCGAGGGCGAAGACGAGCACGCCCGAGGTGCCCCGGTCGAGGCGGTGCGCGGGAAAGACTGGCTGGTGGATCTGGTCGCGCAGCATCTGAACGGCGAACTGGGTTTCATGCCGGTCGAGCACGGTGCGATGGACGAGCAGGCCAGGGGGCTTGTCGATGACGACGAGCCGCTCGTCCCGGTAAAGGATGTCGAGCACGGGGATATCAGGCGGCAGCGAAATCGCCATCCACGTAATACCAGCGTCCGTTCTCGCGCACGAAGCGGCTGGTCTCGTGCAATCGGTGACCACGGCCATTGGCGCGGTAGCGGGCAACGAACTCGACGATGGCGTGCGTGTCGTCCTGTTGCAGGTGGCGTTTTACGTCGAGCCCCAGCCAGTGCAGTGGGGCATCGTCGAATTCAGCAGGGCGGGTATCGGGGTGCCAGGTGTCACGGAGATAGTCATGCAGATTGAGCACGTAGGCGCTGTAGCGGGAGCGCATCAGTGCTTCCGCCGTCGGAGCAGCGGTGCCGCAATGGCAGGGTTCGCAGCAGCGCGTGTAGGCGAGGCCGCTGCCACATGGGCAGGCATCGTCGCGGACGCTGGCCGACGGCCGCTTCGTCACCGCTATTTCCTGCGGCCGTAGAGGCCGGTCAGTTTTGCCTTGCCGATGCTGTTGGCGTTGATCATGTAGCCGGCCAGCGCCGCCGTGGCACCCGGCGGCAATTCCAGCTTGTCGACCTTGAGCGCGTGCAGCGTGAAGTTGTAGCGGTGCGGCGTGTCGCCGACGGGCGGGCAGGGGCCGCCCCAGCCGGGACCGCCAAAGTCGGTGTTGATCTGGACGGCACCGGCCGGCAATCCGCTTCCGTCTGCCTTGCCGGCGCCGCTCGGAAGTGCGTCCGTCGCTGCCGGAATGTTGATGACGACCCAGTGCCACCAGCCGCTGCCACCGGTCGGCGCGTCTGGATCGTGGACCTGCAGCGCAAAGCTCTTCGTGCCCTTGGGCGGGTTCTTCCAGGCCAGTGCCGGCGAAATGTTCGCGCCGCTGCAGCCGAAACCGTTGAAGACCTGGGCGTCCTTGATGGTTGCGCGCGGCCTGATGTCGGTACTCGTCAGCGAAAAGCCCGCAGCCTCGGCGCCGACTGCGGTTGCCATCAGGATCAGGGTCATGCCGGTGCGTTTGAGCATCGCGGTTCCTCCGCTAGAGCGTTTCGTGGAACTGCCGATTCTACGCGAGCCAACTAGTGCTTCGCGAAAACCCTGGCCTTGCCCTCGCGGTCAACTAGCAGAACGTCGTATGGCTGCTTCCTTGCGCTCTCCATGCCCGGTGAGCCGCCCGGCATGCCTGGCGCAGCTAGTCCGACGGCCTTCGGCTGTTCTTTGAGCAGCCGCTTGACGTCCTCGGCAGGCACGTGCCCCTCGACCACGTAGCTGCCGATCCGGGCCGTGTGGCAGGAACCGTAGCGTTCCGGCATGCCGAGCCTGGCACGGGCGGCCGGCACGTCCTCGACGTCGATCGTCTTGACCTTGAAACCATTGTCCGCCATGTGCTTGGCCCAATCGGCACAGCAACCGCAGTAGGGGCTCTTGTAGATCTCTACTTGCGGCAGGTCGGCGGCACCGGCGCCGAGCGCGAGTGTGGTCAGCAGGATGGCAAGTGGTCGTTTCATGATCGTTTCCTCAGTGTTTGCCGTGCGCGTCGAGCGTGAAGCGCAGGGTTTTGGCGGGTTTGCCGGGGACGTTCAGCGCGGCGACGGCCTTCGCTTCGTGAATGTTGAAGCTGCCCTTGGCCTCGAAGCGGTTGTCGCCCGCAGGCGGTAGGTTGACCTCGGTCTTCTGGCCGCCGGCAAGCAGGGTGAGTTTCGCTGAGCCGCCGGCAGTCGGCAGCGGCTTTCCGTGTTCGGTGATGAAGAGCGTCAGGCGGTCGGGCTTGGCGACCAGTTCGGCCTGATAGTGCCCGCCCTCGGCGATTACGCCACCGTACTGCGATTTGCCATGGTCTTCATGAGCGATGGCCGGCAGGCTGCCGGCAAGCGCTGCGATTGCAGTCAATGTGAGAAGAATCTTGTGCATGGTGTGCTCCTTTAAAAAGGGGATCAGAAGGTTTCGCCCTGATGCGATTCGAGTAGCCGGGCCAGTGGCTTTTCTCCAAAGGCGAGGAACAGCGCCGGCGTCACGAAGGCATCGAGCAGGGTGGAGGAAATCAATCCAGAGAAGATGACGACCGCCACCGGGTGCAGGATCTCGGTGCCGGGTGCTTCCGCCTCGAAGAGCAGCGGTGCCAGTGCGAAGGCCGCGACCAGGGCCGTCATCAGCACCGGAGTGAGGCGTTCGAGCGAGCCGCGGAGTACGAGCTGCCGACCGAAGGTTTCTCCCTCGAAACGCACCAGGTTCGCGTAGTGCGAAAGCTTGAGGATGCCGTTGCGGGTGGCGATGCCGGCGAGGGTGATGAAGCCGATCAGCGTGGCGATCGACAGTGGTTGCCCGGAGAGCCACAGGCCGATGACGCTGCCGATCAGTGCCAGCGGCACGTTGGCGATGACCAGTGCGGCAAGGATGGCGGACCGGTAGCGGCTGTAGAGGACGACGAAGATCAGGCCGAGCGAGATCAGCGCCAGCACGCCGATGATGCGGGCGGCTTCCTCCTGTGCGCGGAACTGTCCGTCGAGGGTGATGAAGTAGCCGGAAGGCAGCTTCGTGTCGGCGACGACCCGGCGGACGTCGGAAACGACATCGGAGAGCGCGCGGCCCTGGGCGTTCGCCGAGAGGACGATGCGCCGGCGGCCATTGTCGCGGCTGATCTGGTTGGGGCCGTCGCCATCCTCGATCGTGGCCACACGCGAAAGCGGCACACGGCCGCTCGGTGTCTCGATCATCAGGTTGGCGAGCCCGGTCAGGCCACGTGCTTCCTCCGGCAGGCGCAATACCAGTGCGAAGCGCCGTGCGCCTTCGATCACCTGGCCGAGCTGTTCGCCATCGATCAGCGTCTGCAACTGGCGCAGCAGCATTGCCGGCGAAACGCCGTGCTGCTCGGCACGGGCATAGTCGACGCGCACCTTGATCTGCGGCGCCAGTACCTGCTTTTCCAGTTCGAGATCAGCGAGGCCCGGGATGGTGGCGAGCCGGTCGCGGAGTGCTGCGCCTTCGCCGCGCAGCACGTCGAGATCGTCGCCGACGATGCGGATAGCAATCTGCGCGCGCACGCCGGAGAGCATGTGGTCGATGCGGTGCGAAAGCGGTTGGCCGATGCTGACCGCTGCCGGCAGCGAGGCGAGCCGGGTACGCAGGTCGGCGTAGATGGCCGAGGGAGGGCGGCCGGGCTTCAGGCGCATGTCGAGTTCGGAGACATGTACGCCTTCCGCATGCTCGTCGAGCTCGGCACGGCCGGAGCGACGGCCGACATAGGTGACTTCTGGCACCTCGCGTACCAGCTGTTCCGCCAGTGCGCCAATCTTTACCGATTCGGCAAGCGTGATGCCGGGGTTCAGGCGCAGGCCCACGAAGGCTGCACCCTCGTTGAAGGGCGGCAGGAAGGTGGTGGCGAAGAAAGGTACGCTCGCTGCTGCCAGCACGGCAGCGATGGCGGCGGCGGCGATGATGCGCGTGCGCTGCGTCAGCGCCGCGTCCAGCCAGCGCCGGTAGTGCGCTTTCAGCCAGGCGACGAAGCGCGTGTCGCCGTGGACCGATGCTTCGCCATGACGCAGCAGGTACCAGGCCATCACCGGCGTCAGTGTGATCGAGACGACCAGGCTGGCAAGGATTGCCGTCAGGTAGGCGACGCCTAGCGGGATGAAGAAGCGACCCTCCAGCCCCGGCAGTGCGAAGAGCGGTACGAAGACGAGCGCGATGATCAGCGTCGACACGACGATGCCGGAACGGACCTCGTTCGAGGCATTCACGATCACGCGCAACGGGTGTTCCGGCGCAGCCTTCTGCCGGTTTTCGCGCAGGCGGCGGATGATGTTCTCGAGATCGACCACAGCGTCGTCGACCAGCTCGCCGATAGCGATGGCGAGCCCGCCCAGCGTCATCGTGTTGATCGATAGCCCGAAGTAGCGGAAGACCAGTGCCGCGGTGAGGATGGACAGCGGAATCGCGGTGAGTGAAATCAGCGTCGCTCGCAGGTTGCCAAGGAAGAGGTAGAGCACGGCGGCAACAAAGACGGCGGCAGCGGCCAGCTTGAGTTCGAGATTGCGGATGCTGGCTTCGATGAAGTCGGCCTGGCGGAAGGTGATGCGCGGCGCCGAGAGTCCGGCGGGGAGGCCGGACTGCATTTCTTCCAGCGCCGCTTCCACTTGCCGCGTCAGCGCCACGGTGTCGGCCGCCGGCTGCTTCTGTACGGCAAGGATCACCGCCGGCTGGCCGTTGAGGCCCGCGTCGCCGCGCCTGATTGCCGGCGCGAAGCCGACCGACGCCACCTGCGCGAGCAGGATCGGCTGGCCGTTGCGCGCCGTCAGCGGCAGGCGCTGCAGGTCTTCCAGCCGGCTGGTGCGGCCGAGGTTGCGGATCAGGTATTCACGGGCGTTCAGCTCGAGGAAGCCACCGCTGGTGTTGGCGGCGAAGCCACGCAGCGCGCCTTCGATCTGGTCGAGCGTGATGCCGAGTGCCGCCATGTGCGCCGTATCCGGTTGCACCTGGAACTGGCGGACTTCCCCGCCAATCGGGATGACCTGGGCAATGCCGGGGATCGTCAGCAGGCGCGGCCGCAGCACCCAGTCGGCGTATTCGCGTGCGGCCATCGCCTGCCGCTGCACGTTATCCGGTGCGGTCCCGGCCTTGGCATCGGCGGGGGCTGTTATGGGTATGCCGATGAGCAGGATCTCGCCCATGATCGAGGCGACCGGCCCCATGTGGGCGACGACACCGGTCGGCAGCTGCGCCTGTACCAGGGACAGGCGTTCGGCAACCATCTGCCGGGCGCGGTAGATCTCGGTGTCCCAGTCGAACTGCACGTAAATGAAGGAAAGTCCGGCTGACGACACCGAGCGCACCGAAGCGACACCGGGCATGCCGTTCATTGCCGTCTCGATCGGGAAGGTGATCAGCGCCTCTACCTCCTCCGGTGCCATGCCGCCGGCTTCGGTCATCAGCGTTACGGTCGGCTTGTTGAGGTCGGGAAAGACATCGACCGGCGTCTTCTGCACGACGAGCGCGCCATAGAGGATGAGGACGATTGAGGCAGCCAGCACCAGCAGCCGTTGCGACAGGCTTTTTTCGACGATGCGTGCAAAGAATGTCGTAGCCATTTTCAGCGTACCTGATTGAGCAGTGCCGCCCCCTGGACGACGACGCGCTCGCCCCCGGCGAGGCCGTCGACAACAGCGACACGGCTTGCATCGAGCGCCTGCGTGCGCACTGGGCGGGGATGGAAACGCTCGGCACTCGTCTTGAGCCAGACGATTTCCTGGTTGGCCGCGTTCTTGACGACGGCGGCCGCCGGCACGGGGACACCCCTGAACAGCGAGCGGGTCTGCGCAATGACCTTGAGCGGCTGGTTCAGTGCCAGCGTTGCGGTACCTCCGTCGACGCGGAAGAGCAGCGGGATTGCCTGTTCGCGCAAGGAGCGGCCGGCACCGACGAAGCTGAGCAGCACGTCCTGGCCCGGGCCGGCGCTGCCCCAGGCGCCGGCGATGTCGGTGGCGAGCCGCGGGTCGTAGGCAAGTGCTTCGACACGCAGGTTGGCCGGGTCGACGATCTCGAACAGGATTTCGCGGGCCTCGACCACCTGTCCGGCGACGACATTGGCAGCGGCAACGACGCCGCTCACCGGTGCCCGCAGGTCGTCATGGTGACGCAGGCTGCGCCCGATCGCCGCCTGCCGCTCGCGCAGGCTCTGCACCTCTCCTTCCGCTGCATCGATCTCCTTGCGGGCGACGGTCGCTTCCAGTTCGCGCAGGCGCGAAAGGCGTTTTTCGGCGACGCCGAGCGAGGCGCGGATTTCAGCTGCCTGAGCAGTTTGCCCGCCCAGCTCAAGCGGCGATACGGCCGGGTGTACCCGGGCAAGGAGGTCGCCCTTCCGGACGGACTGCCCCAGGGAGGCCATGCCGCCCTCTGGCGCTTCGACGCGACCGGACATCATGGCCTGCACGCGGCCGCCGCTGCCCGGATCGAGGACGACCTTGCCGGTCAGCTCGATTGCCGTCGGCTGTTCACCGGCTTCGGTCAGCGTCGTCCGCAGGGCCAGTTGCCGCTGGCTGGGCTTGGGCAGGAAGACGGTGCCGTCCGCGAGGCGTTGCGGGCCGTCGCCGCGCGTGGCCGGGCGTGTCTTTTCATCGCCGTGGTCGTGCCCTTCATGGGCGGCGAGCGGCAGGGCGTGGAGGCTGCCGGCGAGGAGGATCGTTGTGGCAAGGCGGGTAAGCGGGGACATCATGCGCTTTCTCCGTGGTTGCGCCGACGGCGCAGGACAAGGAAGCTCACCGCTGCGATGAGGGCCAGGGCGCCGGCGAATATCACGCCGAAGCGCCCGTCCGCATTCATCGTGCTCGGGGAGGGGGCGGCATCGGCGCTGACCATGAGGTCGGCGGCCAGCAGGTCGCTTTCGTCGCCGGCCGTGATCGTGATCGTCAGCGGATAGGTCGCCGGGGCCGCGAAGGGTGCTGCATCGATGATGTAGGTGCCGTCCGCCTGTGCTGCGGCAACGAGCGCTCGGCCGTTGCTCTCGATCTCGATGCGGGCGTCGCTGACGGGTTCGTTGTTCGCCCAACGATCCAGCGTCAGCGTCATGCGGCCATCCTTGATGCGGCCGACGAGCTCGAAGAGATCGCTGTCGGCTTCGAAGACCGGGTGCATGGGCTCCGCCGCAGCAGCCGGGGTCATTGGCAGTAGCGCGGCGATCAGCAGGAGGATTGCGGAAACGGTTCGCTGGCGTGTCATGGCAGTATTCCGAGGGCCTGGTTGTAACGGGAGATGCTGCGAGCAGCTTCGATGCGCGACCGTGCCGCTGCGAGTTCGGCGTCGAAGGCGTCGGCTTCGACACGCAGGCGTTGCGGCAGGTCGATGTTGCCGAGCGTGAAGGCACGTGCGTATTCGCGCCGCATCTCGGCGGCGAGGTGGCGACGGGTTTCGGCACGGGTGAGCGACTCGTCGGCCCGTTCGAGATCGCGCCCGGCCGCTTCGCGTTCGGCGTCGACGCGGCCCTGCTCGTAGGGCAGCAATGCCTCTGCTTCAATGAGGTCGGCGTTCGCGGCGGCGACCTTCGGCCGGTTGCGGGCATCGGTGGCGAGCGGGATGCGGACGCCGATGATGGTCGAGCTTTCCCAGGCGGTATCCTGCAAGGGCCGCTCACGGCGGACGCCGATGGTGAGTTCGGGCATGTCGCGGACGTTCTTTGCGGCGAGGTCGAGTCGCGCACGCGCGGCGCCGATGGCCTGTTCGAGCGGTGCCAGCTGCGGGTGCGTCCCTGGCACGGCATCCATCTTGTTTTCTCGCGGCCGGGTTTCGTGCATGCCGCCGCTGGCCGGCAGTGCCGGCAGGCCGGTGATGGCAAGGAAGCCGCGGGCTGCCCGGTGGGCGCGTCCGTCGGCCTCGGCGTAGGTTGCTTCGGCAGCCGCCTCGGCGCTGCGTGCCTGGTTGGCATCCATGCGCGGCAGATCGCCGGCGCGCACGCGTCGCTCCACGTCGGCGGCAAGCTGGCGGGCTGCTTCGGCGCGGGCGCGGGCGACATCCCGCTCGTTGGCGGCCAGCATTGCCTGCCACCAGGCTTCACGGACTTCGCCGGCGAGTTTCCAGCGCGCCTGTTCGACGAGCGCGGCGAAGGCGGTGCGTTCGCGTTCGATGAGCGCCAGCGTGCGTGCCTGGTAGCCGGGGAGCCAGAAGGGCAGGGTAATGCCGGCCTCCCATTCGCGCTGTCCGGCATCGCGCTGCAGGCGGTCGTTGCGGTTGGCGACTTCAGCTGCCGGTGATCCGGCAAGCAGGCTGTCGGCAGCCTCGTGGCGCGCAGCGAATTCTTCGTGGCGGGCCGCCAAGGCACGTGCCGCGGGGTGGCGCTCCCAGGCCGCGGCAACAGCGCTGCGCATGTCCTGCGCGTATGCCGGGCTTGTCGCCGTTGCCAGCGTGATCAGTGTCAGGGTTGCGGCTGAAAGCAGCCGCAGGGCGTGTGGTCGCATCGGATTCTCCGTGATTGCTTCGGGAAATCCGGCGGGGCGATTTCGGCTCCGGGATGTTGACGGCGATGAGTCGGCCGCTTCAGTTGAAGCGGCAGGCGACGTCTACAGTGGGAATACCCCGCCGGTCAGGCGAGGGGTGACCATTTCGGCCGTTCGGGCCGTTGGCGTGCCGGGGAGGCGAGCGCTTGCGGGGTGGCAGTGTCGGGGGCGTCGTCGGCGCCGGCAGCGGGCGGGATGTCTGCCCGGACGATTGCGCCGCAACCTACATGGCAGGCCGCACAGTGCCCGTCAGGAACGTTGCTGCAGCCAGCGCTGGTTTGTGCGGCCTGTTCCGCTGATTCGGCAGCGGCGGCATCGTGGTCGTGATGTCCGTGATGGGCGAGATCGTTGGCCTGAGGCGCTACAGCCATGCCTGCATCACCGCAGAATGCACCGCTTACCGCCCAGGCAGACTGGAGCGGAAGCGCAAGCATCAGCAGGCAGGCAAGGAATCGCTTCATCGATCGGAAAAAGGCATTCACGCCGGGATTATAGAGGTCCCGCATCCTTGGCTGTCAAGTTTCAGCCGGCGCTCCATCCGAAATCACGTGATACAGACGCGTTGGCGGATCCGGGACTGCAGGCTTCGTCAGCGTGAGCGATCCGTAGTGTTCCGGCATCATTGCATCCTATGCGGTTCGGCGTATCCTGATCCTAGGACCCAAGGGGGCGTTGGCAATGACTGGCGCAGGGTGCCATGGCGGTTCGCTGGTTTCCGGGCGGTAACGTCGCCCGAACACCATCGCGACGGCCGGAGCAGGGACGATGGATACGAATAACGGCAGAAGTTTTGGCGAGTGGTTGCGCGACCAGATGCGACTGGTCGATCACGATTCGCTCGCCCCTTACCGTGCACGGATACTGCTCGCGATGGGGGCGGTGGCCATTGCCCTGCTGGCGCCGTTTACAGTCAATCACCTGATTCAGGAGCGCTGGGGCGTCGCATTGGCGCTGTTCACGATCATGCTCCTGACCTACATCAATGTACGGGCGGTCGCGCAGCGCCGCTCGCCACCGATCCCTTCGGCCTGGCTGCTGCTTCCCTTCGTTGCCGGCATCACCATGTCCGTCGTGGTGCAGGGGGTGCCCGGCATCCTCTGGGCCTATCCGGTCGTCGTCTATGCCTACTTCGTCCTCCCTCGCCGGATTGCGCTGTTCAGCAGCATTGCCATCCTCGGCTACGTGGCATCCCTGGCTGCGGTAATGATCGATGTGCCCCTGGCCTTGCGGCTGTTCGCGACGCTGCTGCTGACGATCATCATGATCAACATCGTGCTCAATGTGATTGCCGACCTGCATCGCAAGCTCGAAAACCAGGCACTGACCGACCCACTCACCGGCGCCTACAACCGGCGCTTCATGGAGAAGGTGCTGGATGCGCTGGTGGCGCGCGCCGAGCGCCAGCCGCTCGTCGCCTGCATACTGATGATCGACATCGACCATTTCAAGCGCGTCAATGATCGATTCGGGCACGACCACGGTGACCTTGTACTCAAGCGCGTGGTCGATATCGTGGCCTCGCGGATGCGGCGAAGCGACCGACTCTTTCGCTGGGGCGGCGAGGAGTTTCTCGTTCTTCTAGAAGGTGCCGACCTCGAGGGTGCGACCCGTGTCGCGGAGGAAATCCGGCAGAGCGTGGCGGCTGCCACGATCCTCCCTGAACAGGCGGTGACGGTCAGTATTGGTGTCAGCCAGTACGAAGCGCGACAGGACGTTGATGGCTGGACACGGGCAGCGGATGTGGCCCTGTATGAAGCCAAGTCAGGCGGACGCAACCGGGTCGTGCAGGCGAAGACGGTACAGCCCTTCGCTCAGTGACAGACCGGGGATGAGGGCGCTAATGCGCCGCCCGTAATCCCGTTCAAACATGGCGAACCCGTGCGTTCAGCTGGTCTGTGCAGGTAGCGCAGCGATCGCGTTGTCGATCAACGCCAGCGCGCCCTCGAAATTGTAGGTGTCGAGTTCGTGCCCGATCTGTGCGGCCTGGGCACCGAGGGCCTCAGTGACGCGGCCGGCTGCCTCACCCCATAGGCTCAGCGCCCTGATGTCATCTTCAGCAACCAACGGGCGCAGGCGATTCAGTGTGCTTGCGATCTCGCCCCAGTCGATATCCTGATGATCGGTGCCGTGCCGGGCATCGTCCGGGGTGCTGGCGGCCGGAGGATGTTGTACGTGCGCCAGCTTTAGCGGGATGGTCAGCGTGAAGACGCTGCCCTCGCCGGGCGTGCTGGCGACGGCAATGTCGCCTCCCATGAGCCGGGCCAGGCGTTTGCAGAGTGCGAGCCCGAGGCCGGCGCCGCCATGGCTGCGTTTCGTCGAACTGTCGGCCTGCTCGAACAGCTGGAACAGCCGGGGCTGCTTGTCTGCAGGAATGCCAGGGCCGGTGTCGGCGACGCTGAAGGCGAGTTGCAGCGGCGGATCTTCTCCGGTTATTGCGCTGACCCGCAGCACGACGTGACCGTGATTGGTGAACTTGATGGCATTGGAGAGCAGGTGGCCAAGCATCTGGCCGATCCGGCGTGCGTCCCCGTGCAGCATGTCGGGGAGGTCCGGCGGGATTTCGGCGGTGAAGCCGAGTGCTTTCGATTCGGCACTTGCGGCGGCCTCCTTGCTGGCGTGCGCGAGAAGGGCGGAAAGGCTGAAGTCGATGGGTTCGAGGTTCAGCTGTTCGGATTCCAGCTTCACCATGTCCAGTACTTCGGCGAGCATCTCCTGCAGGCGCTGCGAAGCTCGCGCAATGATCTGCAGCTTCTCTCGCTGCGCCGGATCCCGTACTTCCTGCTGCAGCGACCAGCTCATGCCTGCAATGGCATTCATCGGCGTCCGGAATTCGTGGCTCATGTTGGCGAGAAAGGCGCTCTTGGCGCGGCTGGCAGCCTCGGCCAGGTCGCGCGCCTGTGCGAGCTGCGCGGTCCGCTGGGCAACCATTTCCTCGAGGTGATGCTTGTGCTCGTCGAGTTCCTGATAAACCGACTGGAGGTTGCTGTACTGCAGGTTGATCAACTGGTAGAGATCGATGAGTGCCTGCGTCTTGGCCTGCAGCGCCGGATCCGATTCCTTGCCTTCTGCCCTTTCGAAGGCTTCGCCGGGGGGTGTGCCCTTGCGGATGGCCATGAGCTGGCTACCGAGCACCTGGTCGTCGCTCAGGATGTGGAACACGAGCCAGTTGGCAAGGAAGGTCAGCAGCTCGCCGCCTGAGATGTCCCCAGTCCGCTCGTAGCGCTCGCGCATCTCCCCGACGTGGGCGGCGAAGTCGGCATGTGAGGCGAGGTGGTGCTCGCTGTGGCGCTGGTCGATGCCGTTGTCGGCCATCAGGCGCGCTTCGGTCTGGAAATGGAAGACCGCGTATTCCGTCAGCTGATCGAGCAGGTGGTCGGCGGCTTCGTGTGACACGGCATACGGCTGCACCAGAACCGGTGCCGCCTCGTTGATCAGGCCGATCAGCCAGCGGTGCTGTTCATCGATGATGTCTATGCCGGTAACGAAGTAGTCGTTCCAGGTGATCAGGCTCATGATGCGGCTTCATCCGAACAGGTATATTCACAGCATACTACTGCTGCCCCCGCGTGGAGCGAGTGGTCGTGACAAGCGGGGAATATCTGGCGGGAATCGGGCGTAGCGGAGGCGGAAATGACGACGGGGGCCGAAGCCCCCGCCGATAGCCATTCTGTTTATCGGACGGCTATGTCCTCAGCAGGCCTTAAGCGGCCATTGCGAAACGCTCATCGTTGGCGTTTGTGGATTTGCGCGGATTACGTCCGTCGCCTTTCGGGCCGCCTGCGCGCCTTCTTTCACCCTGTCGAGACCAGATCACCCCCCCTGTGGTGGAGGTGGGCGGAATCGAACCGCCGTCCAGAATGCTTCCGGTTTGCCGGAATTACGACCGTGCCGACATTATGGGGGCGGGGGGCGAGGAATTCAAGGAAGGACGACGCGTGCGATGTCGTCCGGGTGGGTGGCATGGTGATCCGCACCCCAGTCGTTCACCGGTCCGCTGTCGCCAAGGTAGCCATAGAGGGCGGCGACGGTGGTCATGTGGGCTGCCCGCCCGGCAGTGATGTCGCGGATGTCATCCCCGACGAAGATGCACGCTTCCGGCGTGATGCCCGCAAGCGCGCAGGCAAGCAGCATCGGGCTGGCATGGGGCTTGGCGCGCGGCGATGAGTCGCCACTGACGATGCAGGCGGCGCGGCGTGCGTAGCCGAGGGCCTCCATCAGGGGGAGGGTGAAGCGCTGCGACTTGTTGGTGACGATGCCCCAGGGGATGTTGCGTTCTTCCAGCGCATCGACCAGCGCGGCGATGCCGTCGAAGAGGCGGGTGTCGGCGCAGAGCGCCTGCTGGTAGTGGATCAGGAAGCGATCGTAGTGGCTGCGGTAGTCCGGATGTTCCGGCAGCATGTCGAAGCCGATGCGCAGCATGCCGCGTCCGCCCTGGGAAACATACGGGCGCAGGGTTGCCAGCGGCAGTGCCGGGCGTCCGCTCTCACCCAGGAGCTTATTGAGTGCCGCGCCCAGGTCGGGTGCGGTATCGGCAAACGTGCCGTCCAGGTCGAAGAGGACCCCCTGTGGGCGTCCTCGCACCTGCTGGTCAGGCATTTCGGATGGTATGAACGAGATAGTTGACGTCGGTGTCGCGACCCAGCGAGTAGGCTTTTGTGAGCGGGTTGTAGCTCATGCCGATGATTTCATCAACCTCGAGGCCGACAGACTTCGCCCAGCGCGACAGTTCTGAAGGTTTGATGAATTTGGCATAGTCGTGCGTGCCCTTCGGCAGCAGTTGCAGGATGTACTCGGCGCCAATGACGGCAAACAGGTAAGCCTTCGGGTTGCGGCTGATCGTCGAGAAGAATACGTGCCCGCCGGGCTTTGCCAGTGCCGCACAGGACGCGATGGTACTGGCCGGGTTGGGCACATGTTCGAGCATTTCCATGCAGGTCACGACATCGTAGGTGCCGGCTTCCTGTGTTGCCAGCTCCTCGGCGGAAACTTGCCGGTAATCGACGCTGCGACCGCTTTCCAGCAGGTGCAGGCGGGCAACGCCCAGCGGCTTTTCGGCGAGATCGATGCCGGTGACGTTTGCGCTACGCGCCGCCATCGCTTCGGCGAGGATGCCGCCGCCACAGCCGACATCGAGCACCTTCTTGCCTTTTAGCGAGGCGAGGCGGTCGATCCAGTCAAGGCGGAGCGGGTTGATTTCATGCAGCGGACGGAATTCGCTGTTGGGATCCCACCAGCGGTGGGCGAGATCGCTGAATTTCTGCAGTTCGGTCGGGTCGACGTTGGTCATGCTGGCTGGTACGGCTTCAGGCTGTGGAAAGAAAAAAGCCCTGCTTGCGCAGGGCTTTTCGATCGGCGGTCAGAATTACTTCTGGGTGCCGATGATTTCGATGTCGACGCGACGATCCGGCTGCAGGCAGGTGACCAGAGCCTTGCTCTTCTTGTCGCCCTTGCAGTTGGTGCCGGTCTTCGGCTGCTTCTCGCCCTTGCCTTCGGTGTAGACCTTGTTGGCTTCGATGCCCTTGCTCACCAGGTAGGTCTTGACAGCGGCAGCGCGCTTTTCGGACAGCTTCTGGTTGTAGGCGTCGGAACCAAGGCGGTCGGTGTGGCCGACGGCGATGATGACTTCGAGGTTCAGCGACTTCGACTTGGCGACCAGGTCGTCAAGCGACTTCTTGCCTTCCGGACGGAGGACAGCCTTGTCGTAGTCGAACAGGGCGTCGGCAGCCAGGGTCACCTTGGCCGAGGCAGGCTTGCCCGTCGGGCCAGCCGGAGCGGCGGCCTTCGGCTCGCAGACTTCCTTCGGCAGGAGGTCCTTGTCGCAGGCGCAGCCAGCCGGATCCTTGGCAGCAGCAGCCGGGGTCCAGAAACCAGTACGCCAGCAGAGGCCGGTACCGCTGCGGGCAACTTCGCCGCGCTGGTCGATGACATAAACACGGTCAGCAGCCGTTTGAGCTTGCGCGACGGCAGCACCGAAGCCCATGGCAGCAGCGATGGCGACCATCAGGGATTGCTTGGCGATTTTCTTCATTCGTTTCCCTCGTTAGTGAATTTAGCCATTACGGGCCGCCGACAAAGCAAAGCCTGAAAAAAGCTAGGCCAGCCTCGCGCGCGGACTGATCCTAGTTTGCCATATGGATGCGATTTTTTCCAAATCCTTTTTGAGAAATCCCGTCAGGCTGTGGTTTTCGAGCAGCAATTGCCCTGCAACCCAGACGTGGCTGACGTTTTCCCTGTCCGCAACATAGACGACGTGGGATTCCGGGGCATAGCACGGTGCGAGCAGCGGGTCGTCGAGACTGATCGCGCAGAGATCGGCCGACTTGCCGGGCAGCAGCGAGCCGATCTCGTGATCGAGGCCGAGCGCACGCGCACCGGCCAGCGTCGCGGCGCGTAGTGCGGCATGGGCACCGAGGGCAGCGGCGTCGCCGCTGGCTCCCTTGGCGAGCAAGGCGGCCAGGCGGGTCTCGCCGAGCAGGTCCAGGCGGTTGTTGCTGGCGGCGCCATCGGTGCCGATGCCGACACTGACTCCCGCTGCCGCGAGTTCTGCGACGCGTGCAATGCCGCTGCCAAGCTTGAGGTTGGAAGCCGGGCAGTGCGCGACCGAACAGCTGTTCGCGGCGAGCATGGCAATCTCATGGTCATCGAGGTGGACGGCGTGGACGGCGATCAGGTTGGGGCCGACGACACCCAGTCGGCGCAGGCGTTCCAGTGGGCGTACGCCATGGAGCTTTTGGCTTTCTGCGATTTCGTGCAGCGTTTCATGGACATGCAGGTGGACGGGCAGGTCGAGTTCCCCGGTCAGCGTCGCTACGCGTTCGAAGCTGCGGTCGCTGACGGTATAGGGTGCGTGCGGCGCCAGTGCGAAATGGAGGAGCGGCTGGCCGAGCAGTTCATCTCGGGCAGCCAACCCTTTGGCCAGGTAGTCGTCGGCGTCGGTCGCGTAGGCAGTGGGAAATTCCAGCAGGGGCAGCCCGATCACCGCCCGCATGCCCGCCTCGCGGACCGCGGCGGCAGCCGCGGTCGGGAAAAAGTACATGTCGTTGAAGCAGGTAATGCCACCACGCAGCATTTCGGCGCAGGCGAGCAGGGTGCCGTCGTGCACGAATTCGGGAGAAACGTGGCGCCCCTCAGCCGGCCAGATGTGGTCCTGCAGCCAGGTCATCAACGGCATGTCGTCGGCGAGGCCGCGCAGCAGGCTCATCGCGGCGTGGCAATGCAGATTGACGAGGCCGGGCATCAGGACGTGCCGCTCGAGCGTGATTTCGCGCTCGGCGGTGTAGTGCTCTAGCGCTTCCCGCTCGGGCAGCAGGGCGACGATGCGTCCGTCGCGGACCGCCAGTACATGATGTTCAAGTACCGTATCGGCGGGTTCCACCGGGATGATCCAGCGGGCGCGGATGAGCAGGTCGATCGCTTCGGTCATGGCAGGGTCGTCGGCGTGGCGAGCAGGTCAGCGGGTAAGAAAAACCCCGCCGGAGCGGGGTTTTTGGTTGCTTCGATCTGGCTGATTACTTCTTGGGTTCAGCCGTCACGTCGATGGTGACGCGGCGATGCGGTGCCAGGCATTCGATCAGCTTCTTCTTCGGAAGCTTGTCGTCACACTTCGGCACGCCGGTCGCCGGCTGGGTCTTGCCGGCGCCCATCGTCTCGATCTTGTCG
>WBZP01003292.1_pt1 | contig 17654 bp, 13 predicted proteins | sample 5204301 | NCBI WGS metagenome assembly WBZP01 (sample SAMN12412401, study PRJNA552823) | activated sludge metagenome | isolation source: activated sludge from nitrification reactor of wastewater treatment plant... | place: USA: Pennsylvania | collected 2017 | reverse complement strand
ATCGCGCCGCCGCACAGCGCTAACACGACGTCGTTGAGCGTGCATTGCGCGGCAGTGGCCACCGCGCGCAGGCGTTCGATCGGGAACTGCTGCGTCGCGAAGCGGCGCTTCTCGCGCACGCGGCCGTTGAGCACCGACAGCGGCGTGTCGAAGGGCAGGGCCATGCCGTCGCCGGGGTCGCCGATGCGGCGGAAGATCTTGCCGAAGGCACCCACCAGCTGCGGCACCGAGCGCACCTGCATGCTCAGGCCGGCCACGGCCTCGGTGAGTACGTTGCTCATCGTCGGCGGCGGACCGCGGCGGTCGGCCCTGGGCGCGCGTTCGGGTGGTGGCGCCCAGAACGGGGGCAGGCTCAGGCTCTTCTTGCGATCGGTCGACATCGAACGCTGCAGCATCTTCATGCCGCTGACGCCGTCGATCAGCGCGTGGTGCATCTTGACGTACAGCGCGAAGCGCTGCCCTTCCAGCCCCTCGATGATGGTGCACTCCCAGGGCGGGCGCATCAGGTCGACCGGCGTGCTGTGCAGGCGGCCGACCAGCTCGCCCAGTTCGCGTTCACCACCCGGCCAGGGCAGGGCCGCATGGCGCACGTGGTACTCGAGGTCGACATCGTCGTCCTCGATCCAGGTCGGGATGGGGCTGCGGGTGAGTGGCCCCTTGAGCCGGCGGTTCCAGGGCGGGAACAGGCCACGATGGGTGCGGAAGTCGGCCATCATGTTGCGCAGGAAGTCGCGCGGCGCGCGATCGGGCAGCCGGAACTGCAGCAGCCCGCCGACGTGGTTGGGCGCGGCCCGCGACTCGGTCAGTATCCAGGCGGCGTCGAAGGGGTTGAGCCTGACGGCGCTCACGGCGCGGGCTTCCGTGCCGCGCGCTTCGCGGCGGGCGCCTTCGTGGCGGTGGTCTTTCTGGCCGCGGACTTGCGGGTCGCCGGTTTTGGTGCCGGCGCTGTGGCCGCCGCCTTAGCCGCCGCCTTAGCCGCCGCCCGCTTGCGTGGCGCCGCGCCTTCGATCGGCTTGCCGTCCGAGCCCTTCCAGGTCAGCCGCGCCTTCTTCGCCAATGCCACCACCTTGGCGATGTCCTCGTCGCTGAAGGCGCCATTGACGCCGGCGATCGCGGCCAGCTTCATGCCATGCTTGATGCCGAGCTTGTAGATCTCCTTGACCTTCTCCCACTCGGTGTCGCGTCCGATGGTGAAGACCTCAAAGCGGCCTTCCAGTGCCAGCGTGATGGTCTCGGCCAGGCAGGCGTAGACCACGTTGGGCGGCAGAGCGATGTCCTTGAGCCCACGTACTTTGGAAGGCAGTTCGATCTCGCCGGATTCGACCACCAGCACGTCCGGGCGCTTGGCCACCTCCTCGGGCGGCAGGTCCAGCGGGCGCGCCACGTCGGTGATCACGCAGCCGGGCTTGACGCGGGTGATGTCCAGGATCTTCTTGCCCGCACCCGAGGTGGAGGTGACGATCATGTCCATGTCGGCCAGCAGCGGCTCGTAGTCGATCGAACAGACCACGTTGGCATCGGGCGTGTCCTGCAGGATTGAGGCCTTGAGCTGTTCGAGCTTCTTCAGGTCGCGCCCGGCGATCACCACTTGCTCGAAGGCCATCGCCATCAGGCGGGCACTGACGGATCCGATCGAACCCGAGGCGCCGATGACCATGGTCTTGGCGTGGATGCGTTTGCCGTCCTTCGAAGGCTGCACCAGGCGCATGCGCTTCATTGCGTCGGCGGCCGCCCACAGTGCGCCGCTGGCCGAGTAGCTGTTGCCGGTGGTGATGGGCAGGCGCGAGCGGCGTGCCACCGTCACGCCGGCGTCGCCGACGACCTTGGTGAAGGCGCCCAGGCCCATCATCTGCGCGCCCATCTTTTCGGCCATCCTCGAAGCCGCGAGCAGCCGCCGGTAAGTGAACTCGGGGCTGTGCGAGAGCATCTCCTTGGGCGTGCCGCCGACGAACAGCAGCCAGCCCTCGGCCTCGGCGCCGGTGGGCGAGACGATGTTCTCCATCTTGCAGTAGACCATCGGCGGCATGTAGGCGGCCGCCGCCTCGATCCTGTCCATCACCGAGCGGGGCGTCGCCTTGGGGATCGGCAGGTTCTTCTTGATCAGCGTCTGGCTCAAGGGGTGGATGACGAAGGCAAAGCGCTTGATGTTGCGGAACTTGCCCGTCGGGTGCAGCAGCCGCGGCTGCAGGTCGAGCTCGTCGATGATCTCGGCGAAGTCGTCGTCCGAGATCTCGCCGTGGTCCTTGCCCAGCTTGGCCAGGATCATGGCCTCGATCACGTTGGTGCCGACCACGCGTTCGAACAGGTTGGGGCTGACGTCGATCACCAGGTTTGTCTTGCGCTCTTTGAACCAGGCCAGGCGCTCGTCGTCCACCGCCGAGGTGATGACGGTCTTGCCGGCCAGGCTGGTGCTGCCCACGCCCGCCTTGAGCTCGCCGAAGGTGCCGACGATGACGTGGCACTTCTCGATGGCCGAGCGCAGGCGCATGTTCTTGAAGCCGCTGAGCGCGGCTTCCAGCAGTTCGCCTCGGCGGCCGCCGAGGATCCAGTCTTTGCCCTTGGCATAGAGCTCGAGCTGCTCGATCGAGGTCAGCATCGTCGGCGCCCCGGTCTGCATCAGCGCGTCGGCAAAGAACAGGTTCTTGGTGTAGTCCGACAGCGCCACCGCCATGTCGTAGTTGCGCATGCCCGAGAAGAACAGCACCAGGTTGTTGTTGAAGTAGTGCACCAGGTCCTTCTGCACCTGGCGCACGGCGCGCACCTGCAGCAGGCGGCGCAGCGTGGCGCCGGTGGTGGCCGGCACGCGCGTGACGACCTTCAGCAGCCGCCGCGTCTCCTTGTTCACCAGCGTGCTCTGGCCGACCTGGTAGTGGTCGCCGATCTCACCCAGCCCGATCGCGTCGGCGCTGGCCTGGTGCCGACGCATCAGCTCCCAGGCTTTGGTGGTGTCGTCGTCGGCGCCCAGCCGCGAGATCTCGAATCGGTCGCCGAGGAAGTCGGTCTGGAAGCTGAAGTCCTGCTTGGACGAGCCGAGCGAGACGGTGACGACTCTTTTCATGGAAGCTCCTGTCTTGTTGTTGGGTTCAGGCGCACACGCTCAGGCCTTCTTCGTCGCCCCACGCTTGGCGCTGGCCTTCTTCGCGGCGGGCTTCCTGGCAGGGGTCTTGCCGCCCGGTGGCGCTGCACTGGGCGGCGGCGCCTTCGGAAGCAGGCGGCGGATCAGGTCCTCGCATTGCGCCTGCGTCATGTAGCGCGGCACCGGATAGCCGGTGTGCGCCTCGTGCAATGCGGCGCGGGCAAGGGCCGGGATGTCGGCTTCCTGCAGCGCGTCGAGCTGAGTCGGGATGCCGAGGTCGCGGTTGAGCTGCTCGACGGCATCGATGAACCTGTCGGCCAGCACATCCGCATCCTCGCCATCATCCCCGAGCCGCGCGCGCAGCGCGAGCTGCGCCAGCCGCTGCGTGACCGCGCTGGCCGAGAAGCGCAGCACGTGCGGCAGCACGATCGCGTTGGCCAGGCCGTGCGGCGTGTGGTACCTGCCGCCGAACTGGTGCGCGATGGCATGCACGTAGCCCACGTTGGCACGCGTGAAGGCCAGTCCGGCGAAGGTGGATGCGAGCGACATCTGCTCGCGCGCCTGCAGGTTGCCGCCGTCACGGCAGGCGGTGCGCAGGTTCTCGAAGATCATGCCCACGGCGGCCAGGCCCATGCTGTCGGTGTAGTCGGTGGACCAGGTGCCGAGGTAGGACTCGACCGCATGGGTCAGCGCGTCGATGCCGGTGGCCGCGGTCACGTGTGGGGGCAGCCCGGTCATCAGCTCCGGATCGAGTGCCGCCATGCGTGGCACGAGGCGCGTGTCGACGATGACGAGCTTGCTCTGGCGCTCGGGGTCGGCCACCACGGCGGCCACGGTCACCTCGCTGCCGGTGCCCGCGGTGGTGGGAACCGCATAGACGGTCAGGGGCGTGCGCAGCCCTTTGAAGTAGCCTGCCAGGCCGCGCAGGCTCTTGCGCGGGTTGGCGATCGACACCGCGACGGCCTTTGCTGCGTCCATCGACGAGCCGCCGCCGACCGCAACGATGGCGTCGCAGTCGTGGCCGCGGCAGAAGTCGATGGCCTCCTCGATCAGCGGAATCGGCGCATCCGGCGTGATCCGGTCGAAGACCACGTACTGGGCGCCGCCGGCCGTAAGGGCGTCGGTCAGGCTGCGCAGCAGCCCCAGCTTGCTGATCACCGCGTCGGTGACGACCAGGATCTTGCGGTGGCCGAAGGCCGCGATCGACTGGCCCAGGCGGGCCGCCGAGCCGGGGCCGACCAGCAGGGTGGGCTGCGGAATGGGCAGCCAGCGTGTCATCAGGCCCGCACCCTTGAACAGTGCACCCAAGCTGGCGCTCTTGGCGGATTCGGGAATGAAATCGAGGTTCACTTCAGGGTCTCCTGGCAGGTGTGGGTGAGCTCAGGGCTGGTCGGCGCCGGCGGGTTTCGTGCGCCGGGGCCTCCTGGCCGGTGCGGACTTGGGCTCGAGATGATCGACCGCCAGCTCGAAGGCCTGGCGGGTGAAGGCCAGCACGGCGGCGAACTGCTCGTCGTTCAGGCGCCGCGCCGCGTCCGAGCCGCGATAGAGGTTGGCCAGCTCGCGTTCACGCGCGCCTTGCACCGCCAGCTTGCCGATGCCCAGCGCTTCGAGCGTATTCCAGAGTTCGGGGTTGTACTGGCGTGTGAGGGCCATCGCCATCGGCAGCGGATCGCGGCGGCCCAGCACCCCGGCCAGGCGCAGCACCACGTCGAAGGGCAGCGAGACGATGCCGCCTTCGGCCTGTTCGATGAGCTTGGCGTCACCCAGGCCGATAGCCTCGGCTACCTCGTCCAGCGTGAGGCCTGCGGCTTCGCGCCAGCGGCGGATCTGCCGGCCGGCAGCCGTGATGGCGGACTTCTTGGCCGGATCCTTGACACGCGCGTGCGCCAGCGACAGACCCAGGTCGGTGGCGCTGCCGGCCACGTTGATCAATGTATCGGCCCAGCCGCGTACCTGCCGCGCCAGCGACAGCAGCTGCGGCTCTTCCTTGACCTCGGTCTTGTTCATGGGCAATGGGTTTCCCGGCGGGATCGGCGTGCACCGGTGCGAAGGGCTGCCAGGGCGCGCAACGGTGCCACAAAAAGTGCCGCAGTGAAATGGCGGCTTGCTCTGGGTGGCGCATCAGGGTGCACCCCAGTGCCGCCGAAGCGGTCGACCGCGGCTCAGTGTAGGCGAAGGCCCTTCCTGGCGCGTCGGCCAAGCGTGGGTTGGCCCGGTGCTGGAGTCAAGCGCGGCCGTACATCCAGCGCAGTGCCAGCCGGCGTTCGGCCGTGGGCAACCTGGACAGATCGGCCAGCAGCTGCGAGGCCAGCCTGCAGTCGACAGCTGAAGCGCCTGATCGCTCGGCTTGCCCCAGCACGAGCAACAGCCCTGGCGCGCGCTGGCCCAACGCGCGCGCAAGGACTTCCTGCTCCAGCGGGCTGAGCCCACGCGCCGAATCAGCCGGTGGTGCTTCGTTGGCCAGGTCGGCAAGCCAGGCCGCTTCGCGCAGGCGCAGTGGCTCGGGCAGTTGGCGCAGCAGCGACGGGTCGCCGGCTAGCAGGCGGCGGCAGGTTTCGGCCGATGCTGGGCCCGTGGCGGTCAGCCGGTCGGCCTGCAGCCCAGCATAGTGATCCCGCAGCGTGACGCTGGCCGAGCGCAACAACTCAGGCAGGCGTGCCTGCACGGCCCGCTGAGCCAGCACCTGCAACGCATCGTCGGCCAGACCGGCGGCGCGTGCTCGGGGCAGGGGTTCCGCGGCAGCCGCCAACATGCCTGGCAAGCGCCGCTCCAGCGCCAGCCAGACCGGGTTGCTGCGCAAGGCGTCCAGCCATTCGCCGGGTGGGGCCTCGCCCTCGGGCAGGGCCACCTCCAGCGGTCTTCCGGGCACACCCACGAGGCCCGCGCCGACCAGTTCGTCCATCTCGGGGTGCCAAGGCCGCCCGGGCGTCGCGCTCAAGGCCTTGCGAATCAGGTGCTGGGCCAGGCCCGCTTGTTGCCAGTGCCCGGTTTCCTCGCGGCGCGCCCAGGTCCGCCACAAAGGGTTCAGGCTGGCTGGAGCCTGCCGGTGCAGGCCCAGGCGGCCTTCGGGCATCAGCTGACGGCTGCGGCCGGCCAGGAAGACGTCGACGCAGCTCATGACGCAGTTCCCCACCACGCGTGTGCGCCAGCCTTTCCCGGCCAGCGCGGTGGCCAGGTGCAGGGCCTCGGCGCGGTGGCCGCCGTCGAGTTGCAGCTCCAGCAGTCGGCTGCCACCGGCCGCAGGCAGCAACGAGGCGACGCGCTGGCCATCGCCCAAGGCCAGTGTGCCCTGAAGGCGCATGGCCTGGCCCGATGGTGAAGGCGCCAGGTGCGCCGGCTCCAGCAGGTCGCTGCCTTGGGCGTACTGCCACAGCTCGGGCAGGCGGGGCAGTCCATGCAGGACGCAGGTGGCGCCAGTGAACAGCAACGCGGCGACTGTCGTGGCCCGCGCCGCCCAAGGCCACAGCCGGGCCGACCCGACCCCTCCGTGCTTGTGTGCCACCCGCCAGGTTCGTGCGGCGCCCCAGCCCAGCAGCAGCAGCGCCAGCGGCCAGCCGATCAGCAACAGCCTGCTGCCCTCGACCAGCGGGGCGCCGTGCAGGCTCAGCCAGGTGGCGGTGCCGTCCAGCAGCAGATGGGCAAAGGTCCAGGGCAGGGCAAAGGCCAGCCAGAAGTTGCGAGCCAACGAGGCCCGGCCGCGCGGCGCAGCGGCCCCGATGTGCAGGGTATTCACTTGCCGATGATCTCTTCCATGCGTTTGTCCTTGATGTTCACCTCATCCGGCTTGACCAGCAGATCGCGCACGTGCTTCGGCCCTTGTGGTGCAGAGGCGGGTGCGGCATCGGGACCGGCAGGCAGCACGCTGACGCTGCCGGTGATGGCCTGCCGGCGGCTGCCAGCCGGGCACTCGCTGTTGGTGTACAGCACCTCGCCCCGGACAAGGCACTTGCGTGGCTTGCCGGCTTCATCCGGCCTGGACGATGCTTCTGGCGCTGGCGGCTTGCCCAGCAGACTTCGCAGCGTGGCCAAGCCCGACCAATTCGCGGCCCGGGAGTCAGCCGACAGACCCAGGGGCCCTCGGAAGAGCCAGATGCAGCCAGCCGACAGGCTGGCCACCAGCAACCCGGCCAGCCACTTCATTCGCATCCGGCAGTTCCTGGCCTGGCAGCGTCGCGCAGGCGAGTCCTCGGGCTTCGCATCGCCATGAGCTTGATCTTGTCGTTGGGCTGATTCTAGGAGGCTATCGGCCGCCGGCTCGAGCCCAAGCCCGTCCCTAGAATGCCCTGGATGAGCTTCGTCCACTTGCGTACGCACACCGAGTACTCCGTTGTCGATGGCACGCTGCGCATCGGTGCGGCAGCCAGTGCCGCGCGCGCAGACGGTCAGGGTGCGCTGGCCATTGCGGACCTGAACAACCTGTTTGGCGCGATCAAGTTCTACAGCGCCTGTCGTGGCAAGGGCGTCAAGCCCATCCTTGGCGCTGACGTTGTGCTTGAACCGGCCAGCGCCTCACCCGGTGGCGACCGCCAGCCCAGCCGACTCCTGTTGCTGGCGCAAGGTACGACGGGCTACCTCCACCTGTGTGAGCTGCTGGCCCGTGGCTGGGTGCACAACGCGCAGCGTGCCCAGGCCTGGCTCAAGTGGGACTGGCTCGAAGAACTGGGCGACGGGCTGATTGCCTTGTCCGGGGCCGATGCGGGGGCGCTGGGGGCAGCGTTGCTGGCCGGCGACGCTGAACGGGCGCAGGCACTGGCTGACCGCCTTTCCAGGCTGTTCCCTGGGCGCTTCTACATCGAACTGCAAAGGGCTGGTCTGCCCGGCAACGAGGAGCATGTGCAGGCCGCCGTGGCCTTGGCGGCGCGCTGCGGGCTGCCGGTGGCGGCCACGCACCCCGTCCAGTTCCTGCATCCTGACGACTTCGAAGCGCACGAAGCCCGCGTCTGCATCGCCGAAGGCGAAACGCTAGCCAACCCGCGGCGGGTCAGGCGCTTCACGCGGGAGCAGTACTTCAAGAGCCGGGCCCAGATGGCCGAGCTGTTTGCCGACCTGCCTTCGGCATTGGCCAACACGGTGCAGATCGCGCAGCGCTGCAACCTCCAGCTGGTGCTGGGCAAGCCGCAGCTGCCGGACTTCCCAACGCCCCTGGTCGAAGGCCGGCGCATGGCCCCCGACGACTACTTTCGCCAGGCCAGCCACGAAGGCCTGGAACGCCGGCTGGCCGCGCTGTACCCGGATGCGGTGCGGCGCGACAAGGAGCGGGCGCGCTACGTCGAACGCCTGGAGTTCGAACTGGCGACCATCATCAAGATGGGCTTCCCGGGCTACTTCCTGATCGTCTCGGACTTCATCGTCTGGGCCAAGGCCAACGGCTGCCCGGTGGGGCCGGGCCGGGGTTCCGGAGCTGGTTCGCTGGTGGCCTATTCGCTGTTCATCACCGACCTGGACCCCCTGCAGTACGAGCTGCTCTTCGAACGTTTCCTGAACCCGGAACGGGTGTCCATGCCCGACTTCGACATCGACTTCTGCCAGGCCAACCGCGACCGCGTGATCGAGTACGTGAAGGACAAGTACGGCCGCGACGCCGTGAGCCAGATCGCCACCTTCGGCACGATGGCCAGCAAGGCCGCTTTGCGCGACGTGGGGCGCGTGCTGGGCATGGGCTACGGCCATGTGGACAGTGTGGCCAAGCTGGTGCCGGGGCTGCCGGGCAAGACCTACACGCTGGCGCCGGTGCCCGAAGACCCGGATCCGGGTGTGATCTACGTGCGCAAGGAGGTGCCCGAGCTGGAGGCGCGCGAAGCCGCCGAAGAAGAAGTGGCGGCCCTGCTGGCACTGGCTACCCGGGTCGAAGGCATCGTGCGAAATGTCGGCATGCACGCCGGGGGGGTGCTGATCGCACCGGGCAGGATCACCGACTTCTGCCCGCTGTACCAACAGCCCGGCAGCGACAGCGCGGTGAGCCAGTTCGACAAGGACGATGTCGAGGCCATCGGTCTGGTCAAGTTCGATTTCCTGGGCCTGGCCACGCTGACCATCCTGGAGCTGGCCAAGGACTTCATCCGCGCTCGGCGGCCCGAGCGTGCAGACTTCGCCTATCAAAACCTGCCCCTCAACGACCCCAAGGTCTACAAGCTGTTCTCCGAAGGCCTGACTGAAGCGGTGTTCCAGTTCGAAAGTCGCGGCATGCAGGGCATGCTGCGCGAGGCGCGGCCAAGCCGGCTGGAGGACCTGATCGCGCTGAACGCCATGTTCCGGCCCGGCCCGATGGAGAACATTCCGAGCTTTTGCGCGCGCAAGAACGGCAAGGAGGACATCGTCTACCCGCACCCGCTGCTGGCACCGGTGCTGGAAGAGACCTACGGCATCTTCGTCTACCAGGAGCAGGTGATGCAGGCGGCGCAGGTGCTGGGCGGCTACAGCCTGGGCGGGGCCGACCTGCTGCGGCGGGCGATGGGCAAGAAGAAGGCCGAGGAAATGGCCAAGCACCGCGCCATCTTCCGCGAAGGGGCCGCGGCGCAGGGCATCCCGTCGGAGAAGGCCGACGAGATCTTCGACCTGATGGAGAAGTTCGCCGGTTATGGCTTCAACAAGAGCCATGCCGCGGCCTACTCGCTGCTCGCGTACCACACGGCCTGGATCAAGGTGCACTGCACGGCGGAGTTTTTTGCCGCCAACATGACCATCGAGTCGGACAACACCGACAAGCTCAAGGTGCTGCTGGCCGATGCCAGGCTGTTCGGCCTGCGCTTCGAGCCGCCCGACATCAACACTGGTACCTACCGCTTCGAGCCGATCAGCGAAACCCAGGTGCGATACGGCCTGGGCGCGGTCAAGGGCACAGGTCAGGGCGCCATCGAGGCCATCGTCGCCGCACGCGAGGGTCAGGGTGCCCATGCCGGCAGCGGGGGTGGACCGTTTCGCAGCATCTTCGACTTCTGCGCCCGCGTCGACCGCAAGGCCGTCAACAAGCGCGCGGTGGAGGCGCTGGTCAAGGCCGGTGCCTTCGACAAGCTGCACCCGGATCGCGCCAGCCTGCTGGCCAGCGTGGCGCTGGCTTTCGACTGGGCGGACACGCAACAGGCCAACGCGCTGCAGGCAGGCCTGTTCGACCTGGGCGACGTGCATGGCAGCAGCACCCAGGAGCCAGCCCTGGTGCACGTGCCGCCCTGGGACGTGCGTGAGCGTCTGGTGCAGGAAAAGACGGCGCTGGGCTTTTATCTGTCGGGCCATCTCTTCGACGCCTGGCGCGAAGAGGTGCGGCGTTTCGCCCGGCTACCGATCGAGGATCTGGTGGACAGCCGCGATCTGCAGCTGCTGGCCGGCATCGTGACCGACCCGCGGGTGGTCAATGCTGCGCGCGGCCGCGTGATCATCTTCCGGCTGGACGATGGCAGCGAAGCCATCGAGGCCGTGGCCAACGAGGAGATGTTCACCGAGCGCCGCGACCTGATGCAGGAGGATGCCCTGCTCATCGTGCAAGGCAAGGTGCAGCCGGACCGGTTCTCAGGTGGGCTGCGCCTGAACGTGGCCCAGGTGTGGGACCTGGCCGAGGCCCGTGCGCGTTTCGGACGCCACCTGGCGGTTGAGCTCAACGGCGGCCTGCCTCCGGTGGCCGAGGTGCTGCGCCTGTGGCCGCCGCGCGAGATCGAGACCGAGCAGGGCCGAACGCGACAGGGCCTGCCGGTGCGGCTGCGACTGCATCGCCAGGGTGCCACGGGCGAAGTGGATCTGGGCGAGGATGCACGCTTCTGGCCCAGCGACGAGGCGCTGGCGCGTTGGCGGAGCCTGGCGCACGGAAGGGCCCGGATCGTCTACGATTGACCGGCCGCTCTGGTGGCGCCGCCGGTTCAGGAGCTGGCCTCCTGGCCCGACTTGGCCTTGCGCTGCGCACGTGCCTTGTCGGCGGGCCTGTCCTGCTTGGCCTGTCTGGCCGGCTCGGACTTGGCGCTGCCTTCGAATGCCGAGCCCGAGACGGTCAGGCCGGCTTGCGAAAAGCGGGCGGCGTTGCCAGGGCCGATGCCACCGACGCGCTCTACCAGGTCCGACCAGTCCTTGAAGTTTCCCGCCTTGCGGGCTTCGGTGATTTTGCCGGAGAGACCTGGGCCGATGCCCTTGACGCTTTCCAGTTCGGCGCGGCTGGCCTGGTTGATTTCGACCGCGGCAAAGGCGTTCAGCGTGCAAACGGCGGCCAGCACGGCGATGAGGTGACGAATCATGATGACGCTCCTTGGATTAAAGTGGTGACGGATGGTGGTCTGTTGCAGTCCGCTATCGACTATTTGTCGTCAACAACGAACTGACCGTCATTCTGGGCAGCAAGTGGCTGGCTGTCTGTCCCCCGCGACGGTGGCGCAAGAGGGCCCTCGCGCAGGGGCCACCGGCCGGGGGAGCGGGGGGCAAGGTGGTGCGATTCAGGGCGCGGCAATTCCAGACTGGACTGCCTGCCAAACCGCCTGACGCGCCGGCCACAGGCCAAGGCCGCCGAGGACCTGAACCCTTGGGCCCCACGGGTGCCACAGCCTGGGGTCGCTGGGGCCCATCACCGAGATGAGCGGTGTACCCACGGCGGCGGCCATGTGGCCAGGACCGGTGTCGTTGGACAGCATCAGTGCGGCGTCTCTCAGCAGCGCGGCGTAGGTGCCCAGGCCCACGCCGGGCAACAAGCGCGCCTGGGGAAACTGGTGGCGAGCGATGGCTTCTTCTTCGCCGGGGCCGGGGCAGACCACCAGCGGGCGGTCCAGCGTGCTCATCTCGTTGGCAACAAAGTTGGCAAACTCGGGCCAGGTCTTGTCCTGCCGATTCCAGGTGCCCCCGGCGAACGGGCATATGAAGACGCAGTCCGGCGGCAGGCCATGGGCTTCGCGCAGCGACCGGGCTTGTGCTAGATGCCGCGGGGCCAGACGAAGGCCGACCCGGTCCGGCAGCGCCGCCGGCTGGCCGAGCAGGGCATTGCCCAGGCGCCAGTAGACATCCAGCTCGTGGATGCCCTCGGGACGCCGCACCGACCGGGACAGCAACAGACGCCGCCCTTCCCAGGCGTGGCCCAGTGCAGGCAGTCCGGCCAGGCGGAACTCCAGCGCGCTGGAGAAGCTGTCCGGCAGGCACAGGGCCTGCACCGCCTGCCCGGCGTCGGCCTCGCGCTTGAGCCGGCGCAGCAGCCACACACGTTCACGTAGGGTCCCGGGCAGTGGATGCACCGGCCAGCCATGGCCGGCCAGCAGCTCGGCAGCCCAGGCCTTGCCCACCAACTGCAGGTCCAAGCCGGCGTCCGCCAAGCGCTGCAGCATGGGCACGGCCAGCACCACGTCGCCCACCCAGTTGCGTAGACGCACGATCAGGGGACGGCGGGCGCGGATCATGGGCAGCTGATAATCGCACGCGATTCTGCCAGCCGGACCGACCTGCGACGATCATGACCGAAGCCCTGCTCAATGCCCCCGCCATCATGGCCTTGCACGACCGGTTGCTGGCGCTGGCCGGCTGGCCTGAGCAGCAACCTGAACCCACTGGCGGCGAGGTGGGCGTCTGGGTGCAGGCCAACCACCGCAACAACTGCCTGTTGTGGGCGCAGGAGGACCTGGCGCGCCGCACCACGGTCGCAGACGCCGAGATCGCCGCCAACAAGCGCGCCATCGACGGCTACAACCAGGCGCGCAACGACGCCACTGAACGTGTCGACGAACTGCTGCTGGTGGCGCTGGGTCTGGTGGATGCGGCTTCGGCACGCACCGATTCGCCCATCGCCACCGTGCCCGCTGGGGCTCGGCTGAACAGCGAAACCGCCGGCAGCATGATCGACCGGCTGTCGATCCTGGCGCTCAAGGTGCATGCGATGCGCCTGCAGACCGGACGCACCGATGTCGAAGAGGCGCACCGCCTGGCCAGCCGCGGCAAGCTGGAACGGCTGCTGCAGCAGAGGCAAGACCTGGGCGACTGCCTGGATGCCCTGCTGGCCGATGCCACGGCGGGGCGGGCCTATTTCAAGGTCTATCGCCAGTTCAAGATGTACAACGACCCGCGCTGGAATCCGCAGGTGGTGGCGGAGCAAAGGGGCCGCTGAGCGCCATGCGCCTGCTCGTCGTCAAGACGTCCTCGATGGGCGACGTGGTGCATGCCATGCCGGTGGTCGCCGACATCCTGCACCACCACCCTGGGGCGAAGATCGACTGGCTGGTCGAACCCTCGTTCGCGGCCATACCGCAGATGCAGCCCGCGCTCAACCGCGTGCACACCGTGGCTTGGCGCAAGTGGCGAGGCCAGCTGCTGCACACCGCTACCTGGTCGGCGATGAGCGCGCTGCGCCGCATGCTGCGTGAGGCCCGCTACGACGCGGTGCTGGACCTGCAAGGCCTGCTCAAGAGCGCGCTCTGGGCACGCCAGGCAGGCGCACCGGTGCTCGGCTACGACAGCGCCAGCGCGCGCGAGGCTGCGGCCGCCTGGCTCTATCGGCGCCGCGCCAGCGTGCCGCGCACACTGCATGCGGTGGAGCGCTGCCGCCGGCTGGCCGCTGCGCACCTGGACTACGCCGTTCCGCAGGGGCCACCCGAGTTCGGCCTGCAGGCCCCGGCTGCGGCATGGCGCCCGCGGACGGCCTACTCGGTGCTGATACCCAACGCCAGCCGGCAGGAGAAACTCTGGCCGGAGCGTCACTGGGTCGCCGTCGGCAAGCGCATGCGCGAATTGGGCTGGACGCCCGTTGTGTTGTGGGGCAGGCCGCAGGAGCAGACCCTGGCCGAACGCATTGCCGCGGACTGCGACGGCGATGTGCCGCCATTCCTGAAGGTCGGCGAGATGGCTGCCGTGCTGGCAGGCGCCCGGCACGTGGTGGGCCTGGATACCGGCTTCACGCACCTGGCCGCCGCCTTCGGGCGTCCTACCCTGGGCATCTATTGCGACCATGAGCCTGGCCTGGCCGGCATCACCGGAGCGGGCCGCGTGGGCAGCATCGGCGGGCGCGGGCAGGTGCCGTCGCGCAGCGAGGTGTTGGCGTTGTTCGAGAGCCAGCTGACGCGCTGATCTGGCCTGCGGGACGGGCCATGGGGCGCAGGAGGGTCGTTCGGGACTGGCGAGGCGGCTACAGCGCGTCGATGCGCTGCGCTGGGTAGCTGTCCCAGCTCAGGCAGCCCGGGCACTGCCAGAAATAGTGCTGGGCCTCGAAGCCGCAGGCTGCGCAGCGGTAGCGCTGCAGTGGCTTGGCGGCGTGGGCCACCGCCGCACGCAGGGCCGCCCAGGCCGAGTCGGTCCACAGCGAAGGCGGCACGTCCAGCAGCAGCTGGGCTGCCGAAAGGCTGGGTTGCAGCTGCAGCTGCTCCAGCAATCGCGGCAGGCGACCGGCGGCATCCATGCCATCGAGCTGCAGCAGGGCTTGCAGCAGCTCCACGGCCGGCAGGTCGCGCCAGGCCTCCTCCAGGGTGCGCCGCGCTTCGCTGGCGCGACCAATGGCCAAGGCACCGGCTGCATAGTCGGAAGCCACCAGCAGGAAGGCCGCCGGCTTAGACTGGCGCAGCGCGTCCCAGACCACCAGCGCGGCCGCGTGCTGGCCCAGGCGGCGCAGGCGCTGCCCGCTCAGCACGGCGTGGCGTGCCCCTTCCGGCGCCGCTGCGGCTGCACGCCCCAGCGCGGCGTGTGCCTCAGCGGGCCGGCCCTGTGCGTCCGCCAGTTCGGCCAGTTCACATTCGTAGTGCGCGATGCGCTGTCCGAATGACCCCTGCTGCGCCACTTCGAGTTGCCGGGCAACCTCCGCAGCGCGTGCCCACTCGCGGCTGCGTTCGTAGAGCGAGAGCAGGGCCAGGCGGGCTTGCGTGTCGTAGCCCGTGCCCTCCAGCGCATGCCAGGCGGCTTCGGCACGATCAAAGAGCCCGGCCTTCATGAAGTCCTGCGCCAACGCAAGCTGCGCACGGTCGTGGTCGCCGGGCTTCAGGTCGGAGCGGCCCAGCAGATGCTGGTGCACACGCACCGCGCGTTCGAACTCGCCCCGGCGGCGGAACAGGTTGCCCAGGGCAAAGTGAAGTTCGGTGGTGTCAGGGTCGTTCTGCACCGCCTCGATGAAGGCGTCGATGGCCTTGTCCTGCTGTTCGTTGAGCAGCAGGTTCAGGCCCTTGAAATAGGCGCGGGGTGAATCGTCGCGGGCCCGCTTGAGCTGTTTGAGATCCATGCGCGAGGCCAGCCAGCCCAGCGCGAAAGCCAGCGGCAGGCCGATCAGCAACCACTGCAGGTCAAGATCCATGCGTGGGCCGCTGGCTCATATCTTCACCAGCTCAAAGGCCGGCGCGTGGCGGGGCATCGGCGGCGCCGAATTCCGAAGGCAGGGCCGAGACCGGGGCGGGCACGGCGGGTGCACTCGGCACCATCTGGCGTTGAGCCTGGCGGCGCAGGCGCCACCAGCTGGGGACCATGGCCAACACGCCGATCACGCAGCCGGCACTGAAGGCCACCAGCACGACGATGACCAAGGGCGTGTTCCAGTCCACGCCGAAGAACCAGCGCACGGTAACCGCTTGCAGGTTGTTCAGCGCAAAGGCGAACAGCGTGAACAGGAGAAAGGCCCGGAACAGCCAGACGATGAGGCGCATGCAGCGCCGATTCTAGGCTGCGGGTCCCGGCTTCAGTCTTCGGGTGTGTTGGTGGAATGCGAGGCCGCTGCCGCAACGCGCGTGTCTACCGCTTCGCGCAGGGCCTTGCCGGGCTTGAAGTGGGGCACCAGTTTCTCGGGGATGACCACCTGCTCGCCGCTGCGTGGGTTGCGGCCCACGCGCGGCGGGCGGCGGTTGATGCTGAAGCTGCCAAAGCCGCGGATTTCGATGCGATGCCCGCGTGCCAGCGCGTCCGACATCGCGTCAAGAATGGTCTTGACGGCGAACTCGGTGTCGCGCTGGGTGAGCTGCGTGAAGCGCTCGGCGAGATGGGTGACCAGATCAGAGCGTGTCATGGAACGGCGGTGACAAGGGAACGCGCACCGGGGCGGAGCGAGGGGCCTGCCCGGGTGTGGTGCCCGGCAGGTCGAGTGGTCACCCGAGCATCACTCGGCGCTCTTGTCCAGCTTGGCACGCAGCAGGGCGCCCAGGCTCGTGGTGCCGGCGTTCTCGCGCTCGCTGGTCTGGCTCAGGCGCTGCATGGCCTGCTGCTCGTCGGCGTTGTCCTTGGCCTTGATGCTGAGCTGGATGGAGCGCATCTTGCGGTCCACGTTGATCACCATCACGGAGACGTCGTCGCCTTCCTTGAGCACGTTGCGCGCGTCCTCGACACGGTCGCGGCTGATCTCGCTGGCGCGCAGGTAGCCGGTGACGTCGTCGTTGAGCTGGATCTCGGCGCCGCGCGGGTCGACGCTCTTGACCTTGCCGCCCACCACCGCACCACGGTCATTGAGCGTGGTGAAGCTGGTGAAGGGGTCGGTGTCGAGCTGCTTGATGCCCAGGCTGATGCGCTCGCGTTCGACATCGACGGCCAGCACGATGGCTTCGACTTCCTGGCCCTTCTTGTAGTTGCGCACCGCCGTCTCGCCCGGCTCGTGCCAGGACAGGTCGGACAGGTGCACCAGGCCGTCGATGCCCGCCGACAGGCCGACGAAGACGCCGAAGTCGGTAATGCTCTTGACGGGGCCCTTGACGCGGTCGCCGCGCTTGACGTTGGAAGAGAACTCTTCCCAGGGGTTGGCCTTGCACTGCTTCATGCCCAGGCTGATGCGGCGCTTGTCCTCGTCGATCTCCAGCACCATGACTTCGACTTCCTCGCCCAGGGTGACGACCTTGGCGGGTGCGACGTTCTTGTTGGTCCAGTCCATTTCGGAGACGTGCACCAGGCCTTCGATGCCGGGTTCGATTTCAACAAACGCACCGTAGTCGGCGATGTTGGTGATCTTGCCGAACAGGCGTGTGCTGTTGGGGTAGCGGCGGCTGACGCCGTGCCAGGGGTCGTCGCCCAACTGCTTGAGGCCCAGGCTGACACGGTTTTTCTCGGCGTCGAACTTCAGCACCTTGGCGGTGAGTTCCTGGCCGACCGTCACCACTTCGCTGGGGTGGCGCACGCGGCGCCAGGCCATGTCGGTGATGTGCAGCAGGCCGTCGATGCCGCCCAGATCCACGAAGGCACCGTACTCGGTGATGTTCTTGACCACGCCGTGCACGATGGCGCCTTCGCTCAGCGTTTCCAGCAGCTTAGCGCGTTCTTCGCCCATCGAAGCCTCGACCACCGCGCGGCGCGACAACACGACGTTGTTGCGCTTGCGGTCGAGCTTGATGACCTTGAACTCCATGGTCTTGCCCTCGAACGGGCTCATGTCCTTGACCGGACGTGTGTCCAGCAGGCTGCCGGGCAGGAAGGCGCGGATGCCGTTGACCAGCACCGTCAGGCCACCCTTGACCTTGCCGCTGACCGTGCCGGTGACGAATTCGCCGCTTTCCAGCGAGTTCTCCAGGCTCATCCACGAGGCCAGGCGCTTGGCCTTGTCGCGCGACAGGATGGTGTCGCCGTAGCCGTTTTCGACCGCGTCGATGGCCACCGATACGAAGTCGCCGACCTGGACTTCGAGTTCGCCCTGGTCGTTCTTGAATTCTTCAATGGCCACATAGCTTTCGCTCTT